>Ga0070696_100002294_pt1 | contig 12611 bp, 8 predicted proteins | sample KBSK1253metaG_FD_65474 | JGI IMG/M metagenome (GOLD analysis project Ga0070696, IMG submission 65474) | Corn, switchgrass and miscanthus rhizosphere microbial communities from Kellogg Biological Station, Michigan, USA - KBS K1-25-3 metaG | ecosystem: Host-associated > Plants > Roots >... | reverse complement strand
GGCGTCGGCGGCCTGCCGCGCGGCCGCGTGGTCGAGATCTACGGCCCGGAGTCCTCCGGCAAGACCACCATGACCCTGCAGGCCATCGCCAGCTGCCAGCGCGCCGGCGGCACTGCCGCGTTCATCGATGCCGAGCACGCGCTCGATCCGACCTACGCGGAAAAGCTCGGCGTCAAGGTCGACGACCTGCTGGTGTCGCAGCCCGACACCGGCGAGCAGGCGCTGGAAATCGCCGACATGCTGGTGCGCTCGGGCGCGGTGGACATGGTGGTGGTCGACTCGGTCGCCGCGCTCACCCCGAAGGCGGAAATCGAGGGCGAAATGGGCGACTCCCACGTCGGCCTGCACGCGCGCCTGATGAGCCAGGCGCTGCGCAAGCTCACCGCCAACATCAAGAAGTCCGGCTGCCTGGTGATCTTCATCAACCAGATCCGCATGAAGATCGGCGTGATGTTCGGCAGCCCCGAGACCACCACCGGCGGCAATGCGCTGAAGTTCTATGCCTCGGTGCGGCTGGACATCCGCCGCATCGGCGCGGTGAAGAAAGGCGAGGAGATCATCGGCTCGGAAACCCGCGTCAAGGTGGTCAAGAACAAGGTGGCGCCGCCGTTCCGCCAGTGCGAGTTCGAGATCCTGTACGGCGAGGGCACCTCGCGCGAGGGCGAGATCATCGAGCTGGGCGTGGCGCAGAACCTGATCGACAAGTCCGGCGCCTGGTACAGCTACAACGGCGACCGCATCGGCCAGGGCAAGGAGAACGTGCGCCAGTTCCTGCGCGACAACCCGGCGATCGCCAACGAGATCGACAGGCAGCTGCGCGAGCGTCTGCTGGTGCCGATCGGCAAGCCCGCCGCCGCCGCGGAAGAGGCGCTCGAGGAAGCGTGAGCCGTGCCCGCTGACGGTCTCTCGCGGAAGACATGGCCCGGCTCGCCCGGGCCATGTCCGTTTGTGCAGCCATGAAACGCCGCACCGGCGCGGACAATCCGGGCAAGCCGAAACGCAGCGCCTATGACAAGGCGTTGGGCCTGCTGGCGCGCCGCGAGCACTCGCGCAAGGAGTTGAAGACCAAGCTGCGCCAGGGTGGTTACGAGGGCGACGAAGCGACCGCCGCGCTGGACCGGCTCGGCGAGCAGCATTACCAGGACGACGACCGCTTCGCCGAAGTGCTGCTGCGCAGCCGGATCGCCCAGGGTTACGGTCCCCTGCGCCTGCGTGTGGAGCTGAAAAGCCACGGCCTGGCCGACGCGCGCATCCGCGAGCTGCTGGACGAGGCCGAGGTCGACTGGGCTGCTTCGGCCGCCACCCAGTTGCGTCGCCGCTATGGCGGCGTGGGCACGGATGACCCGGCCGAACGCACCCGCCGGGCGCAATTCCTCTTGCGCCGCGGCTTTGCCGCCGCCACAGTACGAAGTGTTACCCACGCCGATGTGGACGAAGCCGACGACGTTTCCTGAAATCCGCCATCCGAAGATGGCGGATTGACGGGTCGATCGGCCTGGCCGCGGCGTGGCCTTTATCGCCTGCCACCTTTGATCCACATGAAAACCTCCGACATCCGCTCTGCCTTCCTCGACTACTTCCGCTCCAAGGGCCACACCATCGTGCCGTCCAGCTCGCTGGTGCCAGCCAGCGACCCGACCCTGCTGTTCACCAACTCGGGCATGGTGCAGTTCAAGAACGTGTTCCTGGGCAGCGAGAAACTGTCTTACGTGCGCGCAGCCGACGTGCAGCGCTGCCTGCGCGCCGGCGGCAAGCACAACGACCTGGATGCCGTGGGCTATACCGCGCGCCACCACACCTTCTTCGAGATGCTGGGCAACTGGTCGTTCGGCGATTACTTCAAGCACGAGGCGATCGCCTGGGCGTGGGAACTGCTGACGGAAGTCTTCAAGCTGCCGGCGGACAAGCTGTGGGTCACCGTCTACCACACCGACGACGAAGCCTTCGACATCTGGAACAAGCAGGTCGGCGTACCTGCCGAGCGCATCGTGCGCATCGGCGACAACAAGGGCGCGCCGTATGCGTCCGACAATTTCTGGCAGATGGCCGACACCGGCCCGTGCGGCCCGTGCACCGAGATCTTCTATGACCACGGTGCAGACATTGCGGGCGGCCCGCCCGGTTCGCCGGAAGAGGACGGCGACCGCTACATCGAGATCTGGAACCTGGTGTTCATGCAGTTCGACCGCGCGCCCGACGGCACGTTGAGCCCGCTGCCGGCGCCGTGCGTGGATACCGGCATGGGCCTGGAGCGCCTCGCCGCGGTGCTGCAGCACGTGCATTCGAACTATGAGATCGACTTGTTCGCGCACCTGATCCGCGTCGCCAGCGAACTCACCGGCACGACGGACCTGGCCAACAAGTCGCTGCGCGTGATCGCCGACCACATCCGCGCCTGTGCGTTCCTGATCGTCGACGGCGTGCTGCCGTCCAACGAGGGGCGTGGCTACGTGCTGCGCCGGATCATCCGCCGCGCCTTGCGGCACGGCTGGATGCTCGGCGTGCGCGGCGACTTCTTCTGGAAGATGGTGCAGCCGCTGGTCGAGGAAATGGGCCAGGCCTATCCCGAACTGCCGGCGAAGCAGGCCTTCGTCGAGGACGCGCTGCGCACCGAGGAGCGTCGTTTCGGCGAGACGCTGGAACACGGCATGCGCCTGTTCGACGAGGTCGCGGCGAAGTCGGGGAAAACCATTCCCGGCGTCGATGCGTTCCGCCTCTACGACACTTACGGCTTCCCAGTCGACCTCACTGCCGACATCGCGCGCGAGCGCGGGCTCGAAGTGGACATGGACGGTTTCGAGCGGGCCATGAACGAACAGCGCGGACGCGCGCGTGCCGCCGGCAAGTTCGAGGCCAAGGGCCAGATGCCGGCCGAGCTGGCCAGCCAACTCGAGCCCACCGTATTCCTCGGTTACGAGGCGCTGCACAGCAGCGGCAGCAAGGTGCTCGGCATCGTGCGCGGCGGCAAGCAGGTCGACCAGTTGGGCGAGGGCGAGGAGGGCCTGTTGATCCTCGACCGCACGCCGTTCTACGCCGAGTCCGGCGGCCAGGTCGGCGACACCGGCACGCTGTCCAATGCAGCCGGCCGCTTCGAGGTTGCCGACACGTTGAAGATGGGCGGCGTGTTCTTCGGCCATGCCGGCCATTGGCATGGCGGGCAGCCGCTGCATGTGGGCGACGTGGTCGAGGCCCGGGTGGATGCGTCGCGGCGCCAGGCGATCGTGCTCAACCATTCGGCCACCCACCTGCTGCATGCGGCGCTGCGCAAGGTACTGGGTGACCACGTCACGCAAAAGGGCTCGCTGGTGGCGCCGGAGCGGTTGCGTTTCGACTTCGCGCACCACAAGCCGGTGAGCCATGACGAACTGGCCCGGGTGGAGGCGCTGGTGAACGCCGAGGTGCGCCGCAATGCCGCGGCCGAAGTGCGACACATGGCCTACGACGACGCCATCGCTTTCGGCGCGATGGCGCTGTTCGGCGAGAAGTACGGCGACGAAGTGCGCGTGCTGAAGATGGGCGACTTCTCCACCGAACTGTGCGGTGGCACCCACGTGGGGCGCACCGGCGACATCGGCCTGTTCAAGATCGTCAGCGAGGCCGGCGTGGCTTCCGGCGTGCGTCGCATCGAAGCGGTCACGGGCGCAGGCGCGCTGGCCTGGGTGGCCGACGAGGAGCGTCGCCTGGCCGAGTTTGCGCAACTGCTTTCCAGCAACGGCGACGAGGCGGTGGAAAAGCTGCGCCAGTTGTTCGAGCGCCAGAAGAAACTCGAGCGCGAGCTGGAATCGCTGCGCAGCAAGGCGGCCGGTTCCGCCACCGCCGATCTGGCCGGTTCTGCCACGGACGTCAATGGCATCAGGGTGGTGGCCGCGCGGCTGGAGGGGCTGGATGCGAAGTCGCTGCGCGACAGCATGGACCAGCTCAAGCAACAGCTTGGCGACTGCGTGATCCTGCTGGCCGGCGCGGCCGATGGTCGCGTCTCGCTGATCGCCGGTGTGAACGGAAAGGCGCTTGAGCGGGTCAAGGCGGGCAGCGTGGTGGCTCACGTCGCCACGCAGATCGGCGGCAAGGGCGGTGGCCGGCCGGACATGGCTCAAGGGGGCGGAACCGACGCTCCCGGCCTGCCTGCCATTCTTGCTGCGCTGCCAGATTGGGTCGCGGTTCAATAGGCTGCACATAGGCAACCTGAACACACTATCCGCCGCGGTACCGGCGCATTGCACAGGAGAATCCGGCTCAGTTACTATCGACCAAGTGTCGGCACCATCGGTAACGGTGGTGTCGCCAGTCAGGACGCTCAGGAGTGTTTTGGCTGTGAGCCGGGAAGGCGGTAGGGCCTTCGGCGGATCAATCGTCGAACTGCGGAAAGGCGGACGCTCAGGGGTGAGGCACCGTCAATCCACAGGCCTGTGACCAACAGCATTTATGGAGTAGCAATCATGTTGATTCTGACCCGCAGGGTCGGTGAAACCCTGATGATCGGTGACGAGGTGACCGTTACCGTTCTTGGCGTGAAAGGCAATCAGGTGCGTATCGGCATCAATGCTCCGAAAACCGTGGCCGTCCATCGCGAAGAGATCTATCAGCGGATCAAGGGCGAGCACGACACCGGTAACGCAACGCCCGACGATTCTGCCGAGCATTGATCGCGTGAATTAAGGCTTTACCTCGTCCGCGTCGGTCGGTATCCTTGCCGGCTCCGCAGCAATGCGAAGAAACCCCGGAGAGATGCCCGAGTGGCCGAAGGGGCTCCCCTGCTAAGGGAGTATAGGGTCAAAAGCCTTATCGAGGGTTCGAATCCCTCTCTCTCCGCCAGATACGCAAAGCGCCCCGCAAGGGGCGTTTTGCGTATCTGGCGGAGAGAGGTGGTGGACGAACCCTTACGGTTCGACAATTTTGTCTGGAACAAAATTGGACAGCCGCAGGCTGGCCCTGGAGCGCGCAGCGCGGAAGGGTGAGGCCCATGGATGGGCCGAACAATCCCACGCAGGCTCCACACTATCGCGTGCCTCATTGAAGGGGCGTTTTGCGTATCTGGCGGAGAGAGGTGGTGGACGAACCCTTGCGGTTCGACGAATTTGTCAGGAACAAGTTCGGACAGCCGCAGGCTGGCCCCTGGAGCGCGCAGCGCGGAAGGACAGGCCCATTGGATGAGTCGAACAGTCCCTCGCAGACTCCGGTATGGCCGTATTACCCGTTTTGATCCATGCGCAGCCATGTGCCGACGCCTTTCAGCGCTCTCCGACCACCACCGTAAACGTCTGCAGAAAGTGGAAATCCGGTCGACGCAGGGCGAACTGCGCGTGCTGCGGATCGCAAAGACGCGTGAGCTCGTCGTAGTCGTCGCTGGACAGGTACGGCTGCAGTCGCGCTCCCCAGGTGTTGCGGAAGATGGCCTCGGTCAGATAGGCCTCGTCCGCCGTTCCAAGAGGGGATACGCGTTCGATCACGAACGTTTGCGCGCTGACGTTGCGCAACCGCGCCTGACGCAGCACGCCGACCATGGACCGGACCGCCGCCAGATCCCGCTCGCTGACGCCGTAACGGTCGCGGTAGTACTGCCGCACCGCCTCGTTGACCAGGCGTTCGAGCCTTGCGTCCCAGGCAAAGTACATGTCGGGCAGCACCGAGCTTTGGCACAGCGCGATACGGCCGGCGGGACGCAGCAGGGAGGCCAGCAGCCGTGCTCCGGCGACCGGATCGTGCAGGTGATTGATCGTGTTCATGCACCAGATCAGATCGAGGCTCCCGCTGCGGAGCGGCGCCTTCAGCAGATCCGCCTGCAGCACCAGCGCCGTCGACGGAGCGATCGCGCGGGCGGCAGCTGCGTGCGCCGTCGCCAGATCGATGCCGATGAGGGCGCCGTCGGGCCCCACTTCATCTGCCAGCCATCGCAGCACTTCGCCAGTGCCGCATCCCGCGTCGAGGATGTGCGCCCCGGGTTGCAGGTCCAGGCTGGCGATGACCCGGCGAAGTTCGGGTTCCGCGAATGCGTTGAACAGCCGCAACTTGTGCGAGTAGTCGCGGGCGGTCGTGTCGCCGAGGAGGCCAGGCGATGTACTCATCGAGCCACCATGCCCTGGCTGTCCTGCACGAGACGCTTCATTTCACTGCCAGCCCGCGCAATTCGACCTTATCTGCATCCACCCGCAGCACCGACCCCTGCTCGTACCAGTCGCCCAGCACGATCCGCTGCGCCGGCGCGCCGGCGAGCTGGAAGTCGTGCACGGCCGGGCGGTGCGTATGCCCATGGATCAACCGGGTCACGCCTGCCTTGCGCATGGCTTCGGCCACGGCGTCGGCGTTGACGTCCATGATGCTTTCCATCGTGCTGCCGGTGTGCGCCTTGCTGTCCTCGCGCGCCCTGGCGGCGAACGCCCGGCGCGCCTGCAGCGGCATCGCCAGGATCTGCGCCTGCCATTCGCGCGTGCGCACCTGTTTGCGCACGGCCTGGTAGGCGACATCGTCGGTGCACAGTACGTCGCCGTGCATCAGCAGGGTGCGGCAGCCGTGGATGTCATGCACGGTGCCATCGTCGAGCAGGGTCAGGCCGGCGCGTTCGGCGAACGCCTGGCCGAGCAGGAAGTCGCGGTTGCCGACCATGAAATACACCGGCACGCCGGCGTCGCGCACGGCACGGGTGGCGGCGGCGATGCGTGCAGGCAGCTCCGCGTCGTCGTCATCGCCGATCCATGCCTCGACCAGATCGCCGAGGATGTATAACGCGTCGGCATGACGGACTTCCGCGCCGGCGAGGTAGCGTTCGAACAGGTCGGTGATCTGCGGGCGGGCGGGATCCAGGTGCAGGTCGGCGATGAACAGGGTGGCCATCGCGGCGTCAGCCCTTGCCGGCGGGTTTGGCGGCTTTCCTGTCCGGCTTGGCGACGGGCTTGGTTGTCGCCGATGCGGCCTTGGCCGGTGCTGCCGCACTGGCGGCGGGGGCCGGGGTTTCCTCGCCGATCACGTGGGCACTTTCGACCAGCACCAGCGGGTTCGGCACGTCACCGGCGAACGGGCCGAGTGCGCGGGTGGGCAACGCGGCGATCTTGTCGACTACGTCCATGCCCTTGGTCACCTTGCCGAACACGGCATAACCCCAGGTCAGCCCGCTCTGGTTGCCGACGAAATCCAGCCGACGGTTGTCGACCAGGTTGAAGAAGAACTGCGCGGTACCGGAGTTCGGGTCGGCGCCGCGGGCGACGGCGACGGTGCCGCGCAGATTGGACAGCCCGTTGTCAGCCTCGCTGGCGACGGCCGATCGCGTGCGCTTGGGCTGCAGGTCGCGCGTGTACAGGCCGCCCTGCACCAGGTAACCGGGGATGGCACGGTGCAACAGGGTGCCGTCGTAGAAGCCGTCACGCACGTACTGCAGGAAATTGGCCACGCTCTTCGGCGCCTTGTCCGGGTACAGCTCCAGCGTGATGTCGCCCTGCGAGGTGCGCAGCACGACCTGCGGTAGTGGCGTGGCGGCGGTGGCGGCCGGTGCCGGTTTGGCGGCTTGCGCGGCCAGCATGGGCGACAGGATCAGCAGCAGCGTGGTGAGCAGGAATTTCGACATGGGCATCGGAAAGGTCTGGGCGTCCGGACATGATACGCGGCCGCGGCGGAACCTGGCTTGTCGACGCGCTCAGCTGCTGGAGATATCCAGTTTGATGCCGAGCTCGGCCATCGGTGCCTGTTCCTGCTGCAGGTCGGCCTCGCTGAGTGGATGCTGTTCGAACCAGGCCAGCGGCAGGGTCAGCCGCAGCGACTTGCTGGTGGCGGCGAGCTTCATCTGCGGCAGCGACTCGGCGCGGCGTGCGCGGCGGAACAGCACGGCCAGGCGCAGCAGTGCGGTGGTGTGGCGGGCCAGTTGGCGATAGCGTTGCGGCAGGGTGGCGACCACTGCCTTGTCCGGCTTGCGCCGGTGCATCTCGACCACCGCCGCCAGCAACTGCTGCTCCTGCCGCGAGAAGCCGGCCAGGTCGGCATGGCGCAGGATGTACGCGCCGTGGTGGTGATGCTGGCTGTGCGCAATGGCCAGGCCGATCTCGTGCACTCGCGAGGCCCACGACAGCCACTCGCGCGCATCGGCATCAAGCTTCCATGAGCGCGCGACCTGGTCGAACAGCATCAGTGCGGTGGACTCGACCCGGCGTGCCTGGGCGCGGTCCACGCCGTAGCGGGCAGCCAGCGCGTCGATGCTGGCGGTGCGCGGGTCGCTGCCGCCGGCGCGGCCGAGCAGGTCCCACAGCAGGCCTTCGCGCATCGAGCTTTCGCACACACGCAACCGCTCGATGCCGAGCGCGGCGAAGGCCGCCTCGAAGATCACCACACCGCCGGCGATCACCGGCGCGCGCTCTTCGACCAGGCCGGGCAGCTTGAGTGTGCCGATCTGGCCGTGCTCGATCAGCGCATCACTCAGTGCGGCGAGCGAGGCCGGGGTGATGCCGTCGTCGGAGAATTTCATCGCCTGCACCACCGCGCCGATCGACTTGGCAGTGCCGGATGAGCCGTAGGCGTCCTGCCAGCCCGATTCGCGGAAATCCTCGGCGAACTGCTGCAGCAACACGCCGATCTCGCTGCGCGCGCGTTGCCAGCGCTTGCGGGTGAGCTTGCCGCCGGGGAAGAAGCGCAAGGTCGAGGCAATGCAGCCGGCCTGCACGCTTTCGGTATGCAACGGCGCCAACCCCCGGCCAATGATGAACTCGGTGCTGCCGCCGCCCACATCGATCACCAGCCGCGGCTCGCGCGAAGCGGGCAGGTCGTGGGCGGCGCCGAGGAAAATCAGGCGACCTTCCTCGCGGCCGGACACCACTTCGATCGGGTGGCCGAGCGCGGCCTCGGCAGCCGTCAGGAAGGTCTGCGGCGAGGCCAGCCGGCGCACCGTGTTGGTGGCCACCGCGCGCACCCGCATCGACGGTATGCCGGCGATGCGCTGGCCGAAGCGGGCCAGGCAGGCGATCGCGCGGGCGCGGCGCTCGGCGTCCAGGGTGCCGTCGGCGCGCAGGCCGGCGGCCATCCGTACGGTGTCGCGCAGGCGGTCGATCACGCGCGGCTCGCCGTGCTCCATGCGCGCCACCACCAGGTGGAAGCTGTTCGAGCCCATGTCCACGGCGGCGATCAGTTCCCCGTCGCGGATCGGTGTCTGTTCGGCTGGACTCACGCCCGGGCTCCGGCGACGGCAAAGCGCGGATTCTCGCACGCATGCGTGAAATCGGGAAAACGAGGGGCCATGCGGATCGCCTGACTCACTTGCAGTAGCGCTCGAGCAGGCTCTGCTGCGCGCTGTACGGCGGGTCGTCGCCGGGCCTGGCGCGCGCATAACGGCCGTCGCTGTCGAGCAGCCAGGCCTGGGTGTTGTCGGCCAGACCGTTGGCCAGGGTCTCCTCGAACACGCGCGCGGCCAGTTCGGGGTCGAGGATCGGGAACGCCACCTCGATCCGCCGCATCAGGTTGCGTTCCATCCAGTCGGCGCTGGCGCAGTAGATCTCGGGGTTGCCGTCGTTGGCGAACCAGTACACTCGGCTGTGCTCGAGGAAACGCCCCACGATCGAGCGCACGCGGATGCGCTCTGAAATGCCGGGCAGGCCGGGGCGCAGGGTGCATGCGCCGCGCACGATCAGGTCGATTTCCACGCCGGCCTGCGAGGCGCGATACAACGCCTCGATCACGCGCGCCTCGTTCAGCGCGTTGAGCTTGGCCACGATGCGGGCGGGGCGGCCGGCCCGCGCGTGTGCGGCCTCGCGCTCGATTTTCGCCAGCACGCTGGGATACAGCGTGAACGGCGAGTGCAGCAACCGCTTCAGTTCGATGATCGGGCCCAGGCCGGACAGCTGCTGGAAGACCTTGTGCAGGTCCTCGCCGATCTCCGGGTTTGCCGTCATCAGGCCGATGTCGGTGTACATCCGGCTGTTGGCCTGGTGGTAGTTGCCGGTGGACAAGTGCACGTAACGGCGCAGCATGTCGCCCTCGCGCCGCACGATCAGCATCATCTTGGCGTGGGTCTTGTAGCCGACCACGCCGTAGACCACCTGCACGCCGGCCTCCTGCAGGCGCGTGGCCAGGCGGATGTTGGCCTCCTCGTCGAAGCGCGCGCGCAGCTCGATCACCACGGTGACGTCCTTGCCGTTGCGCGCGGCCTCCACCAGCAGGTCGACCAGCGGGGTGTCCTCGCCGGCGCGGTACAGGGTCTGCTTGATCGCCAGCACTTGCGGGTCGGCGGTGGCCTGGCGCAACAGGTCGATCACTGCGGCGAAGCTCTGGTACGGGTGGTGCAGCAGTACGTCGTGCTGGCCGATCACGTCGAACTTGTTGCGGCCGCTTTCGAGCGCCGGCGGCAGCTGCGGATTGAAGCGCGGGAACTTCAGTTCCGGCCGGTCCAGCCAGTCGTAGATCAGGCCGGCGCGGATGATGTTGACCGGGCCGTCGCAGCGGTACACGTCGGCCTCCTCCAGTTGGAAGTTCTCGGTCAGCATCGCGGTGATCGCCTGCGGGCAATCGTTGGCGATCTCCAGACGCACCGGCCGTGCATAGCCGCGCCCGACCAGTTCCTCGCTGAGTGCGAGGGCAAGGTTCTCCACCTCGGCCTCCTCGACGATCAGCTCACTGTTGCGGGTGACCCGGAACTGGTACGAACCGACCACCTTGAGGCCGGGGAACATCAGGTCGACGAAGGCCTGCAGCAGCTCGGCGAGGAACACGAAATGCTCGCCGGGACCGCTGACCTCGGCCGGCACGCGGATGATCCGTGGCAGCGAACGCGGTGCCCGCACCAGCGCCATGTGCCCTTCGTGGCCGAACGCATCGCGGCCGCGCAGCACCACCGCGATGTTCAGCGTCTTGTTGAGGATGCGCGGGAACGGATGCGCCGGGTCCAGTCCCAGCGGTGACAGCACCGGCAGCACTTCGTGCTCGAAGTAGCCGCGCAGCCAGCGGTGCTGGCGCGGGCTCCAGCGCTTGCGGGTGAGGATGTGGATCCGTTCGGCATCGAGCTGCGGGCCGATCTGATCCTGCCAGGCGGCGTAGACCTCGGCGACCAGATCCAGCACGCGGCTGCGGATGCGCGCCAGCAGCTCGCCGGAGGGAATGCCGTCCGGCCCCGGCGCGGCCGAGCCGTAGGCATGGTGGTGCTTGAGCATCGCCACCCGCACCTCGAAGAACTCGTCGAGGTTGTTCGCCACGATGCTCAGGTAGCGCAGCCGCTCCAGCAGCGGTACGGCGGTGTCGCGGGCCATCGCCAGCACGCGGAAATTGAACTCCAGCGCGGCCAGCTCACGGCTGAGGTACAGGCCGGGGGTGGTCAGGTCGGTGGCGTCGGGCAGGGTGGGCGAAGGTTGGGCCATGCCGCATTCTGGCGCATGGCCTGGGCCATTGCATGCCGCGCCGCCGCGGCTTCAGTGCCTGTTCAATGGCCCTGGACATTGAAGCAGGTTCTCAGGTTTCGTCGCTGCCGCCGGGAGCAAGCAGCCGGGCCGGGCCGAAGTGGCAGGAGAAGGTGGAGCCGACGCCCGGCGCGCTCTCGATCCTCAGCTGTGCCTGGTGCAGGTTCAGCACGTGCTTGACGATCGACAGCCCCAGGCCGGTGCCGCCGCTTTCGCGTGAGCGGCTGGAGGAGACCCGGTAGAAACGTTCGGTGAGCCGGGCCAGGTGCGAGGCGGGGATGCCGAAGCCGGTATCGCTGACCGAGTACACCGCGCCGTCGGGCACGCGCTGCCAGCGGATCGTGATGCTGCCGCCGGCCGGGGTGTAGCGCACCGCATTGCTGGCCAGGTTCGACAGCGCGCTGTGCAGGTCCTTCGGCGAGCCGAGCAGGTCTGCCTCGGCGGTGGATTCCAGGTTGATCCGGTGGCGGCCATGGCTGAGCGCTTCGACTTCCTTGCGCACGGTGGCCAGCAACGCCGCCATCGGCACGCGTTCGTCGATCACCTCGTGCTGGGTCTCCAGTCGCGACAGGGTCAGCAGGTCTTCCACGATCTGGCCCATCCGTTTCGACTGCGTGCGCATCTCGCCCAGCACCGGCGCCAGCTCGGGTACGTCCTCCGGGTCGAGCAGCTCGAGGTAGCCGTGGATCACCGTCAGTGGTGTGCGCAGCTCGTGCGACACGTTCGCCACGAAGTCGCGGCGCACCTGTTCGAGCCGATTCAGGTGGCTGATGTCATGCGCCAGCAGCAACTGTTCCTGGTCGCCGAACGGCAGCAGACTGACGTTGAGCTGGCTGTCCGCCCGGCCGGGAGCGGTGACGTCGGTGAGCTGCTCGTGTGCGCCGTCACGCAGCCAGTTGGCCAGCTCCGAGCCGGCCAGCCGCTGTTGCAATGACGCGCCGCGATCATCCGGGCGGCGCAGCCCGAGCAGGTTCTCGGCGGCGTGGTTGAACCAGCGGATCTGCTGCTGCCGGTCGAGCAGCACGACTGCATCGGGCAGTTGGCCGGCGGCGTTGCGAAGATCGCGCAGGGAGGAGGCGATGCGGCGGGAGCGCGTCATGAAACGGTCATGCTGGAGAAGGCTGGCAGCAGGCGGTGCAGTCATCATGGCCTGCGCTTGATGACGGATCCGGGTCAACAACAAGACGACTTCGGCCATGGCGACCAGCGCGACTCCCGTTGCCACGTGTCCGCCGGCGAGCCAGCCCAGCA
>Ga0070696_100002291_pt1 | contig 12622 bp, 7 predicted proteins | sample KBSK1253metaG_FD_65474 | JGI IMG/M metagenome (GOLD analysis project Ga0070696, IMG submission 65474) | Corn, switchgrass and miscanthus rhizosphere microbial communities from Kellogg Biological Station, Michigan, USA - KBS K1-25-3 metaG | ecosystem: Host-associated > Plants > Roots >... | reverse complement strand
CAGCGCGCGTTGTCGGTGCCGTGGATGTGCTGGCTGATGCCCATGCCCCACAGGATCATCGAGCCCTTGGAGGTGGCGAAAAGCCGCGCCACCTCGCGGATGGTCGCCGCCGGAATGCCGCAGATCGGCGCCATTTTCTCCGCCGAGAAGTTCTTTGCGTTCTCCTTCAGTGCTTCGTAACCGCTGGTCCTGTCCTTGACGAAATCTTCATTGACCAGGTTCTCGTCGATGATCGTATGGATCATCGCGTTGAGCAGCGCCACGTCGGTGTCGGGCTTGAACTGGAGGAAATGGGTGGCGTGGCGCGCGAGGTCACCGCGGCGCGGGTCGGCGTAGATCAGCTTCACGCCCTTCTTCGCCGCGTTCTTCATCCAGGTCGCCGCCACCGGGTGGTTCGAGGTCGGGTTGGCGCCGATCAGGAATATCACCTCGGCGGCCATCACGTCGCTCACCTGGTTCGACACCGCGCCCGAGCCGACCCCCTCGAGCAGCGCCGCCACCGACGAGGCGTGGCACAGGCGCGTGCAATGGTCGACGTTGTTGGTGCCAAAGCCGGTGCGCACCAGCTTTTGGAAGAGGTACGCTTCCTCGTTCGAGCCTTTGGCCGAACCGAAGCCCGCCAGCGCGTAGCGATCTTCGTCCCGAATTTTCTTCAGAGCCGAAGAAGCCAATTCAAGGGCTTCCTCCCATGAAGCCTCCCGGAAGACCTCGGACCAGTTGCTCGGGTCGACGGTGAAGTCGGCGGTTTTTCCGATCCCCTGCTTCCTGATCAGGGGCTTGGTGAGCCGGTGCGGGTGGTGCGCGTAGTCGAAGCCGTAGCGTCCCTTTACGCACAGGCGGTTGTGGTTCGACGGACCGTCGCGGCCGGTGACGAACTGGATCACGTTCTGCTTGACGTGATAGGTGAGCAGGCACCCCACGCCGCAGAACGGACACACCGAGTCCACCTTCTTGTCGATGACGCGCATCCCGGCCTCGCGCGCCGGCATCAGGGCGCCGGTGGGACAGGCCTGCACGCACTCGCCGCAGGCGACGCAGGTCGACTCGCCCATCGGGTCGTCGAAGTCGAACACCGGCACCGAGCGGTCGCCGCGGTAGGCGTAGCCGATGACGTCGTTCACCTGGACCTCGCGGCAGGCGCGCACGCAGCGCGTGCACTGGATGCAGGCGTCGAGGTTGACCGCGATCGCGGGATGGGAAATGTCGGCCTTGGGCTGCTTCCTCGCCTTGAACCGCGGCTGCCCGACGTTCATTTTTTCAGCCCAGAAAGCAACCCGGTTCTCGCGCGTGTAGCTCTGCTCGGACATGTCCGAGAGCAAGAGCTCGAGCACCATCTTCTGCGAGCGCTGCGCGCGCGGCGAGTCGGTGGTGACCTCCATGCCGACCGTGGGATAGCGGCAGCAGGAAGGGGCGAGCGCGCGCTCGCCCTTGATCTCGACCACGCACGCGCGGCAATTGCCGTCGGAGCGCTGGTTGCCGCCGTGGCACAGGTGCGGCACGTCGATGCCGTGGTTCTTCGCGGTCGTGATGATCGGCTCGTCGGGCCGCCCGATCACCGTCTGGCCGTTGAGCTTGAACTCGATCGGCATCATCGCCAGCTGTTGAGTCGTGACTCTTTCCATGGGCTCGGCCCTCTCTATCCCTCGATCTCGTGCGGGAAATATTTCATGACGCTCAATGCCGGGTTGGGCGCGGCCTGGCCCAGGCCGCAGATCGATGCGTCCATCATTGCTTGTGAGAGTTCATTCAGGAGCGGCTGGTTCCAGCTTTTTTCCTCCATCAGCGCCGCCGCCTTCGCGGTCCCCACCCGGCAGGGGGTGCATTTGCCGCAGGACTCGTCGTGGAAGAAGCGCATCAGGTTCAGCGCTGCTTTCGCGGCCTTGTCCCGGTCGGAGAAAACCACCACGGCCGCCGAGCCGATGAAGCAGCCGTGCGGCTGCAGGGTGTCGAAGTCGAGCGGAATGTCCGCCTTCGACGCCGGCAGGATCCCGCCCGAGGCGCCTCCGGGGAGGTAGCCGTAGAGTTCATGACCGTCGAGCATGCCGCCGCAATATTCGTTAACCAATTGAAGCAGCGTAATACCCGCAGGGGCGAGGTGAACGCCCGGCTTCTTGACCCGCCCCGACACCGAGAACGAGCGCAGGCCCTTGCGGCCGTTGCGGCCCTGCGAGGCGAACCATTGCGCGCCCTTCTCCACGATCTCGCGCACCCAGTACACCGTCTCCATGTTGTGCTCGAGCGTGGGCCGGCCGAAGAGGCCGACCTGCGCGACGTACGGCGGGCGCAGCCGCGGCATGCCGCGCTTGCCCTCGATCGATTCGATCATCGCCGACTCCTCGCCGCAGATGTACGCCCCCGCGCCCCTTCGGAGGTGGATGGGGGGAAGCGGGCAGGGCTTTTCGTCTTTCAGTTTCTGCAGTTCTTTCTCAAGCAGCGCGCGGCAGGCAGCATATTCGTCCCGAAGGTAGATCCAGATCTCCGCCACGCCGGCAGCCCAGGCGGCGATCAGCATGCCCTCGAGGAAGCGGTGCGGGTCGCGCTCGAGGTACCAGCGGTCCTTGAACGTGCCGGGCTCGCCCTCGTCGATGTTCACCGCCATGAAGCGCGGCGCAGGCTCCGCAGCCACCAGGCGCCATTTGCGGCCGGCCGGGAATCCGGCGCCCCCGAGCCCGCGCAGCCCGGAGTCCTCCATGATCTTGGTGAGCTCCTCGCGCGCGCGCCTGCCGGCGAGGCAGTCGGCGGCGAGCTCGTAGCCGCCGCCTTTCACGTAGGCTGCGTAATCGAGGTATTCCGGCTTCTCGGGCCCCACCTCGCCACGCCTGACCGCAGAGCGCACCGAGTCGGGGGTGGCGTTGCCGACGGGGTTCTGCCCCACCACCACGCAAGGGGCCACCTCGCAACGGCCGACGCAGGGCGCGGGAATCACGCGCACGTCCTTGCCGAAGGAAAGATTTTTTAGAAGCTCCTCCGCACCCGCGAGCTCGCAGGCGATCGAATCGCACACCCGGACAGTGACCGCGGGCGGGGCGCTCTCGCCCTCCTTCACCACTTCGAAGTGATGGTAGAAGGTCGCGACTTCGTACACCTCGGTGAGGGAAAGCTTCATTTCCTGCGCCAGCGCGGCAAGGTGCGCGGCCGGCAGGTGTCCGAAGCGGTCGTTGATCCGGTGCAGGTGCTCGATCAGGAGGTCGCGCTCGCGCGGCGCATCGCCCAGCAGCGCCTGGAGCTCTTCCCGCGCCTTCGGGTCGACGCTGCGGCCCTTGGGAAAGGGACGAACTCCGGAGCGGGCCTTGGTTTTCATCGAGCTCCCTATTATCCGGCAGCGTCGAGGGAGCGCTTCTTGACTGAGGTCAAGTAGACTTGTGCCGTGGAGTTCCGATCTCTCGGCCGCACCGGGGTGCGGGTGTCGCGCCTGTGCTTCGGCACAATGTCCTTCGGCGGCGATGCCGACGAGGCGATGTCGGGGCGCATGTACCGCGCCTGCCGCGACGCCGGGATCAATTTCTTCGACAGCGCCGACCAGTACAACAAGGGCCGCTCTGAAGAGATCCTCGGCGAGCTCATGCGCGGGCACCGCGACGAGCTCCTCATCGCCACGAAATCCTTCAATCCGACCGGCGAGGACGTCAACGCGCGCGGCAACTCGCGCCGCCATATCACGCGCGCGATCGAGCGCAGCCTGAAGCGCCTGCAGACCGACCGCGTGGAAATCCTGTACCTGCACCAGCAGGACCCGCTCACGCCGCTCGAGGAGTCGATGCGCGCGCTGGAGGACCTGGTGCGCGCCGGCAAGGTCCTCTACCCCGCGCTCAGCAACCATGCCGCGTGGCAGGCGCAGGCCGCGCTCGACTTGCAGGAGCGCCACGGCTGGACGCGTCTGCAGGCGCTCCAGCCGATGTACAGCCTGGTGAAGCGCCAGGCCGAGGTCGAGATCCTGCCGATGGCGCAGGCGAACGAGATCGCCGTCTTTCCCTACAGCCCGGGCGCAGCCGGGCTCCTGTCGGGGAAATATCTGGAGAAGCAGAGCGGGCGCCTCGTCACCAACAAGATGTACGAGGCGCGCTACGGGGAGCCCTGGATGCACGAGGTGGCGGCGAAGTTCGTCGCCTTCTGCGGGCAGCGCGAGCTGCATCCGGTGAGCGCCGCGGTGGCCTGGGTCACGGCGCATCCGGCAGTCACCGCGCCGATCATCGGCGCGCGCAACCTCGAGCAGCTCCAGGCCTCGCTCGATTCGGTCAGGATCGAGATGGGCCCTGCGCTACGCGCCGAGATTGCCGCGCTCTCGCGCACCCCGCCCCCCGCCACCGACCGCAGCGAAGAGCAGAAAAAGTAGTCGCAGGCGCGACGAGTGTACACTCGGCGCGCTGTGGGCTCGGTAGCACCCCCTCCTCCCGCGATCGAGGCAAACCGCGTGCTCGGCGTAGTCGCCGCGGTGGCGCGCGAGGCGCGCCCGCACGTCGAGGCTTACGTGGCGCTCGACAGCTCGCTCGAGCGCGACCTCGGCCTCGACAGCCTCGCGCGCGTTGAGCTGGTGCTGCGCCTGGAGCGCGAGTTCCAGGCGAGCCTGCCCGAGCAGGCGCTCGCCTCCAGCGAGACGCCGCGCGACCTGCTGCGCTTTCTCCTCGCCGCCGCGGGGCAGGCGGCGCATGCCGCCGACCGGAGCGTGGCGAGCCTGGTTCAGTCCGAAGGCGTGCGAGCGCCGGCCGACGCGCAGACGCTGGTGGAAGCCCTCGAGTACCACGCCGAGCGTCAGCCCGGGCGGCTGACGGTGCTTCTGTACGAGGGCGAGAAAGAGAGCCGCCTCACCTACCGCGAGCTGTGGGACGGGGCGCTCGCCTACGCCGCGCACCTCGCCGGCCAGGGCGTCGGCCCGGGGCAGACGGTGGCGATCATGCTGCCGACGTCGAAGGAGTATCTCTTCTGCTTCTACGGCACGCTCCTCGCCGGCGCGATCCCGGTGCCGCTGTACCCGCCCGCGCGCCTCGCGACCATCGAGGACCACATGACGCGGCACGTGGGCGTGCTGAAGAGCGCCGGCGCCTCGGTGATGGTCACGATTCCGGAAGCGAAGCCGCTCGCCTGGCTGCTGCGCGCGCAGGTGGAGACGCTGCGCGCGGTGATGGTGCCGCAGGATTTTTCTGGCGCGGCGAAGGATTTCGCCCCGGTGCGCGGGCGCGGCGGCCACATCGCGTTCCTGCAGTACACCTCGGGCAGCACCGGCAGCCCGAAAGGCGTGGTGCTGACCCACGCGAACCTGCTCGCCAACGTGCGCGCGATGGTGAGGGCCGCGCGCGCCACGAGCGAGGACGTGTTCGTGAGCTGGCTGCCGCTCTACCACGACATGGGCCTCATCGGCGGCTGCTTCGCGACCCTGTACTGCGGCTTTCCGGTGGTGCTGATGTCCCCGCTCGCCTTTCTTTCGCGCCCGAGCCAGTGGCTGCGCGCCGTGCACCGCCACCGCGGCACGATCTCGGGCGGACCGAATTTCTCCTACGAGCTGTGCCTGCGCCGCATCCAGGACGCCGAGCTCGAGGGCCTCGATCTCGCCTCGTGGCGCTTCGCCTTCAACGGCGCCGAGCCGGTGAGCCCCGAGACCATGGCCGCGTTCCAGGAGCGCTTCGCAAAATGGGGCCTGCGCAAGAACTGCCTCTCGCCGGTGTACGGTCTCGCGGAAGCCTCGGTCGGTCTCGCCTTCACGCCGCCAGGGATGCCCTGGAAGGTCGATGTCCTCGACCGCGACGAGTTCACGCGCGCGGGACGCGCCGTGCCGGCGCGCCCCGACGATCCGGCGCCGCTCAAGGTGGTCGGCTGCGGCTACGTGCTGCCGGAGCACGACCTGCGCGTGGTCGACTCCGCGGGCCTCGAGCTGCCCGACGACGCTGAAGGTCAGCTCCAATTCCGCGGGCCCTCGGCCACCACCGGCTACTACCGCAACCCCGAAGCGACCAAGAGCCTGTTCTCCGGCGAATGGATCAACACCGGCGACCGCGCCTACATGTCGCAGGGCATGGTGTACATCACGGGGCGCGAGAAAGACATCATCATCAAGGGCGGGCGCAACATCAGCCCCTACGAGCTCGAGGAGGCGGTCGGCGACCTGCCGGGCGTGCGGCGCGGCTGCGTCGCCGTGTTCGGCAGCATCGACCGCGCGAACGGCACCGAGCGCGTGATCGTGCTCGCCGAGACGCGCAGCCGCGACAGCGCGCTCGACGACGAGCTGCGTCACCGCATCAACGAGCTTGCCGTGTCGCTCATCGGCGCTCCCGTGGACGACATCGTGCTCGCGCCCCCGCACACCGTGCCCAAGACCTCCAGCGGCAAGATCCGGCGCGTCGCGGCGCGCGACTACTACGAGCGCGGTCCTAGCGCGGTGAAGTCGCAGTCCGTGTGGCTGCAGTTCATCCGCCTTGTCCTCGCGGGCGTGGGGCCGCAGATGCGGCGCGGCTGGCGTGCGGCGCAGGGCGTGCTGTTCGTGCTCGCGGCATGGCTGCTGCTCGGCGTTTCCCTGCTCGTCGTATTCCTGACGGCGCTCGCGGCACCGGGCCGGACGACCTGGAACGTCGCCCAGCGCTGCCTGCGAATTTTTTTCAGCGTCTGCCGCATTCCGGTGGTGGTGCGCGGGCTCGAGCATCTGCCCCCGGGTCCGCATGTCATCGCCGCTAACCACACCAGCTATCTCGATGGCGCGGTGCTGGTCGCCGCGCTGCCGTGGCGCAATTACGCGTTCGTGGCGAAGCGCGAGCTCGAGCAGAACTTCTTCAGCCGCGTCCTGGTGAGGGGCCTGGGCGCGGTGTTCGTCGAGCGCTTCGACGTGCAGAGAAGCGCCGAGCATGCCGACGAGCTCGCCCAGGCCGCCAAGGGCGGCGTTTCGCTGATCGTCTTTCCCGAGGGCACGCTGATGCGCCACAGCGGGCTGCTGCCGTTTCGCGCCGGTGCCTTCCAGGTGGCGGCGCAGGCGGCAATCCCGGTGGTGCCGGTGTCGCTGCGCGGCGTGCGCTCGGTGCTGCGCGACGAGACCTGGTACCCGCGCCGCGCGCCGATCGCCGCCACCTTCGGCGCGCCGATCGATCCCGACGGCGAGGACTGGAACGGCATTCTGAGGCTGCGCGATCGCACGCGCGCCGAGATCCTCAAGCACTGCGGCGAGCCTGACCTCGAGGTCTAGGCTCGAGGGCTAGATTTTCAGCGTGCCTTCCATGCAGGTCACGGCACGGCCGCCGATTCTCACCCCGCCGTCGTCCTCGACCCTCACGTGCACGCGGCCGTCGCGGCCCATCTGCATGCCCTGCCGGGCGATGTAGCGCTCGCCGAAGCGCTTGAGGCCGTTGGTCTGCCTGAGGTAGTGGGCCACGGCGAGATTGCCGCTGCCGCACACCGGATCTTCGGGAATGCCGTGCGCCGGGGCGAACGAGCGCACGTGCATCGCGGCCTGCTTCTCGCCCGACGGCGCGAACACGGTCACTCCGGTCGCCTCGTGGTCGATGGTAAAGGCGCCGATGGCCTGCAGATCGGGCTTGAGCGCGGAGAGCTCGTCCGCGTCGGCCATCTCGCCCACGATCCAGATCGGCCCGACGTCGATGCGCAGGAGCTTCTTGGCGAACGGCAGCGTGCGCCGCACGTCGGTGATCCTGGCCTCGGGCCCGCGCACGAAGATGCGCTCGTCCTCGAAGTTGAGCTCGAGGATGCCGGCGGCACACTCCTGCCTGAGGAGCTTCTTCTTCTCCACGAAGCCGGCTTCGAGGGCGGCGTGCGCGCTCCCTATGGTGGGGTGCCCGGCGAACGGCAGCTCCTGCTGCGGCGTGAAAATGCGCAGGCGGTAGTCGGCCTGCGAGGAGGGCAGCAGGAAAGTGGTCTCGGAGAGGTTCACCCAGCGGGCGATGCGCTGCATGTCCTCGGTCTCGAGCTCGGCAGCGCCGATGACCACGGCGACGGGATTGCCGTAGAAAGGCTTGCCGGTGAAGACATCGACCTGCTTGAAGGCGGTGCTGGTCATTTCAGGATCCGAAGCAGATTGTGATGCGCATCGGTGAAAATCGGAAGATCCGGCCGCGCGTCGATCTCCTCGGCGGCTTCCGCGACGCGCGGCCACTCGAGGAGCTTTTTGCTCCGCGTGACAAGGACTTGGTCGGTGGCGGAGTACCAATACTCCGGCCCCGCCTCGGCGTCGGGCGTATCGGACACGTTGCGCGCCTCCAGCCCGAACTCCTGCGCCAGGCGCTTCACCACCGGCAGGAGGTCGATGTAGCGGTTGGTCGCCTGGAACACGATCACCCCGTCGGGCTTGATGTGCTTCACGTAAAGCGCCATCGCCTCGCGCGTGACGAGATGCATCGGAATGGAGTCGCCCGAGAAGGCGTCGATTCCCAGGACGTCGTAGCCGCGCGGCGGCTCGCGCTCGAGCGACAGCCGCCCGTCGCCCATGACGAGCTCGGTCCGCGCCGAGGTGTCGGCGAGGAAGGTGAACTCGCGCTTCGCGATGTCGACCACCCGCGGGCTGATCTCGTAGAAGGTGAGCGCGTCGCCCGGCTTCATCCAGGCCGCGATCACGCCCGCGCCCAGGCCGATCACGCCGACATTCAGCGGCTTCTTGCCGTGGATCTCGCGCAGCGACGTGAACAGCCGGCCATAGCCCGAGTCCGGGTTGAAGTAGTCCGCGGGCGTGTTGTGGAACGAGTCTCCCAGGAGCTGCCCGCCGTGCATGATCGCGCCGTGGTACATCGAGCGGTAAGGCACCGGGCTCAGGTGGTCGGCGGTGCGCACCACCCCGTAGAAATCCCGTTCCATGACGCGGATACCGCTCGTATAGTCCTGCGCTCCCCTGACGACGAGAACCACGGTTGCACCCAGAACCGCGAGCGTGCCCAGGGTGGCGACGCCCCGCACCCGCAGGGCGAGGAGCGCGCCGAGCAGGATGAGGGCGATGCCCAGCTCGAAGTAACCGCGCAGCGCGAGCGGCGCGACGATCGCGACCAGGACCGCGCCGAGCGCGCCACCGAGCGACATCATCAGGTAGAAGCGCGTGAGGTGCGCCGGGTCGGGCTTGAGCCGCGCGAGCTCGCCGTGGCACACCATGCACGCGACGAACATGCCGACGAAGTACAGCGGTGCGACGAAGTGCAGGTCGAGCGAGGAAATGTAGTACGCCATCACCGGTAGCAGCACGACGAGCAGGCTCAGGAACAGCACCCGCAGGTACCAGCGCGGATGGTCGAAGGCGAGGATGAAGGTGACGAGGTACAGCGCAAGGGGCAGCACCCACAGGAACGGCACGCTCGAGACGTTCTGGGTGATGTGGTTGGTGACCGCGAGCAGCATCACCGAGCCCATGGCCGACAGGGCGAGCCAGAGCAATTGATCCCTGAGCGCGAGCGGCGCGGCCCGGGTCTCTTTCGAGGGCTTTACTTCCGGGTCGAAACCGTTCATCGAGAGATACGCCGTGCCCGCGCACAGGAGCGCGAAGGCGGCGAACAGGGCCGACCAGCCCCAGGCGAGCTGGTTCAGGTCGAACACCGGCTCGAACAGCAGCGGGAAGCCGAGCAGCGCGAGGAGCGAGGCGAAGTTCGACAGCGCGAACAGGCGATACGGCACCGCGGCCTGGAAGCGCCGCCAGTACCAGGACTGCAAGAGCGGCGTGGTGGTGGAGAGCAGGAAGTATGGCAGGCCGATCGTGGCCGCGAGAAGCAGCAGGATGCGGGCAATCGGCTCCTCGTCGCCCGCCGGCTTCCAGCCGCTCGCGGCGATGATCGGCAGGCAGGCGAGCGAGATCGCGAGCAGCGCCACGTGCGCGAGCGCCTGCCGGCGCGGGCCGAGGCGCGTGGTCGCATCGGCATAGGCGTAGCCCGCGAGCAGCACGCTCTGGAAGAACACGAGGCAGGTGGTCCACACCGCCGCCGAGCCGCCAAACCACGGCAGGATCTGCTTGGCGATGATCGGCTGCACCAGGAACAGCAGGAAGGAGGAAAGGAAGATCGTCGCCGCGTACGGCAGCGTGGCGAAGAGGGAATAAGGTCTTGCTAAGGTCTGAATTGTCTTCTTATCTCAGAACGGACTTCAGCAGCTTGCCCATCTCCGCGGGATTGCGAGTGGTCCTGATGCCGCACTGCTCCATCACCGCCAGCTTCTCCTGCGCCGTGCCCTTGCCCCCCGAGATGATCGCGCCGGCATGGCCCATCCTCTTGCCCGGGGGCGCGGTGACGCCGGCAATGAAGCCCACCACCGGCTTTCTCATGTGCTCCTTGACCCAGCGCGCCGCGGTCTCCTCGTCGTTGCCGCCGATCTCGCCCACCATGATCACCGCCTCGGTCTGCGGGTCGTCGTTGAACATCCTGAGAACGTCGACGTGCTTCAGTCCGTTGACCGGGTCGCCGCCGATGCCGACGCAGCTCGACTGGCCCAGGCCCAGCTCGCGCAGCTGGCCGACCGCCTCGTAGGTGAGCGTTCCGGAGCGCGACACCACGCCCACCGGCCCCTTCTTGTGGATATGGCCCGGCATGATGCCGATCTTCAGCTCGTCCGGAGTGATGACGCCCGGGCAGTTGGGACCGACGAGCAGCGTGCGCTTGCCCGACATCCGGTACTTGGTGCGGACCATGTCGCGCACCGGGATGCCCTCGGTGATGCAGATGACGAGCTCGAGCTCCGCGTCGACCGCTTCGTCGATCGCGGCCGCGGCGAAGGGCGGCGGCACGTAGATCACCGACACCGTGGCGCCGGTCGCCTTTTTGGCATCTTTTACAGAACCAAAAATGGGTATTCCTTCGAAGTCCTCTCCGGCCTTCTTCGGGTTCACGCCGGCGACGTAGCAGTGCTTGCCGTTGGCGTACTGCACTCCGGCGCGCGTGTGGAACTGCCCGGTCTTGCCGGTGATGCCCTGCGTCATCACCTTCGTGTTCTTGCCGATCAGGATACTCATTGCTTTCCTTGTACCGCCCCCCTGTCAAGGGGGATGTGAGCCGAAGGCGAACGGGGGGTTTGATTTTTAGTGCTGAAAAAGCAAACCCCCCGCTCGCAAAAACCGCTCGCTCCCCCCTTAACAGGGGGGCAGATGGAGTGCTTCATCCTTTTGCCGCCTTCACTACTTTTTCCGCCGCCTCCGCCATGTTCTTCGCCGAGATGATCGGCAGCTTCGAGTCGGCGAGGATCTGCTTTCCCTGCTCGACATTCGTGCCTTCGAGGCGCACCACCAGCGGCACCTTGAGGCTCACCGCCTTCGACGCGTCGACCAGGGCCTGGGCGATCACGTCGCAGCGCATGATGCCGCCGAAGATGTTGACCAGGATCGCCTTGAGCGAGGGATTGCGCAGCATGATCTTGAACGCCTCGGTCACCTTCTCGGTGGTGGCGCCGCCGCCGACATCGAGGAAGTTCGCCGGGTTGCCGCCGTAGACCTTGATCACGTCCATGGTCGCCATGGCGAGGCCGGCGCCGTTCACCAGGCAGCCGATGTCGCCGTCGAGCTGCACGTAGTTGAGGTCGTTCTTCGAGGCCTCGACCTCGGCGGGATCCTCCTCGTCGAGGTCGCGCAGCGCCACGAGATCCGGATGGCGGAAGAGCGCGTTGTCGTCGAAGTCGAGCTTCGCGTCGAGCGCGACCACCTGGTTCTGGCCGGTGATGATCAGGGGATTGATCTCCGCAAGCGACGCGTCCGTTTCGACAAAGCACTTGTAGAGCGCCTTGAAGAGCATCCGGCCCTGCGCGGCGGCCGCCTGCGGGATGCCGATGCTGGCGGCGATCTCATCGGCGTCCGCGTCGGTGAGCCCCTGTCCGGGGTCGATCGCGACCTTGCGGATCTTCTGCGGCGCGTGCGCCGCGACCTCCTCGATGTCCATGCCGCCTTCGGAGGAAGCCATCAGCACCACTTTCTGCGTGCCGCGGTCCACCACCATGCCGGCATAGAGCTCCTTCTTGATGTCGGCGCCCTCCTCGACGAGCAGGCGCCGCACCTTCTGTCCCGCCGGCCCCGTCTGGTGGGTTTTCAGCTGCATGCCGAGAATCTGCTTCGCTTTCTCTCTCACATCATCGATGGATCGGGCGACCTTGACTCCGCCGCCCTTGCCGCGGCCGCCGGCGTGGATCTGCGCCTTCACCACCCAGACCTGGCCGCCCAGTTTCTTCGCCGCTGCAACTGCTTCGTCGACGCTGAAGGCGGGATAGCCGCGCGGGGTGGGCACGCCGTACTTGCGGAAGAGCTCTTTGCCCTGGTATTCGTGGATTTTCATTCAGGTCTGTGCCATTTGGGATACCAGCGCCGCACCGTTTCGCTCGTCGTCGCGAGCGCGTGGCACTGGTCGAGCTGGAAAGGCCGCGAGCCGTCGTCCTCCTCTTCCTTCATCTCGCCGGCGAAGGACTGGACCGCGGCGGTGGGCATCCCGGAGAGCATCTCGGTGAGGTGGGTGCAGCCGCGCACGCCGCCCAGCAGCTCCCGCGCGGTCTTCACGAACTGACGCGCGAGGTTCAATCCCGCGAGCCGGCGGTACGCGGGCGCGATGGTTTCGCAGCCGCCCGGATAGGGCACGGCGTCGGAGGACGCGGCGGCAGCGACGACGTTCAGCCCGCGGTCGATGGTGAGCCGCAGCCACATGCTGTGCACCGGCTGGCCGGCGCGGCGCACGCCGGTCTTCAG
>Ga0070696_100002288_pt1 | contig 12626 bp, 12 predicted proteins | sample KBSK1253metaG_FD_65474 | JGI IMG/M metagenome (GOLD analysis project Ga0070696, IMG submission 65474) | Corn, switchgrass and miscanthus rhizosphere microbial communities from Kellogg Biological Station, Michigan, USA - KBS K1-25-3 metaG | ecosystem: Host-associated > Plants > Roots >... | reverse complement strand
AGGATGTCCGAGAACGCGGCGATCAGGAAAATGAGGAACGCGGTGACCTTGGGCCAATACCCCTGGATGAACGGGAGCAGGGCGATGACCGGCGTGAGGCAAATGCGGGCCAGCGTGATGATGTTGGGCAGGGTCCAGCGCATTGGACTGCCTCTCAGCTCAGCGTCTTCAGCACCAACTTGCTGACCGATTTCAACGTGTCGAACACACCGTCACCGCGCACCGCGACGCCTTCGATGTACGGGGCACGGCCGATCCACTCGCCGCCCACCTTCTCGACGAGACTCTCGCCGGGATGCAACGGGTCGGGCACCACCTTCTGGAGCGCGGCGTCCTCGATCGGCCAACCCGGGTTCAGCGCCGCCTGGAGATCCTTGATGGGCGCGGCGTTGGGAAGATCGCGCTTATTGTACTGAATGATAAAGGGGATCTTGGTCAAGTCATACCCGTATTCGGACATGTTGTCGTACAAGTTCTGCATCGATTCAACGTTCGCTTCCATTCGCTCGATCTGACTGTCCGCCACGAACACGATGCCGTCCACGCCCTTGAGGATGAGCTTGCGGCTGGCGTTGTAGTACACCTGCCCCGGCACCGTGTACAGATGGAAGCGCGTTTTGAACCCGCGGATCGTCCCCAGGTCCACCGGCAGGAAGTCGAAGAAGAGCGTGCGCTCGGTTTCGGTCGCGAGCGAAATCATTTTGCCGCGCGTGTTGGGAGACACTTTCCCGTACACGTGCTCCAGATTTGTCGTCTTGCCGCCGAGCCCCGGTCCGTAGTACACGAGCTTACAGTTGATCTCGCGGGACGCGTAGTTGATCATCGACATGGGCGCGTCCCCTTAACCGAAGAGTTTGTCAATTTCGTCTTCCGCCCCTTCGAGCAGACCCTTTTGCTGCGTCTGCCCGGTGCCCACGCGATTGAACATCTCTTCGAAGACTTTGTTGAGTTGTTCGACCACAGCCTTGGCTTTGAGCTTCACGAGCCCGAGCGTCGCGCGCTGATCGAACAGGACGACGAGGATCACGCGCTTGGCGACGTCGGCGAGGAACATGGACTCGCGCTCGCCCTGATGGACGAGTGAGGCGAACTCGGGCTCGCCGATCATCTTGGCGAGTTGATCGTTGGCGCTGAAATCGGCGGCGGTGAGCGACGCGAACGCGGTAGGGTCGAATGTCGGCGTCTCGCCCACCGTGGCCACGAGCTGGCCGTTGCGGTCGACGAGCAGCGCGCAGCGGGCGTTCGACTCCCGGAGATACGCCTGCAGGTGCGTCTGGATCTGCTTGAAGTCGCTCTCGTTAAACGACCAGCTTGCCGCCCCTGCCATGCGCCTCCTTTCCGGTCACTCGGTCTCGGACATGTCGCGCCGCGCCGACAGCGCCTGCGCGATCGTGACCGCGTCGGCGTACTCGAGATCGCCTCCCACCGGCAGCCCGCGCGCGATCCGCGTCACGCGAACCCCACTGGGTTTCAGCACCTGCTGGAGGTACGTCGCGGTGGCCTCCCCCTCCATCGAGGGGTTGGTCGCCACAATAACCTCCCGCACGCCCGACCCATTCGACACGCGGGCCACCAACTGGGCGAGGTGCAACTGATCGGGCCCCACGCCTTCGAGCGGCGACAGCCGGCCGCCCAGCACGTGATAGAGGCCCCGGTAGCGTCCGGCGCGTTCGATCGCGCCCACGTCCGCTGACTCCTCGACGACGCATAACAGCGCGGCGTCGCGCCGGGGATCGCGGCAGATGGGGCACGGATCGTCCTCGGAAAGGTTCCCGCACGTTCCGCACGCCGTCACGCGACCGCGGACTCTCCGGATCGCCTCCGCCAACCGCTCCGCGGTTTCCGCAGGCTGCTTCAGCAGGAAAAACGTGAGCCGCTGCGCCGTCTTACGCCCGATGCCGGGGAGCTTGGCCAGCTCCGCCACGAGCTCCTCGATGGCCGACACGCGCGCTAGAGCGGCGGCAATTGTAACGGGAACGGCAGGCCCGGCGCCAGCTTCCGCATTTCCGCCTGGTACAGCTCGGCGGCGCGTTTTTGCGCCTCCGCCACCGCAGCGAGCACGAGATCTTCGAGCATCTCGACGTCGCCCTGGCTGACCGCCTGCGGGTCGATCTTGATGGCGCGGATCTGCCCGCGCCCGTCGGCCGTGGCCTGCACAATCCCGCCGCCAGCCGACACCGTCACCGTCTGCTGCGCCAGCTGCGATTGGATCTCAGACAACCGTCCCTGCATCTGCTGCTGGAACTGCAGCAAACTGGATAAATCCGCCATACGTCGAAAGTTACCCCTCGCCGGAATAGGTAGCAAGCTACTCGAGCAGCTCCAAATCTAACGCGTCGACCGCGGCGTTGAGCGTCGGATCCTTCCCGCGCAGCACCTTCAACCGCTCGGCGTTGGCGCCCTCTTCGGTCAGGCGCGTCGGACGCTCCGCTGACGCGCCGGTCGCGCCGGCGCCCGCCGGCACCAGCTTCACGCGCACCGGCTCCCTGACGTAACGCGCGATGACTTGACTGAGGAGCTCGCGCTGACGCTCGAGTCCTTCCGCGTGTCCCGCGCTCGCGGGCCGCAACGTCACGACCGTGCCTTCGACGCCGTTCACCGTTGCTTCGGCGAGGAGACTTCCGATCATCGGCGCCTTGACGCGCGCGTCGGCGACGATCGAAGGCCAGACGGAGCGCAGGTGATCGAGCGTGAGCGGTCCTGTCTCGACGGGATGCGGGATGGGGGATGCGGGAGGCGTGGGCGCGGGGCGCGGCGCCGGGTCGCGCATGACCGGGGGCGACGTCGGACCATGCTTCGCATCCCGCATCCCGCCTCCCGCATCTCGCCTCCCGAGGGCATCCAGCACCTGGGACAAGTCGACCGTCCGATCCGCCATCGCCCACCGCAGCAGCAGCAGCTCGACGGCCAGTCGCGTATTGCCGCCGCGGCGAATGCGTTCCTCCATTTCGCTCAACACGCCGAGCAGGCGCACCACGTCGGGTGGGGGGAGCGCCGCGCTGTAGGTCCGCACGAGCTGCTGCATGCGCTCGGTGAGCCCTTCCGGCTGGCCGCCGACGCCGCTGAGCAGCAGCGCGCGCAGCGTTTCGCCCGCGCCGCTCACGAACTCACTCAAGTCGGCACCGGCCTCGACGAGGCGGTCCACCAACGGGAAGACCGCCGCAGCATCGTGCTCGACGATGCAGCGCAGCATCTCGCCGTAGGAGTCGTCCGGGATGAGGCCGAGCACTTCGCGCACGCGCGCGGCGGTGACGGGCCCTTCGCCGAACGACAACACCTGATCCAGGAGCGACAGACCATCCCGCATGCCGCCGTCGGCGCTCTTGGCGATCAAATGGAGCGCGTCATCCTCGGCGGCCAGCGTCTCTTCGGCGAGCACCTGCTTGAGCCGAGCCACGATGGCGTGCGGGCCGATGCGCCGGAAATCGAAGCGCTGCAGCCGCGACAGGATCGGCGCCGCCGTGTTCGCGATCTTCTGCGGCTCCGTGGTCGCAAATACGAACACGACGCGCGGAGGCGGCTCCTCGAGAATCTTGAGGAGCGCGTTCCAAGCCTCGCGCGTCAGCATGTGTGCTTCATCCACGATGTAGACCTTGGATCGCGCCTCGCCGCTGGCGGCGTACATCGCCCGCTCCCGCAGGTCGCGGGCGTCATCCACGCCGCGGTTCGAGGCGGCGTCGAGCTCCACGACGTCGAGATTGGCGAGACCATTCCAGACGCGCCGGCACGAGTCGCACGCGCCACACGGCTCACCGGGCGGCGTGCCCGCGGGCCGCTCGCAGTTCAGCGCCATCGCCAGAATGCGCGCGGCCGTTGTTTTCCCGACACCTCGAGGGCCGGCAAACAAGTACCCGTGCGCCACGCGCCCCTGCGCGACGGCACCGCGCAGCGCGGCGGCGACGTGGTCCTGGACAATCAGGTCGGCGAATTGCTTGGGGCGGTACTTCCGAGCGAGTGCGATCATCGAGGTGGGAAATCTAGTCGGTTAGCCGGTTACCTGTTTACCGCCGTGCGTCTGTTGCCGGTGAACCGTTTACGGGATACCAGTAGAATGCCCCAGGCACCCGCAACGAATCCCGACATCGCTTAGCGCTGCTCCCTGCGGGGGCCTGACGCGTTTCGCGAGCGGAAAGCCTGCGGACCTGGGGCGAGGGAAAGATAGCCTTAGCGGCGGACGTCCACCACTTCGACCAGGAAGGCCGCCGAGATGTCGGCGGTGCGCAACTTGACGCTGGCGCGCCCGGTTTGGATCGCCTTGAGCGTCAACGCCACCGCGGTTGGCTCTTCCTGGATGCTCACGACGCGCACGATGGGAATCTGTTTGTCGATCGGCGTGGCGCGCAGCATGCGCGCCAGGCCCGCCACGTCCGTGCTGTTGCCGAACTGGTCCAACAGCCGCAAGCGAACGACGAACGTGGTGTCGAGGCCCACGCCTACCCAACGCCCGTTCACCCGGAAGCCATTGTGCTCCAGCACCAGCTCGACCGCCGGGCCGGGGTCGACCTGCAGGCTCACCCGTTTCTCGATCGAATCGACGGTCGCCCAGATGCTCGCGGGCCCGACCCGCTCGCCCAGCGTGACCTCGACGCGCGCGTGCCCCAACGAGTCCGTGAGGACCGTCGACGGCGTGAGCGTGGCGTTGACCGCCCGGAACGTGACCATGCGGCCGACGGCCGGGCGTCCCAGTCTGGTGCGCGCTTGGAAGACCACCGGTTCGCCCAGACCGTTCCCGGCCGACCCGCTGGCGATCCTGATCGGCAAGAAGTCCGTTTCGCCCTCGGCCAGCGGCATCCCGATGACCACGTCCACACCCGCCATGGGCTTCTCACGGATCTGTGCTTGGATCGTCCCCTTCCGGCGAATGGCGGAGCGCGCCACGACGATGCGCACGCGTCCCAGCGAATCGGTCACCGCGGTGTCGGGAACGAATCCCATGTCGGTCGTCGCACCGCGGAACACGACCGGCTCGCCGCGCACTGGGTGCCCGATCGAGTCGCGCACGGTGACCGCCACGGGTACGAGCGAGTCGAGCCCGGAATCGAACAGGATCTCTTTTGGCTCCGCGGTGGCCGTCGCCGGCGGGCCGGCCCGCACGACCACTTCGACGGCTGGGCGCCCCGGGAAGGTCCCGCCCGCCGCCGGGGCGATTTCCAGGCGGTACGTCGCGAGCCGCCGCCCCACGCGCACCGAGAACACCGCGAAGCCACTGTCGTCGGTGGCCACCACCAAGTCCCGCCCCGAACCGCCGTCGACGCCCGAGCTGCCGCGTAGCATCAGCTGCGCGCCCGCTTGCGGCAGGCCGGCCCGCGCGGCCAGAACGACGATGCGAGCCTGGCTCCCGGCTGCGGCCTGGATGCGCGGCTGGCGCAGCATCACCGAAAGGGTCGTTGCCGTCACCGCGGCCGCTGGCGCTGGTGCCGCCGCGGCGGCTACCGCGGTCGGCGCTCGTCCCGACGCGCACCCGGTGATGCTGGCAACGACATCGGGCGATGCACCGAGGCTTCTGATGTCGGTCCAATCGCGATCGGTCGGCCGGAACGCCAGACAGTTGCGGCGCACCAGGTCCGCGACCTCCTGATGCGGAATGACGGGGCTCGACAACAGCTCGATCAGGTCCGTCTTGAGGAGGGGCGCCCCGCGCTGCGCCAACGCGGCCCCCGGGAGGGCGATCAGGAACAGCAGGGTGGCAAGTCTGGCTCTGTTCATTTCGCGGCCCGGGATCATGGTCGACTCACGGTCGAGGACAGCCGGTGCGGGCAAACCCCCGCTCGACGGTGCCGACGTCGGCGTTCAAGCGGCGGTCGCGCGCGACGCGCGCGGAATCGGGGGTCGCCGCCACGGCTCTCCGGGCGGCACTGTGCGTCATCCAGCGCGCCTCGAGGTCCACGAGGCCCTGCGACAGGTCGGAGCACAACATCTTGCGCCCGTCAAACAGTCGCAGGCGGATCTCAAACGCCGTGACCGCGAAGGCGACGGTGTCGGCGAGTCGATCGAGCCGGTCCGGCGTCATGACGGCCGCGCTGTCAGTGACGGCTCCTGCGCGATCGGGCCCCGACGCGAACACGCGGTAGGCCCCGAACAGGGACGCGCCCGCCACGAGTCCCAGCGCGCCGAACCGAACGGCCTTGATCACGGGCGCGGGCAGAGACCGGCGCGGCAGTCGCGCGGGGAGCGGCGCGCCCTCGTCGACGGGCTCATCGTCGAAGAGTAGCAACGGCGGAGCGACATCGCGCACTCCCGCCGCCAGGTTCGTCGACAGCTCGACGCCCTGAGTCCGGTAGTTCGCCCACGTCAAATGCGACGCGGGGCGCCCGTCCAGGCGTTGGGCGCTAGCGTCCGGTAGCTCGTAGAACGGCAAGTACTCGTTCGACCATGCCGTGCGCGACGCGATGCGGAAGATGCCGCCCGTCAACTGCGTGCCGCGCGACACCACGAGGGCCACGTTCCAGGGCTGATCGAAGCACGCCACGTGGGCGGCGACATCGCTGACGGAGAGCCGCGCGTGCGGCGCTACATGACTGTGGTACCATCCCAGCAGTTGCGCGCCGCTGCGGCGCACCTCTTCCTGAGCGATGACCCGGCCTTGCCGCAGCGCCGCGGTCAGGTGATCGCCGCCGATCGACCACGGGAGATGAATCGTAGACTCGACGACGATGAAGGGGGCGCGCGTGTCGGGAGTCTGGTAGATGCCGCCAACCAAGAACCCCAGCGACGATGCACCCTCGGGGAGGCCGGCGAGTGGGGCGTGCACGGCGTCGAGGGCGCGCTGCGTGAAGAAGATCGGATACTCGGGGCTGGCACTGGCAAGACCGACCGGCGTCCACAGGATGGCGGAGCCAACCGGCATGGGACGATCGGGGTAGACGCCCCCCGGCGCGGTCACGCTGCCGCCGAGCGGCGGCGTGGCATCCGCGAGGCGATCAGGAGCGAAGCTGCCCAGGTCGGCATCCATTCAGCAGTAACGCACAGCAACTTCCTCGCCGCGGCGGCGGCGTCGCTCGGGGACTCGGCGTCTGTCGTAAGTTCATTGTCATGAGGAGGTTGCGGATCGATCGACCGTCCACACCAGGGACCGACCGGAACGCCTACACCGGCGCGATGCCCGGTCAGCTTCAAAACTGTCACTGATCTGAAACAACTCCCCGGGGTGGGGTTCCTAGGGGCAGTCGGTCTTCCCCGGTGCCGCCCGTGGGGGCACCGTGACGGTCACGTACTGGCGCAGACCATTCGCGATCACCGCGAGGCTCGTGGTCCCCGCCTGGTCGGGCCTAAGGGCGACCGTGCCCGCCAAGCTGTCCTCCGCGATACGCTGCACGCGCAGAATCCGAGCATCGGCGACGGCCGCCCGGAGCCCGCTGAGCCGCGCGCCGTTGCCGTACGCATCCCGCGCGGTGACACGCAGCTCGGCGACGGTGTCGGGGCGCAGTACGACGCGGCCTGAGAGCTCCGACGCGCGACACGCCACCACCAACTGCGACACGGGACCGACGGTGACCCTGAACGCCGCCTGCTTCTCCACGTCGCCGGCGACGGCGAGCACGATCGCCGAGCCGGCGCGCTCGGCGAGTGTCACACCGACGCGCACGCGCCCCTCGACATCTGTCGCGAGCGACGGAGGTTCGATCCGGGCGTTGATGCCCGTGAAGGTCACCGTCTGGCCGGCGAGCGGCCTGCCCGCGCTGTCACGTGCCTCGAACACGAGCGCGCGCGGGAGCCGCTGGCCCGCCGGGCCGCTCTGGCCACCGCCGGCGACGAAACTGCTGCGATCCGGCGACACGTGTACCGGCGGTGGGGCCCGCGGCGGTGGCGGCTGCGGCAGTGGCGTGCTCTGCGCCACGGGCGGCGGCGCCGTGACGCGAGGCCGCGTTACCGCCGGACGGCTGGCGCGGCGCGCGCATGCGTCGACGGCGGCGAGCACCGGAGCCTCGGCGCCCAGGCGCTGGAAATCGGTGCGATCCCGTTCCGTCGGCGTGAAACTGAGGCAGTTGCGGCGGACGAGCTGCGCCATCTCCTCTTGCGACATGACCGACCCGGAGAGCAGGCGTACCAGGTCGCTCTTGCGGAGCGGCGCGATGCCTTGCGTGATGAGCCACACGACGAGGACCAGGTTCACGGGCGCGGGCAGCGCGACTTCTCGAACTGACCTTCGACGGAGTCCACGCTGGCGTAAAGCCCCTGATCGCGTGCCGCCCGGCGCGCGTCGAACGACGCGATGCGCTCCTTTCGCTCAGCGGCGTAGTTGATCCAGAGGTTTTGAATCGCGACGTAGCCGCGCGCCAGGGCGGCGCAATCGATTTGCTGCCGCGCGAACAGCGCCGTGCGGTCGTGATAGTTGCGCAGGGCGGTCGACAGCGTGTCGCTCAGACGGTCGACGCGCGCGAACGTCGTGTCGACGACCCGCGACTCCGGCGCCGGCCGCGTCGCCGTCGGGGGCGGCGTGACACTTGGCGGCCCCCCCCCCGGCCCCACGCGTGGCCGCAGCCCGAAGGGAAGCGACTTCAAGCCGAATGGCAGCGGCGCGCCCCCTAGGACGTAGTACCAGTAGCCGGCCGCCGCACCGCCGCCGACGATGAGGAGCACCGCGAGCAGGGTGAACCAGAGGCCCCGTCGCGAGCGGCGTCGGCGCATGGGCGTACGCCCCTTCCCCGCGGCCGGGGTCTCCCCCCTTTCATCAAGGAGCCGGAACGACGGCGCCGGGGTCCGCCGCGGGGCGCCCCGTGGTGACGGCGCCGTCGGCGGCGGTGGCGGCGGGGGCGGCGGTGGAGTTGGGACCGGCGTCGGCGCCTTGGCGCGGGGCTGAGGCGGGGGCGCCGGGACGCGCGGCTCGTGAGGGACGAAGACCGGCGCCGACGGTGTCGGTTCGTCGTCCGCGCTGCTCTTGATGATCCTAAAGTCGTCCGTCGCGGGCGGAGGAGGCGGCGGCGGCGGCGCCGGCGCTTTCGCCGGAGCCTTGGCCGACACCGGGTTGAACGCTTTGTAGTTCTTCCACGTGATGAACGACCGCTTCTTGCCATCGGCGCGGATGGAATCGGGCTGCAGCAGCTCGTAGAAAGAGAGCGCCGTCTCGGCCCACGCCTGGCTCGATCCAGAGCGGAAGAACCCGCCGACGATCCCTTCGGGCTCCGACGCGACAATCACCGCCACCTGCCACGGCTCGGTGAAGAACTTGACGTGCGTCTCGACGTCGTGCGTGGTGAGCGAGAGCGCCTGGCCCGGATGGCTGTGATACCACCCCAGCAGGCGTCCCGAGGTCTTGGTCAGCTGTTCCTGCATCCGGTCCCACAGGCGCGCAACGACGACTTCGGTCTTGTCGCCGTAGATCGCCTGGTTCAAGCGCAGCGTCTTGTCGATCACGGCATACAACACACCGGTCTCCGGATCGCGATACAGGGAGCCGATGAGGAAGCCGAAGATCGCCTGCTGCGGCGATGCCTTGAGGTGGTCCTGCAGTGCGGCGACCGCCTCCTGCTGGAAGAAGACTGGGTACGGCGCACGCCCTGAGGGCCGTCCCGCTCCTTCCTTCTTGACGGGGTTCCACAGGATGGCCCGCTCCATCGGCATCGCTTGCGACACTGGGGCAGGTGCGGTCACCGCAATTCCTCCACGATGAGCCGAGCGGCGCGTTCCACGTCGTCTTGGCTCACGTCCAGGTGTGTGACGGCGCGCAGCCGTCGCGGACCCCAGGGCGCCAGCAGCACGCCCGCACGTGCGAGGCGCGGGAACACCGTTTCGGACGAATCCGTCTCCCGCACCAGATCGAGCATGACGATATTCGTGTCCGGAATCCAGGGGCGCACGGCGGCGCATTCCACCAGCCGCTCGGCGAAGTGGCGCGCGCTGGCGTGATCTTCGGCAATCCGCCCCAGATTCTGGTCGAGCGCATACAGCGCCGCTGCCGCGAGGATCCCCGATTGCCGCATCCCGCCCCCCAGCCGTTTGCGGATCTCCCAGGCGCGCGGCCGCAGGTCCTTGGGAAACCCGAGACACGACCCGACGGGACAGCCCAGCCCCTTCGAGAAGCTCACCATGACCGTGTCGGCGCCTCGCGCGAGCCGTGCGGGGGGGACACCCGCGGCCGCCGCCGCATTCCATAGCCGGGCGCCGTCGAGGTGCACGCCCAGGCCCACCGCCCGCGCCGCCGCCACGACGGCGTCGAAGGCTTCCGGCTGGAGCACGCGCCCCCCAGCGGAATTGTGGGTGTTCTCGATCGCGAGCGCCGAGCTGCGCGCCACGAGTGGCGACGGGGGGCGCACCCCGGCCCGGACCAGCTCCGGCGTCAGGAGCCCGTCGGGCGTGGCGATCGTCTTGATCTGCACGCCCCAGAGCGCGGCCACGGCGGCCATTTCGGAATGCACCAGGTGCGCGTTGGCCTCGAGCAACAGCTCGGTGCCCGGCCTGGTCACCAGCCCGATGCCGGTCTCGTTGGCCTGGGTGCCTGATGGAAAGAAGAGGGCGTCCTCGGTGCCGAGCAGTGCCGCGATCCGCGCCTCGAGGCGGCGCGTCGTGGGATCGCCGTCGAGCACATCGTCGCCGACCTCCGCCTCCGCCATGGCACGGCGCATCGCCGGCGATGGCTTCGTGACCGTGTCGGACCGCAGGTCGATCGGGGTCGCCGTCATCCGAGCTTCACGCGCTGCAGTCGGCGCATCCGCATCAGATCGTACGTCTCCGCCACCTCGCCGCCCAGCAGGAAGACGTAGGCCGTGTAATAGATCCACAGGAGGAAGAGGAGGAATCCGACGATATTCGCATCCGAGGTCAGGTTGCCGAGCGTCGCAAAGCGCGCCACGTAAAACGCGAAGAATCGTTTGACGATTTCGGACGCGACGGCGCAGAACAGGGACGCCACGAGTCCCGTGCGCCAGTAGATCTGGCGGCTGGGCAGGAACTTGAAGATGAGGAAGAACAAGAGCGTCCCGAGCGCCAACGCTTCGACCTGTGCGCCGACGCCCGAGACGGTGGTGAGATAAGCGTTCGCGACGAGCAGCACGCCGCTGACCAACACCATCGCGAGGTCGAGGAGCTTGGCGACTGGCCAGGGGCGCCGTTCGTCCGTGTCGAACACTTCGTTCAGGGCGGCGCGCAGACCGCCGAACAGGCGCGTCGAGAACCACAGGAACAGCGGTACACCCACCAAGGTGAGCCGCCCCCGCACTTCGATGAGGCGGGCAAGGGACTCTTCGATGCGGTCGAAGGCGGTGGTATCGGGCGGGAGGAAGCGTTGCAGCAACTCGTGGACGTTCACCTGGTGGGTGGCGATCTGGTGCTGCACCAGATAGCCCACCGCCGCGAGGAGAATCGCGACGAACGGAATGGCGGTCAGCAGGAAGTCGAACGCGAGGGCGCTGGAGAGAAAAGGGATGTTGTCTTCGTAGGCCGCTTCGATGGTGCGCCGGATCACGCCGGTGACCGAGCGATGCCAACCGCCCTCGAGCGTCACGCGAGGGGCTCTTCCTCCTCTTCCATCTGCGCGGGGGCCTCCTCGCCACGCCGCCGCCGGCGCCGGGCAGCGTCGAGCCGGCGTCGCAGCTGCTCCCGCGTGGAGACCTCCTCTTCCTCTTCTTCCTCGCCCTCGCCGTCGTCTGCCTCGTCGGACTCGAGCAGGCCGCGCACCTCGTCCACCTTCTCGCCAGCCGCGTCGCGCAGGTTGCGCAGGCGCTTGGACAACTTGCGACGGGTGTCATCACCAGCCTCGGGCGCGAACAGGAAGCCCACGACCGCCCCGACGGCGATCCCCAGCAGAAACGACCCGAACCCCGAGCCCCCCCCCCGCTCGCTCATTCTCCCGCCTCGGCGTCGTCGGGCGCAGCGACGAGGGCGGCGCGCGGGGCCGCGTGCGAGTCGATGGGTGGCTGCACGTACTTGTCGGTCGCCTGGCGAGTTCCCTTCACGCGCAGCTGCTCGAACAGGAAGGCGAACGTCTTCTCCAGATCGGCCCCGATCGCTGCCCGCACGCTCTCCGGCAGGTCCCAGAACCGCTTCTTGAAGGGACCGATCGCTTTCTTGCGACTCTTATAGAGGAACTGCTCTTCAGTGTCACCCTTCTTCCACTCTTCCTTCGCCTCGGTCTTGACCCACTCGTTCACGTCGCGCCGCAGGTCCGCCGGCAGCGCGCGGTGCTCCATGACGACCGTCTGGAAGTTCGTCGCCAAGTGGATCTCGACCGCTTCACATTCCGGAAACTTCGAGAACGCTTCGGGCGGCAGGGTCGAGGCGCCGTGCTGCACCGCGCCCCCCAAGCCGTACTTGGTGCGCCCATCGTGCGACAGCGCCTTCAGCGCCGGCAGGTCGAGCTGCACCTTCGCGATGGTCCCGTCCGGGAGCACCATGCCGCCGTGGCTCGTCCCGGTCTGCACGGAGATCTTGGAAATGCCAACGTACTTGCCGAGGCGCTTGAGCGTGCTGATGTAGCCGTCCATGAACGCCTTGAGCTCGTGGACGTCGGAGTTCTTGCCGCCGACCTCCCCAATCTCCGCCCCGACCGAGACGGTGACGCCGGCCGGCTCGCGCTCACGGATGAACTTCGTGAACTCGGCCGCCCGCTCGTAATTGATACGCTGCTGCGACGGCAGATCAGGCTGCGACAGGTCGACCAGGGTCGACGTGTCCACGTCGATATTGTAGAA
>Ga0070696_100002287_pt1 | contig 12629 bp, 10 predicted proteins | sample KBSK1253metaG_FD_65474 | JGI IMG/M metagenome (GOLD analysis project Ga0070696, IMG submission 65474) | Corn, switchgrass and miscanthus rhizosphere microbial communities from Kellogg Biological Station, Michigan, USA - KBS K1-25-3 metaG | ecosystem: Host-associated > Plants > Roots >... | reverse complement strand
CGCGCAGCGCAACGCGGCTGCGGCAGGCGAGCAACGCCAGCTCGCGCACCTCGTTCGGCGCCTTGAGCCGCTCGCACACCGCGCTCACCTCGGGCTCCTGGTGCGGCCAGGCGATGACGGCGAAGCGAACGGGTACCGAATCGGTCGTTTTTGCAGTTTTTCTCAAGATCTCCCGGACGGGCTTGACGCCGTTCAGAAGCTTGTCCGCCAGAGCGCAGGCGTCGAGGACTTCGAACATCTTGTCCGGGTGCGGCTCGGCGAGGCCGCGCGCGAATTCCTGCCACACCCGCTCGGGCACCAGGTAATCGGCCTCGCCCGAGCGCACCATCTCGCGCATGAGAGCCATGGTGTCCTGATGGACTTCAAAGCCAAAGCGAGCGGCGAAGCGCGCCACGCGCAGGATCCGCACCGGGTCCTCGGCGAAGGCCTGGCTCACGTGGCGCAGGATCTTCTTTTCAAGATCTTCCTTGCCGTGGAAAGGATCGATCAGCGCGCCGCTCCCGGGGTCCTTCGCCATGGCGTTGATCGTGAGGTCGCGCCGGCGCAGGTCGTCCTCGAGCGTGACATCGGGCGCCGCGTGGACGGTGAAGCCCTTGTAGCCGCGGCCGCTCTTGCGCTCGGTGCGCGCGAGGGCGTGCTCCTCGTGCGTCTGCGGATGCAGGAACACCGGGAAGTCCTTGCCCACCGGCTTGAAGCCCCGCGCGACCATCTCCTCGGGGGTGGCGCCGACGACCACGTAGTCCTTGTCCTTCACGGGCAGCCCGAGCAGCTCGTCGCGCACTGCGCCGCCGACGACGTAGACCTTCATCGCGCTCGGCGGCTCAGCCGTACTGGTCGAATGCCGAGATCGATTCGGTCTCGCGCTCCGCCGCGGCGATCCACTCCTGCATGGCGGGCAGCTCGAGGATCGCCTCCATGTACGCGCGGCCGGCGCGCGGCAGCTCGACCTCGTAGGTGCGAAAGCGCAGCACGACCGGCGCGTACATGGCGTCGGCGGCGCAGAAGGGGCCGAAGAGGAAGGGCTTCCTGCACTCGTTCCAGATGGCCTTGATGCGCTCGATCTCGAGCAGCGCCTCGGGGGCGCGGCCCTTGCCCGGATAGTGCTTGCGCACGTTCATGCTCATGTGGCTGCGCAGGCTCGGAAAGCCCGAGTGCATCTCGGCCGAGATCGAGCGCGCCTTCGCCCGGTCGGCGGGGTCGACCGGCCAGAGCTTGCGGTTTTTCTCCGCGAGGTATTCCAGGATGGCAAGCGAGTCCCATACCGTGGTGGTCCCGTCGATCAGCACCGGCACCCTGCCGGCGGGCGAGTGCTTCAGGATCGCCTCCTTCGACTCCGGGCCGTAGAGCGGGATCCTGCGCTCGTCGAACTCGAAGCCGAAGACCTTGAGGGCGAGCCACGGCCGCAGCGACCAGGACGAATAGTTCTTGTTGCCGATGACCAGGATCATGGGCCCGCCACCGCGCGCCCGCCGTCCTTGATCGGCGTGGCGAAGCTGTACTCGATGTCCCAGGGGAAGTGGATCCACTTCGTCTGCTTGAACTCCTTGACGAAGAGGTCGACGATCGGCCGGCCCGCGGGCTTGGCGTAGAGCGTGGCGAAGTAGGCCTTCGGCAGGAGCTGGCGCACCACCTGGGCGGTGCGCCCGGTGTCGACCAGGTCGTCGATGAGGAGGTAGCCCTCGCCGTCGCCGGCGACGCCCTTCAGGACCCGGACGCTGCCCTGGACCTGCGCCGCGTCGCCGCCGGCGCCGCGGTCGTAGCTCGTGACGCAGATGGTATCGACCAGGCGGATGTCCAGCTCGCGCGCCACGAGCGCCGCCGGGACGAGGCCGCCGCGCGTGACCGCGATGATGCCTTTCCAGGGACCTATCCGGTGGAGCTGCTCGGAGAGGAAGCGGGCGTCGCGGTGCAGCTCCGCCCAGGAGATGATGATCTCGTCTTCGTACGGGACTCTCGCCATGCCCGATTCTACCGAGGATATCATCCGGGACTGATGTCGGCCGTTCCGCTTTCCGCCGCCGCAGCCCGCATCCCGGTCGTCGAGGTCCTGTCGGCGGACAAGGTCTACGCCGACGGCACGCGCGCGCTGAGTCCGATCGAGCTCGCGATCCGGCCGGGAGAGTTCGTCACCCTGCTCGGCCCCTCGGGCTGCGGCAAGTCGACCCTGCTCAAGCTGATCGCGAACCTGATCGCGCCTTCCACCGGCCGGCTCCTGTGGTGGCGCCAAGGCTTCGACGGCGTCGGCCAGCCGGGCAAGAACCTGGTGATGGTGTTCCAGGACGCGACGCTCATGCCCTGGTCGCGCTTGCAGGCGAACGTGCGCCTGCCCCTCGATCTCCGAGGTGTAAAAAGAAATTTAGGGAATGAAAGAGTCGCCGAGGCGCTCGCCCTCGTTGGCCTGAAGGGCTTCGAGCGCCACTATCCGCGCCAGCTCTCGGGCGGAATGCAGATGCGCGCCTCCATCGCGCGGGCCCTGGTCACTGAGCCGAACCTGCTCCTCATGGACGAGCCCTTCGGCGCGCTCGACGAGATCACGCGCAACCGGCTCGATGCCGACCTCATCCAGCTCTGGTGGAAGAAGAGGCTCACCGTCGTCTTCGTCACCCACAGTATCTACGAGGCGGTGTTCCTTTCCACCCGGGTGGTGGTCATGGCGGCGCGACCCGGCCGCGTCCTCGCCGAGGTGGCGATCGACGAGCCGCATCCGCGCACCGACGCCTTTCGTGTGACGCAGAAGTTCGCCGCCTACGCCAAGCAGCTCTCCGAGCATCTCGCCACCGCCAGTGCCCAGGGCGCAACCGGTTGTTGAAGGAGGAGGATCGTTGAAGAAGAGCAAGTACCTCGCCTGGGCGGCGCCCGTAGCCGTCGGGCTGGTCACCGTCGTCGTGTGGCACGTGCTGGTGAAGGCATTCGACGTGCCTCATTACCTGGTGCCATCGCCCGTGCTGGTGGTGCAGACGCTGATCTCGGACTGGGGCCTTCTCTTCGGCTCGCTTCTGGTGACGCTCAAGATCACCTTCGGCGCCTTTTTCATGGCCGTGCTCCTGGGCACCGTGGTCGCTTTCCTGTTCGTGCAGAGCCGCTGGATCGAGGTGAGCTTCTTTCCCTACGCGGTGCTGCTGCAGGTGACGCCGATCGTCGCCATCGCGCCGCTCATCATCATCTGGGTGAAGAACCCGAGCGCGGCGCTGATCGCATGCGCGACCCTGGTCGCGCTCTTTCCCATCATCTCGAACACCACGCTCGGGCTGCGCAGCGTGAACCCGGCGCTCGTCGATCTCTTCCGCATGAACAAGGCGAGCCGCTGGCAGACCTTGGTGCGCCTGCGCATCCCCTCGGCCGCGCCCTACTTCTTCGGCGGGCTGCGCATCTCCTCGGGCCTCGCCCTGATCGGCGCGGTGGTGGCGGAGTTCGTCGCCGGCACCGGCGGCACCTCGGCCGGCCTCGCCTACCAGATCCTGCAGGCGGGCTTCTCGATCAACATCCCGCGCCTTTTCGCCGCGCTCATTCTCATCACCGTGACCGGGGTGGCGCTCTTCCTCTCGATGGCGCTCCTCTCCAAGCTCGCGCTCGGCAGCTGGCACGAGTCGGAAGTGAAGCAGGAGACCTGATGCTCATCCGCAACGCGGCGGCGATCATGACCGGGCTTCCGGGCGCGAAGGCGCGCGCGGCCGGCGCGGATTTGCGTATCGACGCCGACGGCCGCATCGCGGCGATCGGCAATCTGACAACAAACTCGAGTGAACCGGTAGTCGACGCGACCGACTGCGTGATCTATCCCGGCTGGGTCAATACGCACCACCACCTCGCGCAGTCGGTGCTGAAGGGCGTGCCGCAGGGAATCAACCTGCCGCTGCTCTCCTGGCTCGAGTCGGTGCCGTACCGGTACCGCGCGCGCTTCGACGCCGAGCTACTCGAGCTCGCCGCCGAGATCGGCATGAGCGAGCTCATGCTCTCGGGCTGCACCACGCTCGCCGACCATCACTACGTCTACTGGAAAGGCATCGACTACGATCCGGCGAAGCTGCTGTTCGATCTCGCGGCACGCTTCGGGCTGCGCTTCGTGCTCTGCCGCGGCGGCGCCACGCTCAAGCGGCCCTTCGAGCCGGCCGATTCGCCCGAACCCGAAGGCCTCGATCTCATCCTCAGCGATATCGAAAGGCTGACCCGCGCCTACCACGACTCCGGCCCGGAGGCGAAGCGCCGGGTGGTGCTCGCCCCGCCGACGCCGAACTTCTCCGTGCGCCCGGAGGAGCTCAGGCCCATGGCGCAGGCGGCGCGCAGGCTCGGCATCCGGCTGCACACGCACCTCTCCGAGACCGCGGACTACGTCGTGTTCTGCCGCGAGAAATTCAACCGCAAGCCGGTGGAGTTCGTCGCCGACCACGACTGGCTGGGCGAGGACGTGTGGTTCGCGCACATGGTGCACACCACCGAGTCCGAGATCCGCATGATGGCCCAGACGCGCACCGGCACCGCGCACTGCCCGGCGTCGAACTGCCGCCTCGGCAGCGGCATCGCGCCCGCGCCCGAGCTCGCGCGCGCCGGCGCGCCGGTCTCGCTCGGCGTGGACGGCTCGGCGTCCAACGAGGCCGGCGACTCGCTTTCGGAAGCGCACACGTGCTGGTACACGCATCGCGCGCTCAAGGGAGCCTCCGCGATCACGATTGAAGAGGTCATTCACTGGGGCACCCAGGGAGGCGCGCGGGTACTTGGCATCGACAACATCGGTTCGCTCGAGGTGGGGCGCGCCGCGGACGTCGCGGTCTACAATCTGGCCGAGCCGCGCTACGCCGGGCTGCACGATCCTGCGATCGGCCCGGTGGCGAGCGGCGGCGCGGCGAAGCTGCGCCTGCTCACCGTCCAGGGCCGGGTGGTAGTGGAGAACGGAGCGATTCCCGGCCTGGACCTGCCGCGCCTGCTGGCGCGGGCGAAAGAGGCGGTACGCAAGCTCGCATGCTAGTGACACGACAGAAGCTGCTGCGCCGGTTCTGGTACCCGGTGATCCCTGCCGCCGAGCTGGAGCAGGGACCCAAGCCCTTCACACTGCTCGCCGAGCCGATCGTGCTGTGGCGCGACGGCGAGGGCCGGGTGAGCGCGCTCGAGGACCGCTGCTGCCACCGCACCGCGGCGCTCTCGCGCGGCTACTACGAGGACGGCGCGCTGGTGTGCGGCTACCACGGCTGGACCTACGAGCGCAGCGGCAAAGTGCTGCGCATCCCGCAGCTCGAGCGCGGCGCGCCCGAGAGCGCGCGCGTGCGCAGCTTCCGCGCCGAGGAGCGCTACGGCTACGTCTGGGTGTCCCTGGATGAGGCGCCGCTCTTCGACATCCCGCGCATCGAGGAATGGGACGACCCGGCGTTTCGGCGCATCCCGCAGTTCTATGAGCTGTGGCGCTGCGCGGGGCTCCGCCTTATGGAGAACTCGTTCGACAACGCACACGTGAATTTCGTGCACCGCGGCACCTTCGGCGATCCGGCCGACGCAGGCGAGTCGAAGTTCGAGGTGTTCGACGAGCCGTGGGGCTTTCGTACCAGGACGCGCTTCCCGGTGAAGCAGACCGAGCTCGCCGCCAAAGCCAATCGCATCGAGGGCGGCAAGACCGAGCGGCGCATCGAGGGCACCTGGTGGATCCCGTTCATCCGGCGCGCGCACATGACCTATCCCACGGGGCTGCGCCACATCATCGTGACCGCCGCCACGCCGATCGACGATGCGCACTCGCAGATCGTGCAGTTTTGCCTGCGCTCGGACCGGGAAGAAGACGTGCCCGCGGCCGACGCCATCGCCTTCGACCGCCGCATCACCGAGGAGGACCGCTACATCCTCGAATCCACCGACCCGGACGTACCGCTCACCGAGACCGCGCGCGAGCGCAACATGGCCTCCGACCGGATGGGCATCCTCATGCGCAAGCGCCTGCTCGCGCTGCTGCACGAGCACGGCGAGGAGGAGATCCGCCGCGCATTAGGGTCGTAGGGATGCTTGAAGCAGGCTAACGGTTGTGCAATTTTCACAATAGGCTGCTCTTCATAGCCCGGCTGCTTACTTGGTTAATGATGTCCTCCGGCTGCTCTACCGCGCGCCCCAACCGCGGCGACGAACGGGTGACGCGTGGGTGTACAGCTACGGCGTGCCGAATGGCAGCCGACGCGAGGTTTACCTTTTGTGGTGATCGCCTAACAGGTTGCATGGTTGTGGAGCAAGTAGCAAAGGGGGGACCTAGCGGTTCTTGAGCCATGGCAGAACTGTATGTCACCGTACGGCTGCGGCCCATGCGGATCGGCTTTTTAGCCCGCCCCACGGACCTTAGTTCCGTGCGAACCATCATGCGTTGTTGCGCATGCGTATGGGGCGGGATCTATAACCCGATCATCCCGGTATACAAGGCTCCTCCCAAAGAATGGAGACAGCAGGGTTTTGGGCGGATACGGAGTAGCGCAGTGGGTCGCGGTTACATCGAATTTTTCGAACCGGACGTTTTCGTGGAGTCGGAGAAAGGTCTGCTAGAGGAGCTTGGCCTTGGCTCCCTCCGAGGCAAGCATGAAATCTATCCGAGCGCTATTAGCTTGGAAGATTTCCTTAAACCGGAGCGTTCGGAGGATTACGCGGAACCTGCGTTTGGCCTAACTATTGTCGATGTGCTTCGTGACCTTTACGAGAAGGAGCAGAGGTTCCAAGAGAAAAAACCAAGGCGAGCTCTGTTGGTTAGTTCCGAGCGAGGCAGTGCAGTTACTGAGGCGATCTTTGGTGTTTTTCCGACGCAAAAGCACAGTGACTATTTTTCCAGATGGTACGACCAGGTTTTTTCACCAGAGCACGTGCCTCCCTCGCCAGACACTTGGGTGAAGACATTCCTTAAGGATGGCGCCGAGACCCCGTTAGGTGTCACAAGACATGGATTGGATCGACCGTGGTACTGGTACCACGATCTCGTCGTTCACGTGTTCGATCCCCGACGCGCTACTGATTTGTTAGACCTATGGAATGCAAGACTAGAACCGTGGCCAATTCTGCCGGTGCCCATTGATTGGTTTTCCAAACTCGAGGACCAGCTACTGAAGGTGGTCAAAGCCGAACATCGGAAGGTAAAAGGAAATCCGAGTGGGCTAATGCATCATGCAAGTATTCATTTTGGGCGGTCGATTCCCCGGAAGCTCGCCGACGAAATGCGAGACGCACTACTACGCCAGTTGCCTAAGGATTGCATGCGTGTCGCCTACGCGCCGCGCGCGATTTGGATTCCGAACAAAAACGACTATGTACATCGGGACCCTCGACTCCAAGTCACCGCGGATGAGCAACGTACGAAGATCCCCGTAAAACATGAGCGAGAGTGGTCGACAAGTTTTGAGGCACTTTCACCCCGGTTTGCTGCGCGCTACGGGGGTCGGGGAAATCGTTGGGTAAACGCCGTTACCGTGTCGGGTTATGGGGTGGATAACGTCGCAACGGTTCTGCCATTCAATACGTTCGACCGAAAGTGGCCGCACCTTGGCCTTGGCGGTGAGGCGGTCGGGGTCGGTCGGGAGGGATGGGTCTTCCCCCAGCGCTTTAAGAATATGACACAACACGTTTCCCTCTTGAGCATGGAAGAGGCCATCATTCAGTCACTCAAGGTAAGAGGCATAGAAGCAAAGCTGTCTGACCCGGGGCACGTTGCGAAGCAAATGCTTGACCATTTGGGTGGCCTATGGCGGGTACATCTCTTGGCCGACTTAGAAACTTTGCAGCTACTGAACAAGATGGCCGGAGCTATTCGCAGGCGGAAGATTGGTACGGACATAGTTGAAGAGACTTTCGAAGGCCGTAGCGCACTCGTGCAAGATTGGGCTGCGCTAGTGTCCCGCCGCACTGGCAAACGTTACTTGCCGCGAGTGGAGCTGAGTGAGTTCACTACAAGGAACGTTATTCGGTTGGGATTGCAGACGGCCTGTCCGAATTGTCAGGCTACAAATTGGCACGCTCTAACTTCGGTCGACTACAAAATTAATTGTGAGCGGTGCCTAAACGAATACGAATTTCCGCAGGCTTCGCTTAGCGACAACAATCGCAATTGGCACTATAGGGTAGTCGGTCCCTTCTCTGTTCCGGACTACGGCCGCGGCTCGTATAGCGTGCTATTGACGTTACGGCTGATAAACAGCTTTGACAGACCGGCGCACGAGATGACGTTCTCCACCGCTATGAATCTGAAGTTTGATGGGGTGGAGTGCGAGACCGACTTTGTTGCCTTGCGCGGTGAGGAACAAAGTGAACTACTAAAACCGCCCGTACTTATTTTTGGCGAGGCTAAATCGCTAGGCCAGGGTGAATTAATTAAACCGAAGGATTTGGCAACACTTCGCTCAATAGGTCAGAAATTGCCCGGCGCCTTCCTGGTTGTTTCGGTACTTCGAGATAGTTTTACGGTCAAAGAAAAGAAGCTCCTTCAGAAGTTTATCAAGTGGGCCCGACGGCCGGACGAATCTGGCCGGGCAACTAATCCGGTCATTCTACTTACGGGAAAGGAGTTGTTCTTCGCTCATATGGTCAGTACGACGTGGAAGGAGCTTGGCGAACCGTTCTCGAAGTTCTCGGACTTCCATCACACGCGAAACTTAGACAGTTTTGCCGAGGCCACACAGATTCTCCATGCGGGTATGCCATCGTACTACGAGGCCCTGGCTGCGGCGCGAAGAGCGCGGTCGCGTCTGGCGAAGGCGGAACCACCGCCACCACCGGGGAAACCGGTATCAGCGTAGCCGCCGAAGCGCCGACTAGCTGGCGCGCAGGCAGTAGGGGTACTTCCCCGCGAAATGGCCGCAGGTATCCCACCAGCGCAGGGCACCCGCTGCACCCTCGGCAGGCGGCACCAGCGCCCCGTAGTGGCTATGGTGGCGCTTGTGTGCCGCGCTGTGGGGCGCCAATAATCGAAGATATCTTCAGCAGACATCCAGCCAGTTGCAAAGTTAGGCAAAGGTTCAAGTTATGGCTCTATCGAAGGATGTGCGGCAGTGCGTGGTGTTCGTCGGCTTTCAGAAAGGGTGCGAGGGTACGGCTCGGATCAACCCGTGTGGCACTGCGTTTTTCTTCCAGGGCGGTCGCCATCTCAAGGGCGGCTGCTATCTAGTCACCGCTCGGCACGTCGCCAGCAAGCTCGCCGCGCCTTGGGTCGTGCGGATGAACAGGAAGGGAGGCGGTGCTGGCGTGGTCGAGATTAACCGCCCTCAGGATGTGGCTTGGCACTATCACCCCGACCCTACGGTTGATCTTGCGGTGGCGCCGTTGGCTGTGCCTGAGTGGGCTGACGTTACTCCAGTATCCGCGGATTATTCGCTGCATCCATTCAAGATGAAGTCGAAGAGGATCGACGCCGGAGACCTTGCTTTTGTCGTGGGTCTTTTCCACCTACTGCACGGTAAGGAAGAGAACCGCCCCATAGTGCACGGCGGCTACATCGCAATGCTGCCGGGCGATGATCGCATCCCCGTCACAGATCAATACGGTGAGGAGAGCGAGGTTGAAGGATATTTGGTTCAGGCAAACGCGATTTCCGGTTGCAGCGGCTCGCCGGTATTCGCTATTCGCAGCCTTGAGGTCGAGGTGCCGCCAAGCATGTTCAAAGACCCTAAGACAATGGGCAATTCACCTCTCAATGGGGAAATCCCTGGCTCGCTCTGGCTGCTTGGGATCTGGCAGTCATCGTGGAAAGTGAAGGGCGCAGAGATCGTCGCCGTGAGGACTGACGCGGATGTCAAATCGGGGATGATGGCTCCACTTGGCATGGGCGTCGTTGTGCCTGTTACGAAGCTTTTCGAGATTCTCGATACCCCAGAATTGAAAAATCCCCGCGAAGAAGCGGCGGCAAAATATCGAGACTGACCGGCTAAGCAAGCTTGGCCTTCTAGAGTGGAAGCGGCCTCGGCGAAGGGGCCGGCTATAACCGTGACCGGTGTTGGCCCGATAGCAGACGCTTTATCAGGCCTAGGCGTGGTGGCTAAATCGCTTGCTGCTTCAGTTCGGCCTTGCTGATCTTGCCGGTGGGCGTCATCGGCAGAGCGGCCACGCGCTTGATCGAGAGCGCGCGCAGGTTTCTGCCGACCCTGGACGCGGCGAATTTCACCAGCTCGGAATCAGGGGCCTTCGCCTTCTCTCGCATCACCAGGTAGACGACCGGGCGCTCGCCGAGCCGGGGGTCGGGCAGGCCGATCAGGGCCGCCATGCTCACCTCCGGGTGCTCGAGCAGCGCCTCCTCGAGGTCGCGCGGATACCATGCCTCGCCCGCGACCGTCAGCCGCTCGGCTGCGCGGCCGCGCACGTAGACATAGCCCTCGGCGTCGATGCGGCCGACGTCCCCTGTATGCAGCCAGCCGTCGCGCACGACTTCGGCGGTCTTCTCGGGGCGGCCCCAGTAGCCAAGCATGTGGCCGCCGGTGATCGTGATCTCGCCGGTCTGGCCGGCGGGCACCTCGGCCCGCGTCACCGGGTCGACGATGCGCACCTCGCGATCGGGCAGCGACGGCCCGCAGGCGAGCAGCTTCTCGTCCGGTGGGGACTTGAGCGGGCCCAGGCCGACGAAGCCGCCGAGCTCGCTCTGGCCGAAGCTCTCCGAGAGCGTGAGTTTCAGCTCGTCGCGCCAGGCTTTCTTCAGCGTCGGCGGCGTCGGCCCGCCGCCGGTGACGCCCAGGCGCAGCGCACGCGGCGCGCGGCCGCGGCTGCGGCACTCTTCCAGCAGCTCGGCGAGGTTGGTCGCGTTGCTGGGAATCACGCTGCTTCCGAGCCGCTCCATGTCTTCCCAGGCGCGCGCCGCGTTCCACTTCGACACCAGGCCGACGCTCGCCCCGGCGAAGAGGCCCGGGATGAGGTTGACGACCAAGTGGTAGGAACTGGATAGCGTCGACGGGCCGTAGGTAATATCTCTTGAATTAAACCCAAGGCGCTCGGCGATGCAGCGGCAGGCGCGGAAGGTCGGCTCGTGCGCGAGCAGCGCCCCCTTGGGCTTGCCGGTCGAGCCCGAGGTATAGGAGAGATGCACCCCGTCGCCGTCCCGGACATTGTCCGGCGGGGCTTTCCCGGCCCGCTTCAGGATCTCGCTCCAGGCGAGCGCGCCCTCCTGCGCGCCGTCGAAGCAGACGTAGTGCTGCACCGACTTCGCGCCGGCGCGGTAGCGCTGAATGGTGGCGAGATGGTCGCCGGTGTAGATGAGCACGCTCGGGGTGCAATCCGCGAGGTAGTAGTCGAGCGTGTCGGCGTACTGCACGTTGATGTGCGCGGAGATCGCGCCCAGGCGCCAGGCGCCGAACATCGCGAGCACGTAATCGAGGCCGTTGTGCGCGAAGATGCCGACGCGGTCGCCTTTGCGCACGCCGAGCGAGGCGAGCGCCCCGGCGACGCGCTCCATGCCGCTCGCGGCCTCGGCATAGGTCAGGCGCCGGTCGCGGTCGACCCAGTGAAGCGCGGTGCGCTCGGGGTGCCGGCCGGCGCCGTTGAGCAGGAGCTGCTGAAACCTCACTTCGGCATCCGCTCCGGCTGCGGCGGCAGAAACCTGGCGTTGAAAAGCCGCTCCTGCGTGGGCGGGTTCGCCAGGCCGTAGGCCTGCGACACCTGGTCGATCTGCTTCTGCAGCCGTGCCGCATCGATCGCGCCGAGGCCGTTCGCGCGCGCGTTCTGCGTCATGATCCCGGGCATCACCATGAGGAAGCGGCGCAGCTCCATCGCCTCGTCGATGAGCGGCTCGCGCTGCTTGAGGTACTTCACCGACTGCGCCGGATCGGCCAGCGCTTCCTTGAGCGCGCGGTTGAAAGCGCGCACCAGCGCAGCCACTGCCTTCGGGTTGCCCTCGATCAGCCTCTGCGACACGAGCAGCGTGTTGCCGTAGTAGTGGATGCCGTAGTCGGCGACCGGGATGGTGACGATCTCGTCCTCGCGCACGCCGCGCGTCATGAGGTCGATCGGGATCGACAGGAACCCCGAGATGATTTCGCAGTCGCCGTTGATGAGCATGGTGGCGCGCAGCGCCGGGGACGCCGTCACCCACTTGACCGAGCCCGGATCGATGTCGGCGGCCTTGGCGAGCAGCGGCCAGATGCGGCGGCTGAAGCCGGTGGGCGATTCCATGAACACGCGCCCGGGGAAATCCTTCACCGAGCGGATGCCGCTTTTTTTCAGCGCGAAGAAGGCGGCCGGAATCTGCTCGTACATCACGTACACCGACTGGAACTGCAGCGGGCCGGGGTTGCGCGACAGGAACTCGATCTGCGAGCTCATGTCGCCGAGCGCGGCGTCGTAGACCCCGCTCATGATGCGCTGGAAGGCGCCGGCGGAGCCGGTGCCGACGTCGATCTGCACCTCGAGCCCTTCGTCCTTGAAGTAGCCCTTGTAGTTGGCCATGTGCAGGAACGAGGTCTGCCCCTCGAACACCCAGTCGAGCGACAAACGCAGTTTGGTGGTTTGCCCGTGGAGAGGAAACGCGAGGAGCGATGCGAGGAGGGCACAGGCAAGTCGAAACATCATAGATGCACCTCGTCCTCGCCGTGGGCGCGGAACACTTCGAGCAGGCGCTGGCGCATCACCAGGCCCGGCTTGTCGCTCGCCATCTGCACCTCGACCCGCCGGCGCGTGTCGATGCACACGTCGTACTCGGTCGA
>Ga0070696_100002286_pt1 | contig 12631 bp, 12 predicted proteins | sample KBSK1253metaG_FD_65474 | JGI IMG/M metagenome (GOLD analysis project Ga0070696, IMG submission 65474) | Corn, switchgrass and miscanthus rhizosphere microbial communities from Kellogg Biological Station, Michigan, USA - KBS K1-25-3 metaG | ecosystem: Host-associated > Plants > Roots >... | reverse complement strand
GAGCCTCCACCGGGTCGTCGCTCCGATGCCGGCGCGGATCGCCGCCATCGTCAGCGTCCCGCCGAGAATCAGGCTCACGACGCCGAGGAAGACGACGACCGAGACCGACCAGGGCGTCGAGAACACGAGGATGACGCCAAGCGCGCCGATGCCCAGTGCCGTGGCGATGCGCCGTCCGAACGGCATCAGGTAATCACCCGGCAGCCCGAGCAGCACGGTCATCGCCGCGAGCCCGAGGAATCGGTCGGCATCCGTGCCGGAGGGGTCGCGGACCGTCGCGATGGCCGCGATCCAGAACAGCCCGGTTGCCAGCACCGCGAGGCCGGGCAGGCGATGCGTCCACGGCATCGACTCGCGCTCGGCCTGCGGGTGGAGATGGGCGTCCAGGGCGCCGCGGACGAGGTCGATGGCGTCGCGGAGCGACATCGGTCGCTGCTCCAGCAGGTCGAGGAGCTCCGCCTCGTACCGGTCGCGCCACGTCCGCGGATAGAGGTGCACGAGCCGACTCATCAGTGGACCCCTCCAGGAACGGCGCCCGCCGTCGGCGACGTCTCGGTCAGACGATACGCGCGCCGTCCATCGCCGTTGATCGCCGGGGCGATGAGCCCACGCCGCTCGAGCCGAGCGATCGCGGCGTACAAGGTCCCGGGACCGACAGGCCCGTCCAGCGCACGGACCTCGTCGAACAGGGGCGCGACACTCCGAGGACCGCCGCGGAGCGCGACGAGGACGAGCCTCGCCGGCTCCGCGAAGCGACCGAACCCCCGCCGGTCGATCATCTCAACCGGCCACGATCACGCCGCACGCGACGCGGGCCCCGCTGCCGCCATTCGTGGCATCGGTGACCTGGTCGTCCTCGTTGGCGTGGATGATCAATGCGCTGCCGACGGCGTTCGCCGTCGCGTCGAAGAGGGTCGTGGGCCCGTTCGTCAGCGTCACCCGGTCGGTGGTCGCATCGAGATGGCCGACGCCGTCCTCGTTGACGATCAGGTTCGGGAGGTCGCCCGCGTGGGCGCCATCCGGATTGGACAGGCCGTGCAGTCGGGCCAGCGGGTTGTAATGCGGGCCGGCCGCGGCGAACGTCGGCGCACAGGCCCCGATGCCGTGGATGTGGATCCCGTGGAGGCCCGGCGTCAGGCCCTTGACGTGAACGTTCACGTGGACGATCCCGGACGCATCCTCGACGAGCCGGGCCCAGCCGATCTCGTCGCCCGCGACGTTGACGAACGTCGCGCTGGCCCGCGTCGCACCGGCTGCGACCGAGGCGCCGGCGAAGGCGACGGTCACGGCGACCACGGCGCCCAGCACGCCGATCGCGATGATGACCCGGCGGATGGCAGTCATGACGCTCCTCACTCGATGCTCGTTCGATGATATACCGTCTGTCGATATATCGTGTTGCGATATATACGCTCCACCCGCATCGCTGTCAAGACCCGCGGCTACAATCGGGCCGATGACCTCGACTCGCCTCTGGGATCGCGCGTCCGACCTGCCCGTCCCGGCGGGTCGCCGCCGGCCGCCCGAGCTCGTCGCGCTGCCGCCGGACGAGCTGCCGAGCGTGCCCGACCTGTTCACGTTCATGCGCGACGCGGAGCTCCGCTTCGACACGCTTCGGATGCGGATCGAGGAGCGGTCGGCGACGACGCGCGGCGAGCATCTCGTCGTCGTCGAGGTGGCCATCCGGCACCCCAAGGACGCGCGGGTCACGACGACCGAGCCCCACCGCGGGACCGCCGGCAACTACGAGATCTGGATCTCCGATGGCGAGACCGTCCGCACGTACGCGGCTCCACACAAGCTCGGGACGGAGCGGCCGGTCCGTCGCCCGGTCCAGGGCGTCAGCGGTCCCGAGGCCCGCGACCTGCCCGGTACGTCGCGGGTCTACGCCCCGCTGACCGCACTCCCCATGGAGACGCTCCCGGACACATTCGTCCACCCCGCCGGCTACTGCCAGAACGTGCTGGCGACGGGCGACTGCCGGGTCACCGGCCTCGGTGAGGTCGCCGGCCGCGAGACGGTCGTCGTGGAGTGCGACCACCCCCGGACGATCGAGATGGCCGCCGACCGGCCCGATTTCCGAATCCGGGTCAACGTCGACCGGGCGGACGGGGTGATCCTCCGTCTCGAGGAGTCGATCGGCGGCGTTGTCACCCGCGACGCCAGGGTCACCGACTATGCGCCGGACGCGCCCCTCGTCCCCTCGACGTTCGAGTTCACGTTCCCCACCGGGACGACGATGCTCTACTGACCCGAAACGGGTCTTCCGGCCGCTCGACACCGCGCGTATAGTCCCGCCAGCGTCGCCCGGCTCTGGGTGCTGAGCAACCGGCCCGCGAGGGAAAGGAGGGCGCGCCAGGGTCAACCTCGCGGCACGGGTGTCGCTCGAGACACGGTCTTCGCGTCATCGCGCCGGCGCTGCCCTGCGCCGGCTGTCGTTCGCCCGATCGCGCACCGCGATGGGCGGCCCGGTCTCCCCGGCCGGGTTCGGTCGACTGAGGGAGGTATCGATGGCCACGCGGGAACAACAGCTCCAGCAGGACATCAAGGATCTCCATGGGCTCGGCTACGCCCAGGAGCTCTTCCGCACGATGGGCGGGTTCAGCAACTTCGCGATCAGCTTCTCGATCATCTCGATCCTGACGGGCGCGGTCATCCTCTACGACTACGGCCTCGCCTGGGCGGGAACCGCGGCGGTGATGATCGGCTGGCCGCTCATCACGGTCTTCGTGCTCGCGATCGCCGCCTCGATGGCCGAGCTCGCGTCCGCCTACCCGACGGCTGGAGGCCTCTACTACTGGGCCTCCAAGATGAAGAACAAGGACTGGGGCTGGTGGACCGCGTGGCTGAACCTCATCGGCCAGTTCGCGATCGTCGCCGGGATCAACTACGCGGCGGCCGGGTTCATCAACGCCACGATCGTCGACAAGATCTTCGGCGGGACCTTCAACACCGTCGTGATCGGGTTCATCAACGGCCAGCTCGTGACGATGGGCGTGATCCTCGCCATCCAGCTGGCTCTGAACATCGCCGGCATCAACCTCGTTGCGCTGCTCAACCAGGTCAGCGTCTGGTGGCACATCGTGATCGTCGCGGTGGTCGTCGTCCTGATCTTCCTCGCGGGCAAGCCCGACCAGTCCGGGCTCACGCTGTTCCAGATCCAGCCGATGGACCAGGGCGGAAGCTGGGACAACAACCTCGGCTTCGTCCATCTCCTGTACGGGCCGGCCACGAGCTACCCCCTGATCCTCGCGTTCTTCTTCTCGCTGCTGCTGGCGAACTGGACGTACACCGGCTACGACGCCTCGGCGCACGTCGCGGAGGAGACCGTCGGCGCCCGGATGGCCAGTGCATGGGGCGTCTTCCTGTCGGTCGCGGTCAGCGCGGTCGTCGGCTACATCTTCCTGGTCGCCCTCACCACGCACCTCCCCAACCTGGGCGCGCTGTTCCCGGCCGATCTCTCGACGGGCGATCCCGCGACCTACAGCCAGTACTACTTCGGCGGCGGCGTCGCCGTGATCGACATCCTCGTCTACAACCTGGGCGCCTTCGTCGGTGGCGTCCTGTCCGCCGGGATCGCGATCGCGATGTGGTTCTGCGGCCTGTCGTCCCTGGCGGCCGCGGGACGGATGCTCTTCGCCTTCAGTCGCGACGACGGGATCCCGGGCTCCGGCTGGTTGAAGCGCGTGTCCACGAAGTACCGGACCCCCGGCAACGCCCTCACAGGCGTGGCGGTCGTGGCCTGGTTGTTCACGGTCGCGGCCTTCATCGTGGGAACTGGCACGGCGATCGTGATCATCACCGCGATCAGCACGATCTTCCTGTACGCGGCCTATGGAGTCGTGATCTTCCTCGGAGCAACAACCGAGGAATGGCGGACGCATCGCGTCTGGAGCCTCGGCCGTTGGTCGAAGCTCGTGGCGTACGTCGCGGTGTTCTGGGTGCTCGTGCTGATGGTCCTGTTCAGCTTCCCGACCTCGGGCAACATCTCCTGGCCGTTCATGGTCGGGACCGTGGTCTTGCTGCTGATCTACTACTTCGGGTACGCCCGGGCGCGCTTCGCGGGTCCGAAGGTCCAGGGTGCCGAAGCCGAGCTGACCGAGCTGGAGCGCGAGTTCCAGTCGGCCGCCCGGGACATCGTCCAGGCCTAGCACCACAGGCTCACATGGCGATCGAGCGCCGACGGTCCCGAACCGCCGGCGCTCGACGTCGCATTCCACGAGGACGCACTCGATGACAACCGGCACGCACAGCGACCACGGCAGCCACCAGGGCGGTGGTGACCACCCGCGGCTCCAGGAGCTCCAGGCGATGGTCCGCGATGGCCGAATCGACACGCTGATCGTGGCGATCACCGACATGCAGGGCCGGCTCATGGGCAAACGCGTCCAGGCGGAGGCGTTCCTCAACGGCGTCATCGACCACGGCGCTCACTTCTGCACGTATCTCCTCGGCACGGACATGGAGATGAACACGCCCGAGGGCTTCGCCCTGATGAACTGGGAGACGGGCTACGGCGACTGGATCGCCGAGCCGGTCTGGGACACGCTCCGCGTCCTGCCGTGGCTCGAGAAGACGGCCATGGTCCTCTCGGACACGTTCACCGACGAGGACCACCAGGAGATCCCGGTCTCGCCGCGGACGATCCTCAAGCGCCAGGTCGCCCGCGCCCTGGACCACGGCCTGACCGTCAAGGCCGGATCCGAGTTCGAGTATTACGTCCTCAAGGAGTCGTGGGAGGAGTCGGCGAAGCTCGGCTGGGGGATCCCGCAGCGGTTCGGCTACTACAACGAGGACTACCACCTGCTCCAGGCGACGAAGGCGGAGCCGCTCCATCGGCTGCTCCGGAACCAGATGACGGAGGCGCGGGTCCCAATCGAGTTCAGCAAAGGCGAGGCGGCGCCCGGCCAGCACGAGGTCAACATCCGCTACGACCACGTCCTCGAATCGGCCGATCGGAGCGTGATCTTCAAGCACGGCGCAAAGGAGATCGCCTACCTCAACGGCTGGGGGATCACGTTCATGGCGAAGCCCGACCACACGTGGACGGGCTCGTCGGGGCATCTCCACATGAGCGTCTGGAACGAGGACGGGTCGCAGTCGATGACCCACGACCCGGATTCGAAGCGGCCGTACGGCATGTCCGACACGCTCGCCCACTTCATGGCCGGGATGATGGCGCTCAGTCGGGAGCTCGCGATCTTCATCGCCCCGAACATCAACTCCTACAAGCGCTACGCCTCACTGTCGTGGGCGCCGGTCAACATCGTCTGGGGGCGCGACAATCGGACGACCGGGTTCCGGCTGGTCGGGAACGGACCCGCCCTCCACGTCGAGGACCGGTTCCCGGGCGGCGACATGAACGCCTATTTGACCTACGCCGCGATGATCGGCGCGGGACTCTACGGGATCGACCGGAAGCTCGAGCTTGCCGACGAGTTCAAGGGCAACGGCTACGTCGCCAAGGGCGTGCCGCGGATGCCGCGGGCGCTGTACGAGGCGATCGCCGAGCTCGACAAGAGCAAGGCCGCGGTCGAGATCTTCGGCCAGGACGTCGTCGACCACTACCTGAACGCGGCGCGGGTCGAGCAGGAGACCTACGACGCGATGGTCCACAACTGGGAGCGCGAGCGGTACCTCGAGCGTTCGTAGGCGCTAGGGCCCGACGTAGTCGAAGGCCCAGATCGCGATCATCCCGTAGGCGAACGCCGCGAATCCCAGCACGGCGGCGACGCGCGCCCACCGGCCCATCCCGTCCCGGAACACCGTCCCGAGCACGAGCCACAGGACCGGCAGCGCGTCGACGATGAAACGGTAGCCGAACTGGGCGTAGCCCGTCCCGCCGTGGACGAGGTCGACGAGCAGGATCAGCGCCGCCGACACGAGGGCGTAGACGACGAGCGGGTCGTGGAACCGCGCCCGCGCCACCCATGCGAGGAGTGGCGTCGTGAAGGTCACGGCCTGGCCCGCCCAGGTCGGATGGAGCCACGGGAACGCTCCGACGATGTCCCATGGCTTCAGGAGCATCGCGTACAGCCCGCGGGGCAGGTAGGAGATCGAGACGATCCCCTGCGCGTAGTCCGCCTCCTCCAGGACCGAGTGCCCGTCGCGCGACGTGATGAGCCCGTACCCAAATTCGAACGGCGAGCGAAACCGGGCGAAGTTGTAGACCGCGATGAACAGCGCGGGCACGGCCAGGCCCATCCCGATCTCGACGACCGTGTAGAGCTGCGCGGTGCTGGGCCGCCGGATCCGCGTCGGCAGGCCGACATACAGCCCGACCACCAGCGGCAGAGCGAAGACGAGCGGCAGCCGGCAGCCAACCGCCGCGCCCAGGAGCAGCCCGGCCAGCACCGGCGCGCGCCGCGCGAGCGCGAGGCGCAGCGCGGCCAGCAACAGCGTTGCGCCGAGGATCTCCGCGAACAGGTGCGTCCCGCCGACGGCTGACGCCCAGAACACCTCCGACCCGATCGCCCACGCGACCGTCAGGGCGAGGGCCGTCGCGAGCCGCAGCCCGAGCTGCCGGAGCAGGCCCCACATCAGCCAGACCCCGATCGCGCCCGCGATCGCCGCCGTCAGGTTCGTGTCGAACGTCTGCCCGAACACGGCGACGAACGGGAGCAGCACGATCGCCGGCGTCGGCGGATACGGCACGAACCAGCCGCCGCGGTAGAGGGCGAGCTCGATCCACGTGTAGTAGCCCGCGTCGAGCGACACGCTCCCGTGGAGCATCGCGTTCGCCAGCGGGATGAAGGCGTCGGTGTTGGCCTGGACGGGTCCGACCCACCAGTAGAGCCCGAACGTCGTCAACGCCAGGGCCGGCCCGATCAGCCAGCGCAGCGCGTACGTCTGGATCGGCCGACCACGATGCCAACGGCCGACGTCCGCTCGGCTGTCCGATGGCCCGCGGCTCAGGTCCTGGAGACTTGCACCGATCGGCTCACCCTCCGCAACGAACCCGTGGTCGGGGCAAGAATAGAGCCGGGCAGGGTGATGATCGGGGAGACGCCGGACATGGCGACGCGGCGACCGAGACGGCCGCCGCGTCGTGAGATCGGGTCAGGGCAGGAGTACCGCGTCAATGACGTGGATCACCCCGTTCGAGACGTCGACATCGGCTCCGACGATCCGGGCCTCGTCGATGTACGGCACGCCGTTCCGGACCGAGGGGATCCCGAAGCCCTTGCCCAGCATCCGGATCCGGCTGCTGGCGAGGACGCTGCCGCTGAAGCGCTGCCCGGTAGCGACGTGGTTGAGGAGAACGGACCGCAGCGTGTCGACCGGGATCTCGTCGACCCCATCGACCCCGAGCGCCGTGAAGAGTCGCTCGAATGCAGCGTCCGTGGGGGCAAAGACGGTGAACTGGCGATTGCCGTTCAGCGTGTCAACGAGGCCGGTCCGGACGAGCGCCTCGATGAGGTGGCTGAACTCGCCGGTCTTCGCGTTCACGGCAACCGCGGTCCCGACGATCGTCGAACCCGCCTGCCGAGCGGCAACAGGCTGAGCCGCGAGGCCCAGGAGAAGCGCGGCAGAGACCGCGATGAAGGTGAGGCGACGCATGGAAGCTCCTTGGATGTGGAGGGGTGGAAGGTCTGCTCTCAGGCTGCGCGGTCGTCCGCGCCAACCCAGGCAATCAGGGTCGGGACGAGGGCGATCGCCGACACGCCGACGAGGACGTAGACGATGCTCGAGAGGAGATTCGTCTGGCCGAATGCGTTGCCAGTGATCGCTGCGACAAGGTCGTACTTCGCGATGCCCACCAGCAGCCAGTTCAGGCCGCCCACGATGACCAGGAGCAGGAACAGGGCCTTGAGATAGCGCACGAGGAGACTCCTTTTCGATTAGCCCGGCTCATCGGTAGTTGTCCAGGCTCTGTCGAGACTTTACCCCGAGTGTCCAATGCTTGTCAAGAGTTGGGAAGCCTGTATCCTAGACGAACCGTGTACACCATCGGCCAAGCCGCGACACGCGCAGGTGTCTCCGTTGCTCTCCTCCGCGCCTGGCAGCGGCGCTACGGGATCGTCGAGCCGGCCCGGACGCCCGCCGGCTATCGCCTGTACGACGAAACCGCGCTCGATCGGCTGCGGGCGATGCGCAGGCTGGTGGACAGTGGCTGGACGGCGAGCAACGCGGCGGCAGCGATCCTTGCGGGGACGGTGCCGTCCGAGACGGGCGTGTCGGCGGCGGGCGCCGCCACTTCCGCACCCCGGGCGGACGCCGTGAGTTCGGCCCGCGGCGCGGCCGTGCAGGAGTCGTTCCTGGAGCGGTTCGTCGCGGCCGCAGCTGACCTGGATCTCGCCGTGCTCGAGCAGGTCCTCGATGAACTCTTTGCGGATGGCTCATACGAACAGATCGTCGACGCCCATCTCCTGCCGGCCCTTGCAGCCCTTGGCGATGCGTGGGCAGCCGGCCGCCTCGACGTGGCCGCGGAACACGCCGCGAGCCATGCCGTCCAGCGCCGTCTTGCGGCCGCATTCCAGGCCGGGGGTCGGCCCTCGCCAGCCGCAGGCGCCATCCTCGTCGGGCTGCCGCCCGGGTCGCGTCACGAGCTCGGTGCCCTCGCATTTGCGGTCGCGGCGCGGAGGGCCGGCATCGCGGTCGTCTACCTCGGCCCGGACCTCCCGGTCGCGGACTGGGTGGCCGCGACGCGCCGGGCGCGTCCCAGCGGCGTGGTCCTCGGCTGCGTCACCGACGAGGACGGACGCGCCGCCGCCAGCGTGGCTCGAGCACTGCGCGATGTCGACCCGGACCTCGTGATCGCCGTCGGAGGACGAGCGGCCCACGTCGCCGTGGCTTCACTGGAAGGACTTGGATCGGCGTCGGGTCCTCACCCGCTCGTCCTTCCAGATCGGATGCAGGAGGCCGTTGCCTCGCTCGCGGCGATTGTCGAACCGGTCCGTCGGAGGGCCCCGACGCGCCGATCAGGCCGTTGAACGTCGGGAACTGCCCGCCTCAGGCGAGCCGCGCGGTCAGCTCGTCGTTCCCGGCGGAGGCCGCGAGGTCGGCCGCCGACAGGCCGTCGTCGTTGCGGAGCGAGGGATCGGCGCCGGCCGCGAGGAGCGCCTCGAGCGAGCGAATGTCGCCGTTCTGGGCGGCCGCGTGGAGCGGCGTCCAGCCGTGGCGTTGCCGCGGGTCGGGCTCGGCCCCGGCCGCGAGCAGGATCTCGACGATGTCGGCGTGGCCGCCGGACGCGGCGGAGTGGAGCGGGAGGACCCAGAAGCTGTTCTCCGACCGGGCGCTCACGTCTGCGCCGGCCTCGACCAGCGCCTGCGCCGCGTCGGCGGTTCCCGGCCCACCGAAGAACGCCGGCAGGTGCAGGGCAGTGAACCCGTCCGGGCTCTTCGCATGGGCGAGGGCGGGGTCCCGCTCCAGGAGCTGGCGGACCCGGCCCGAGCGGCCGAGTGCCGCGGCCTCGAAGATGTCGAGCTCGGGCAGGTAAATCGCCACGACCTCCGCCATCTCCGACCGGCCGTGGTAGAGGGCATGGAGCACCGCGCTCACGCCCTCGTCGTCTCGAGCGGCCGCCAGCGCGGGTGCGTCGTTGAGGATGGCCTCGAGTCGCTCGCCCTCATCGCCGTCGATGGCGTCGAACAGGTCCGCAGCGGTCGGAGGCGTCGGCATGCCACCCATCATCGGTGGTCGCGCGACTCGCTGCCAACCCGTCGCGAAGGACTCCTCGCGCGGCGATGACGCGCGTACCATCTCCCTCTCATCACGGACGGAACGGGAGGCACGCGTGCGGCTGCAGGACAAGGTCACGATCATCACCGGGGCCGGCGGCGGGATGGGTCGGACGGCCGCCCGGATGTTCGCGGCCGAGGGCGCGCGGGTCGTGTGCGTCGACGTGACCGAGGAGATGGCCGAGTCGGCTGCCGCCGAGGCGCGGGCCGCCGGCGGCGAGGCAACGAGCGTGGCGGGCGACGTGTCGAAGGAGGACGACGCCCGGCGCATGGTCGACCACGCGGTCGCGACGTTCGGTCGGGTCGATGCCCTCTACAACAACGCGGGAATCATGCCCGCGGCCGACCACTCCGTGATCGACACGGACGTCGAGACCTGGGACAAGGTCATGGCCGTCAACGTCCGAGGCGTCTTCCTCGGTTGCAAATACGCGATCCCGAAGATGGTCGAGCAGGGAGCGGGCTCGATCATCAACGTCGCGTCGTTCGTCGCGATCCTCGGCTGCTCCGTGCCGCAGGACGCCTACACCGCGTCGAAGGGCGCGGTCCTCTCCCTGACCCGCAGCCTCGCCGTCCAGTTCGCGCCGCAGGGCGTCCGCACGAACGCGATCAGCCCCGGGCCGATCGAGACGCCGCTCCTCATGGACTGGCTGGTCAAGGACGAGGAGGCGAAGCGGATCCGGCTGGCCCGCAACCCGACCGGCCGGTTCGGCAAGCCCGAGGAGATCGTCCACGTCGCGGTGTACCTCGCCTCGGACGAGAGCCGTTGGACGAATGGCGCGAACCTCGTGATCGACGGTGGCATCACCGTCAACTACTTCTGAGCGGAGCCGACCGATGAGCGCAGCTGCCGCCGACCGCCTCGCGGTCGGGATCGACGTCGGGGGGAGCGGGATCAAGGTGGCCGTCGTCGACGTGGACCAGGGGACGCTCGTCGGGCCGCGGCTGCGGGTCGCGACCCCTCAGCCGTCGGCGCCCGAGGTCGTCGTGCCGGCGATCGTCCGAACGGTCAAGCGCGCCGTCAAGGAGGCGGGGGTCGGCGTGACGCTGGCCCAGATCCCGATCGGCGTCGGGATGCCGGCGGTCGTCATCGACGGGGTGACGAAAACCGCCGCGAATATCGACGCCGGCTGGGTCGATTACGACCTGGGCACGCACCTCCGCCAGGCGCTCAAGGCGACGCGGCTCGTCGTCCTCAACGACGCCGATGCCGCCGGACTGGCGGAGATGCGGTTCGGGGCGGGCGTGGGCGAGCCCGGGGTCGTGTTCGTGCTGACCCTCGGGACGGGGCTGGGATCCGGGATGTTCAACGACGGGGTGCTCGTCCCGAACACCGAGCTCGGCCACATGGAGATCCGCGGCCGAGACGCGGAGCGTCGTTCCGCGGCCGTCGCCCGGACGAGGCGCGGCCTCTCGTGGAAGGCCTGGGCGAGCGACCTCGACGAGCACCTCCACGCGATCGACAAGCTGTTCTGGCCGAACCTGATCATCCTCGGCGGCGGCGTCAGCAAGAACGCCGACAAGTTCATCCCGCGCCTGACGGTCCGGCCGCGGGTCGTTCCGGCCACGCTCCGGAACGACGCCGGGATCGTCGGGGCGGCGATGGCCGCGGCGGAGCGCCACCTCAAGAGCTGAGGCTCGCGGGCGCGCTAGCCGCGCGCGGGGCGCGCCTGCGGCCGCTGCGCGCTACGGTCAGGCGCGTTCGCGGAGCGCCGTCAACCGCTCGGTCGAACCGGAGACGACCAGGGACTCGCCGGCCGTGAGCGCCCGATCAGGTGGCGGGTTGGCCTCGTACTCGCCCTCGCCCCGGACGATGGCTAGCGTGAAGATCCCTTCCTCGCGGAGGTCGCCGACCGTCCGCCCCGACAGCGGCCCGTCCGGGGCGACCTCGAGCTCCTCCATCGACACGCGGAGCTCACCGTGCGACAGCGCGGCGTCGATGAAGTCGGCGACGCGCGGCCGGATGGCCAGCTCCGCGATCCGCCGCCCGGCCATCGTGTACGGCGACACGACCCGGTTGGCACCCGCCTGGCTCAGCTTCGCGTCGGCGCCCTCGGCGTTCGCCCGGCCGACGATGAACAGGCCCGGGTTGATCGCGCGGGCGGAAAGCGTCACGTAGACGTTGTTCGCGTCCGAGTCGATCGTCGTCACGAGACCGCGGGCTCGGTCGATCCCGGCGAGGAGGAGCGTGTCGTCCGACGTCGCATCGCCCTCGACGACGAGATGGCCGTCATGACGGGCACGATCCAGGGACTCCGCGAGGATGTCGACCACCACGATCTTCTGGCCCGCGTGGACGAGCTCCCGGGCCACGGTCGAGCCGACCCGGCCATACCCGCACAGGATGTAGTGACCGGTCAGATCCGAGACCGCCTGGGCCATCCGCCTCGCCTCCCCTCGCCCGCTCGACGCCTCGGCGAGGATCGCCTCCGCGACGATGCCGATGCTGCCGTAGATGATGCCGACGCCGCTGATCGCGAGCAGCATGGTCCAGAGCCGCTCCGGCCAGTCGACGAGCTCGCGCACTTCCCGGAAGCCGACCGTCGTCATCGTGATCACGGTCATGTACGCCGAGTCGGTCGCGCTCCAGGAGAACAGGATCATGTAGCCGGCCGTGCCGATGACGATCGTCGCGAGGACGACCGCGATCCAGATCCGGACATGCCGGCCCTGGACCACCTCGATCGCGTTGTGGAACGACCGAACCCACGGGCTCGGACGCGACGGCACGAGCCCGGCGACTCCCTCGCGGCGCGGCTCCGGGTCGAGATGGGCGTCCACCGCGCGGTCGACCCTGGCGGCTCGAGCTGGGTCCGTCATGGCCGGAGTGTAGGCATCGCCACGTCGCTGGCGAGCTCCAGAGTGCTGCGTCGACGGCCTCGGGCGTACCATGACGCGACGATCCCCGCGGCTCTCGGCCGCCCACCTGAACACGAGGTCCCTCCCGATGA
>Ga0070696_100002282_pt1 | contig 12644 bp, 10 predicted proteins | sample KBSK1253metaG_FD_65474 | JGI IMG/M metagenome (GOLD analysis project Ga0070696, IMG submission 65474) | Corn, switchgrass and miscanthus rhizosphere microbial communities from Kellogg Biological Station, Michigan, USA - KBS K1-25-3 metaG | ecosystem: Host-associated > Plants > Roots >... | reverse complement strand
AGGCCCTCGCGCCACGGCCGCCCGAACGTGTCGGAGACGATCACCGCGAGCGGCCCGTGGCCGCGCTTCTCGAGCCCGGCGCGCAGTGCGCGCGCCGACGCGTCGGGATCGACGGGCAGGAGCACGGCGGTGTCGGCCTCGGGCGCGTTCGAGAGATCGACACCTGCATTCGCGCACACGAACCCGTGCCGCGTCTCGCTGATCAGCGTGCGGAAGCCGCGGCGCACGATCCGCACCGACTCGCGCAGCACGATCTCGATGTGCCGCGGGTCCTTGCCGTCCTGCGCGGCGATTTCGCGCGCCTCGTCCGACGGCGCGATGTCGCGCAGGGCGACGATCCGCCCCTCGGCCTTCGAGACGATCTTCTGGCACACCACGAGCACGCCGTCGGCGAGCGCGGTGCGCTGCGCCGCGGCGGCGCGGTCGATCAGCGCTGCGAGGTCGTCGCCGGGACGCACCGCCGGCAGCCCCGCGAGCGCGACCAGCGCAACCCCCGCTTGCCGGGCCTTCGCGCTCGCTACTCGCTCGCCCTCGGGCTCCGGCCTTCGCTCGGCTTCGCCTTGCTGCGCGTCGGCCGACTTTCCGTCGGCCTCCTTGCCGCTCACGCTCCCCAAGCCTCGAGCAGCGCGCGCGTGCGGGCGCCCACGGTCGGCAGCGCGAGGATCGCGCGCGCGTCCTCGGCGCGGTCGACGTCGATCGCGAGCGAGGCGAGCGGGAGCTCGACGAGCGCTGCGCCCGCCGCCGCGGCCGCCTCGCGGTGGCGCTTGGCGCTGTCGGGGCCGAAGCGCGCCGGGATCACGTCGGAGGGCCGGCGCAGCAGCGCCGACGTGCCGCCGTCGCGCGACGGCGCGATCGCGACGCCGCGCGACGGCGCGGCGTCGAGCAGCTGCGCGACCTCGCTCGGATCGGCCGCGGCGACGTCGCCGAGCACCACGAGCACGCCGTCGCCCGGACCCGCGACCGCGGCGCTCGCGGCCTCGATCGCCGGGTTGAGGCCCGGCTCGCGGCGCAGGAGCGCCTGCGCGCCCTGCGCCTGCGCGGATCCCGCCACCGTGGCGTCGGGCGTCACCACCACGACGCGCGCGATGCCCGGCACCGCATGGAGACACGCGATCAAGTCGCCCATCATCGCCAGCGAGAGCGCCTCGACCTCGCTGCGCGCGCGCTCGGGGAACAGGCGCGACTTCGCCTCCGCGAGCGCCTTCACGGGAACGACCGCCGCGATCACGCGAGCGACCGTGCGAGCAGGAGCGCCGTGCGCGCGAGCTCGGTGGCGATCTCGGGCGTTCGCATCAGCGTTTCGACGGTGCACGTCGACACGCCAAGCGCCCCGATGTCGTGCATCTGCGCCGCGTCTCGCAAGTCGAGCACGTAGCCATCGAGCAGCTCGCCGTAGAGCGCAGCGACGCCGCGCGCGGACACCTCGTGGCCGAGCCCGCGCAGCAGGCGATCGGCGGGGCCCTTCACCGGCGCGCCGCCGATGATCGGCGAGATCGCGACGATCGGCGCGCGCGCGGCGAGCAGCGCCTCGCGGATCCCCGGGACCGCCAGGATCGGGCCGATCGACACGATCGGATTGCTCGGGCAGAGCAGGATCACCTCGGCGCGCGCGATCGCGTCGAGCACGCCCGGCCCGGGCCGCGCGCGCCGCGCCGCCGAGAGATCGACGCCCGCGACGTCGTCGGGCGCGCCGTCGCGCGCGAGGTATTCCTCGAAATGCACGCTGCGCCCGCCTGTGAGCACGACGCTCGTCGGACAGGGATCCTCCGACATCACGAGGATCTCCGCCGCGACGCCGAGCGCGCGCCGCAGCTCGTCGGCGATGACGCCGAGCCCTACCCCTTTTGCGAGCCGCAGCGTGCGGTGATGGCAGTGCGCGAAGTCGCGATCGCCGAGCCGGAACCAGGTCTCGTGGCCGAGCGCGCCGAGCGCCTCGAGCACCGCGGTGGTGTCGCCGTCGATGCCGTAGCCGCGCGCGCGGTCGACGATCCCCGCGAGCGTGTAGGTGACGATGTCGACGTCGGGCGAGACGTGCACGCCGTAGAAGCGCATGTCGTCGCCGGTGTTCACGATCACCGCGACCTCTTCGGGCGGCACCGCGCGCACGAGTCCGGCGAGGAAGCGCGCCGCGCCCACGCCGCCCGCGAGCGCGACGACCGGGCGCTCGTCAGGGCGCGGCATTCGGGGCGGCGGCAGCCCCAGCCGCTGCATCGCGCTGCGCGCGCAGCTCGCGCAGCTCGCTCTGGAGCTTCGGCAGGCGATCGGCGATCGCGGCCACGTCGCCCGCATCGTCCTTCTTCGCCGCGCGCTCGGGGTCGCTGATGTAGTCGCCGAGCGCGGCCTCGTCGGCGGCGATCTTCTGCTCGAGCTCCGCGATCCGCGCGTCGAGCGCGGCGAGCTTCGGATCGGTCGGCGCGGCGGTCGCACCCGGCGGCGGAGCGGAGTCGACCGGCGCCGCCGCGGTCGCAGGCTTCTGCGCGGCGGGCTGCGCGGCACTCGGCGGTGCGGGAGACGGCGGCTCGGCCGGGCGCGTGCCACCGCGGCCCGCGGCGATCACCAGCGCGGCGCTGCGCTGCTCGGCGGGGATCCGCTCGATCTCGCTCGTGTAGCGCACCGCGCCGCCCGCGTCGGTCCACTGGTAGAGCGGGTCGCGCGGGCCGGCGCTCGCGGCGATCGCAGCGGTGAGCGCTGCGCCCGCGACCAGTCCAAAGACCCGGATCGACTTCGTCATAGGAGAAGTCTCGAAGAGCCCGGCGGAAGCGTCAAGCGACGTACGCGGCGCGGCGTGTGCCCGCGGTCACGACGCGCGCACGCTCGCCGCGAACTGCGCGGAATCACGCGCTCCGCGCCGCGGCACGCGGCTTGCTCTTCGTGCGGCGCATGCACTCTTCACTCTTCCGCATCTTCGCGCTCGCCGCGGCGCTCCTCGCTTCGCCGGCGGGCGCGAGCGGCGGCGAGCCGCCCGCCGAGCGCTGGCTGGCGTTCGAGGCGCCCGCCGGGATCGACCGCGCCGCCGAGGCGCTCGCGATCGATGCGCGCTCGGGCCGGCTCGCGGTCGGCGGCGAGCGCGGCGTCGCGCTGGGCGCGCTCGATGCGCCGCTCCAGCGCGTGCTGTCGCGCGGGCCGGTACACGATCTGGTGTTCGAGGGCGACGGGACGCTGCTCGCGGCCACCGAGGTCGGCCTCTATCGCATCGACGCGCAGGGCCGCGCGAGCGCCGAGGACATCGCGGCGGGCGAGGGCGCGCGCTCGGTGCGCGCGCTCGCGGTGTCGGGCGACGCGCTCGTCGCCGCGACCGCCGCCGGGGTGTTCGAACGCGTGTCGCGCGAGCCCACAGTGTGGCGGCGCGTTCCGGGCCTGCCGTTCGGCGAAGCGCGGCGCGTGGCGCTCTGCACCGGCCCGCACGGCGTGCGCGAGGTGTGGGCCGCGATCGACGGCGCGCTGTGGAGCGCGAGCGCGGAACAGGGCGCGCGCAGCGTGGCGTTGCCGGGCGCAGCGCGGGGTGAGCAGGGTCCGGTCGATCTCGCGACCAGCGCATCCAGGGACCTCTTCGTCGTGTTGCACCGCTCGCTCGCGGTGCGCAGCGCCGCGGGCGAGTGGCGCGTCGAGCGGCTCGTGCTGCCGCCGGGCGCGTCGCCGCTGCGGATCGCCGCGGAACCGGGCCGGCTCTGGCTCGCGACCGATGCGGGTCTCGTGAGCGCGCCCGGACCCGCGGGCCCGTGGCAGCGCGCCAGCGCACCGGCTGGAAACGCAGTCGTCGCCGCGATCGCGGGCGCGCGCGATCGGCTCGTGGTGGCCACGGTGCAGGGTCTGCTCGTGCGCGCCGCGGCGACCGCGCCGGTCGGCGCGGCGCCGTCGCAGCCGCGGGCGCGGCGCGGTGATCCGCCGATCCGCGCGGTCCAGAAGCGCGCGCTCTCGTACGTGTCGCTCGATCCGCAGCGCATGCGCGAGCTCTGGGATGCGGCGGGCCGCCGCGCGTGGGCGCCCGAGATCAGCGTGCGCGGCGACTGGGGCGGCGACCTCGACCGCCAGCGCAGCTACGACGAGACGTTCGTCTCCGGCGGGACCCACCCGCTGTTCGACCGCGACCGCCGGCGCGCGGACGGCTACGGGGTGTCGGTCGGGCTCTCCTGGGATCTCGGCGACGCGGTGTTCAACCTCGACCGCGTCGACGTGTCGCGCGAGGCGCGCCTGGTGATCCAGCTGCGCGACGACGTGCTCGACGAGGTGAACCAGCTCTACTTCGAGCGGCAGCGCGTGCTCGCGTCGCTCGACGCCCCGCCGCCCGATGTGCCGGTCGCGCTGCTGCGCCTGCGCGCAGCGGAGCTCGCGTCCGGCCTCGACGCGTGGACGGGCGGCTGGTTCAGCGAGCAGCTCGCTTCCGACGGTCCCTCCCACCCCGCAAAGGAATGATCCGATGAAATCGTGTTGGCGCGGCCTCGCGGCCGCCACTGCAATGTGTTGGCTCGGGGCGGCGCCCGGGGCGGGTGCGCTGCCCCTGATCTCGGAGGTGTTCTACGACGCCGTCGGCACCGACGACGGGCTCTCGTTCGTCGAGCTCCATGGCGCACCCGGAACCGATCTCGCCGGCTACGTCATCCAGGGCATCAACGGAACCGGCGGCACGGTCACCGACAACATCGCGCTCTCCGGCGTGATCCCCGCGGACGGCCTGTTCGTCGTCGCCGACGGGTTCGCGGACGGCACGACCCAGGTGCAGAACGCCGACCTGATCGCCAATTTCGACTTCCAGAACGGTCCCGACTCGGTCGTGCTGCGCGCGGGGGATCTGATCTTCGATGCGGTCGGCTACGGCGTCTTCGCGGCCACTGACGTGTTCGCGGGGGAGGGCAATCCCAGCGCCGATCCCGCCGCGGGCTCTTCGATCGCGCGCCTGTTCGCGAACGTCGACACCAACGACAATGCGAGCGACTTCGCAGCCGGCGCGCCGACGCCCGGCAGCGCGTCGTTCACGGGCGTGCCCGAGCCGAGCGCAGGCGCGCTGCTGTGCTCAGGGCTCGTGGGGCTGGCATGGCAAGGCCGACGGCGGCGTCTTCCCTGATCCCACACGGCGCGGCGGTTCACCGATCTCCTCCCGCCGCGCCACCGCCCCGGCGCGCGACGCAGCGCGCGCCGGGGCGGCTTCGCCCGTGCGAGGAGCTACGATGGTCCGCCTCGATGGAGATCCATCGACCTCCAGGAGGCACCCCCATGACCGCCGCCGCGCCGATCAAGCATCCCGACAAGTTCTTCATCGACGGACTCTGGGCCACCGCGTCGAGCAACGCGAAGATCGACGTGATCAACAGCGGCACCGAGGAGCTGTTCGCGCGCGTCGCGGAGGCGCAAGCACCCGACGTCGAGCGCGCGGTCGCGGCGGCGCGCAAGGCGTTCGACCGCGGCCCGTGGCCGCGCATGAAGCACGCCGAGCGCGCGAAGTATCTCAACGCGATTGCGGCCGAGCTCGAGAAGCGCGCCGACGACCTCGCGCAGATCTGGACCACCGAGTCGGGCGTGATCCACGGCATCGCGAAGGGCGGCTCGATGGGGCTCGGCGGCGTGTACCGCTACTACGCGGGTCTCGCCGACACGTTCCCGTTCGAGGAAGAGCGCCAGCCCGGACCCGGCAGCGGCAACGTCGGGCTGATCGTGCGCGAGCCGGTCGGCGTCGTCACCGCGATCATCCCGTGGAACGCGCCTGCCTCGCTGATCGCCTACAAGTGCGCGCCCGCGCTGCTCGCGGGCTGTACGGTGATCCTGAAGACCTCGCCCGAGGCCCCCGGCGCGGGATACATCCTCGCCGAGGTGTGCGAGGCGGTCGGCCTGCCCGCCGGCGTGCTGAACGTGCTCTGCGCGAACCGCGAGGTCTCCGAGCTGCTCGTGCGACACCGGGACGTCGACAAGGTCACGTTCACGGGGTCCACCGCGGCGGGCCGCAAGATCGCGTCGATCTGCGGCGAGCGGATCGCACGCTGCACGCTCGAGCTCGGCGGCAAGTCGGCCGCAGTGATCCTCGACGACTACGACATCGGCACCGCCGCCGCGACGATCGCTGGTTATGCCGGTTTCCTCACCGGGCAGGTGTGCTCTTCACTCACGCGCATCGTGGTCACGAAGCAGCGCCACGACGCGCTCGTCGACGCGCTCGCAGCCTCGTTCGGCCAGGTGAAGGTCGGCGATCCGTTCGACCCGACGACCGGAATGGGGCCGCTCGCGATGAGCCGCCAGCGGGACCGCGTCGAGGGCTACATCGCGAAGGGCAAGCAGGAAGGCGCCCAACTGGCGACCGGCGGCAAGCGGCCGAAGGGCCTCGAGCGCGGCTACTTCATCGAGCCGACCGTGTTCGGCAACGTCGACAACCACTCGACGATCGCGCGGGAGGAGATCTTCGGGCCGGTGCTCTCGGTGATTCCGGCCGAGAGTGAGGCCGCGGCGGTCGACATCGCGAACGACACGATCTACGGGCTCAACGCCTCGGTGTTCACGAAGGACATCGAGCGCGCGTACTCGACCGCGCGCGAGCTGCGCTCGGGTACGGTCGGGCACAACTCGTTCCGCACCGACTTCAACATCGCGTTCGGCGGCTTCAAGCAGTCGGGGATCGGCCGCGAGGGCGGAACCGAGGGGCTGATTCCGTTCCTCGAGACGAAGACAGTGATCCTCGACGCCAAGCCCACGCACGTGAAGTAGGCCGGCTCGGCTTCGAGCGCGAAGGCCCGGTAAAACGGGCTACGCTCGCGCCGCCGATGGACATCCATCGCGTCTACCGCGCGCTGGGCACGGGGTTCCGCCGCCGCCGCATGCGGCGCTTCGAGCGCGTATTCCGTCTCACCGCGCGAACGCGAATTCTCGACGTCGGCGGCACGCGCGACGCGTGGGAGCTGGTCGCAGCACAGCCGCGCGTCACGCTCTTGAATCTCGACCGGGCCGCGCTCGCGAAGGACGAGCACGGGCGCTTTGCCGCCGTCACCGCGTCCGGACTGCGCCTGCCGCACGCGGACGGAGCGTTCGACGTTGCGTTCTGCAACTCGGTGATCGAGCACGTCGGCGCGCGCGATGCGCAGGCCGCTCTTTCGGAAGAGCTGCGCCGCGTCGCGCGCGGCCTGTGGGTGCAGACGCCCGCGCGCGCCTTCCCCGTCGAGCCCCACCTCTTGACGCCGTTCTTCCAGTTCCTGCCGCGGCGCTGGCAGCGGCGCCTCGCGCGCAACTTCACCGTCTGGGGCTGGCTCACGCGCCCCGATCGCGAGCGCGCGCGAGAGATGGTGGATGCGATCTCGCTGCTAGGCTACCGCGAGTTCGCAGCGCTATTCCCGGACTGTGAGATCCGGCGAGAGCGTCTTCTCGGTTGGACGAAGTCCTACGTTGCAGTGCGAGTGCCGCAAGGAGACCGACGAAGTCGGGCGACGCGCAGCGAGGCGAAGCCGAGCGAAGGCCGGAGCCCGAGCGCGAGCGATCAGCGAGCGCGAAGACCCGGCGAGTGGGGGGGGCGAGCATGAGCAGCGGTGACCGGATCTGGCCCTACCTCGGCTGGGCGTTGCTTGGCGCCGTGTTGGGCGGGATGTTCGGGGAGACCGGTTGGGAAGCGCTCTCCGGCGCCGCAGTCGGCGCGCTAGTCGCCGGGCTGCGATCGGCGGCGGGCCGCGCGGCGGCGATCGAGGGATCGATCGCGCGGCTCGAGCGGCGGCTCGACGCGCTCTATCTCGAGCGCGCGCCGCGCGCGCCGCGCGCGGAAGCGCCCGCGCCCGAGCGACCCGCAACGACTCACGGGACCGCGCCGGCGACCTTCGCGCCGCCTTCTCCGTCTCCGGAGCCCCTCCGCGTCGAGATCGCGCGGTCCGCGTATCGCGCCGCGCCGCCGCGCGGTCCGTCCACACCCGAGCGCGCGCTCGCCGCCGCGCGCGACTTCCTGTTGGGCGGCAACACCGTGGTGCGCGTCGGGATCCTCGTGCTCCTGATCGGCGTCGCGCTGCTCGCGAAGTGGGCCGTCGATCGCGAGCTGTTCCCGATCGAAGCGCGGCTCGCCACCGCAGCGGCGATCGGACTCGCGCTCACAGGCGTGGGCTACCGCCTGCGAGACGCGCGGCCCGGCTTCGCGACCACGCTCCAGGGCGGCGGCATCGCGGCGCTCTACCTCGTCGTGTTCTTCGCCTATCGCAGCTATGCGCTCGTGCCTGCGCCGCTCGCGTTCGGGCTGTTCGTCGCGATCGCGATCGCGTGCGGCGTGCTCGCGCTGGTGCAGGATTCGCAGCCGCTGATCTTCATCGGCAGCGTCGGTGGCTTCCTCGCGCCGATCCTCGCCTCGACCGGTCAGGATCGGCACGTGGTGCTGTTCAGCTACTACCTGCTGCTCGATCTCGGCGTCGCCGCAGTGGCGTGGAGCAAGGCGTGGCGCGCGCTCAACCTGCTCGCGTTCTTCTCCAGCTACGCGGTGGCGACCGCGTGGGGCGTGCTCTCCTATCGCCCCGAGCACTTCGCGACCACCGAGCCGTTCCTGCTCGCGTTCCTGGTGCTGTTCACGGGCGTGGCGCTCGTGAACGCGTGGCGTCAGCCGCCGCGACTGGCTGGCATTGTGGACGGCACGCTCGTGTTCGGGACCCCGCTGGTCTCGCTGCTCGCGCAGGGACGCCTCGTCGAGGGCAAGCAGCTCGGCATGGCGCTCTCGACCGCGGGCTTCGGCCTCTACTACGCGCTGCTCGCCACCTGGGTGTGGTCGCGCGCGCCGGGGCCGTTGCGGCGGGTCGGCGAGGCGTTCGTCGCGCTCGCGGTGGTGTTCGGCACGATCGCGATCCCGCTGGCGGTCGACGACGCGTTCACCACCACGCTCGTCTGGGCGCTCGAGGGCGCGGGCATCTACTGGGTGGGCACGCGCCAGCGGCGCTGGCTCGCGCGCGCGTCGGGGATCGGCCTCCAGATTCTCGCGGCATTCGCGTTCGCGTTCGCGTGGCAGATCTCGCCGCACTCGGGGCGTTCGGCCGAGTTCGTGGCGCTCGCGAATCCGCGCTTCCTCTCGTGCATCGCGCTCGCCGCTGCGGGCCTGTTCATCGCGCGCGAGGCGTACGCGTTGCGCGACCGGCTCGGCGAGATCGAGTGGCAGGCTACGCAGGCGCTCGCGGTGTGGGGACTCGCGTGGTGGGCGGGCGCGTGCGCGGGCGAGATCGACCAGTTCCTCGCCGCGTCGAACGCGGCGGCGGTGTCGCTATTCATCACCAGTGCAACCTTCCTCGCGCTCGAGCGCGGAGCCGCGGCGTTCGGCTGGCTGCCGGGGCGGCTGCTCGCGCTCGCCGCGATCCCAACCGCGTTCGTCGCGCTGCCGATCGCGCTCGACCACGAGCCGCACCTGTTCGCGGGCTGGAGCGCGCTCGCGTGGCCACTGCTGCTCGCGTGCATCTACGAAGTGTCGAGGCGGCTCGAAGACAGCGCGGCGTGGACGCGCTTCAGCTATGCGCCTGCGCTCTGGCTCGCCGCGCTCGTGCTCGGATTCGGCCTCGCGGGTGTCACGTCGGTTCCCGCGCAGCTTCACGGCGACTGGCCGGCGGCCGCGTTCACGCTCGGACCGGTCGTCGCGCTGGTCGGCGCGCTCCACCTCGCCGAGCGAGGGCAAGGAGGACTGCGCTGGGCGGGCCCGTTCGGACGGTTCGCGCCGATCCATCTCGGCGCCGGCGCGGCGCCGCTCGCCGTGCTCGCGGTGTTCTGGTTCCTCGCGCTGAACCTGCATGCGCGAGGCGACTCCGCGCCGCTGCCGTATCTGCCGCTGCTCGATCCGACCGACGTCGCGCTCGCGCTCCTGTTCTTCGCGCTCGCCGACTGGTGGGCGCGCCTGCGCCGCGCGCCGGACGTGCTGCCCGGCGAGTGGCGCGCACTGGTCGCGCCGGGATTCGCCGCATTGGCTTTCGTCTGGCTGAACGGCGTGCTCGTGCGCAGCGTGGTCCAGTGGGCGGGCGTGCCGTTCGACGCCGGCGCGCTCTGGGACTCGACGCCGCTCCAGTCGGCGCTCTCGATCAGCTGGACGCTCGTCGCACTCGGCGCGATGGTGTGGAGCACGAGGCGCGGCCGGCGCCTGCCCTGGATCGCGGCGGCGACGCTGATCTTCGTCACCGTCGTGAAGCTGTTTGCGGTGGATCTATCCAAGCTCTCGACCGTCGCGAAGATCGCCACGTTCCTGGTCGTCGGCGCACTCCTGCTCGTGGTGGGATATTTCTCGCCGGTGCCGCCCGCGCGGAGCGAAGCGGAGTCGAGGGGTGCGATATGAGCTCGAGCCTGCGCGGCGCGGTCGCCGCGCTCTTCGCGCTGACCTCGGGAGCGGCGTTCGCCGCGGGCGATGCGCTCGCGCCGAGCGACTTCGCGTGGGGTCGCGCGGTGGAGACGCAGCGCAGTGACGCGCTCCAGACGCTCCTGCTCGATCTGCCGATCTACCGCGGCTCGGTCGGGCCCGAGCTCTCCGATCTGCGCGTGTTCAACGGGGCGGGGGAGGTGGTGCCGCACGCGATCCGCCCGCTCGCCGATCCGAGCGAGCAGGAGGGCGCGCTCGTGCCCGTGCCGCTGTTCCGCGTGCCGGAGGGGTCTGCGCTCGCGCGCGCGGCGGCGAGCGCACGCGCGCTCGGATCGGGCCGCGGCTCGATCGTGGTGCACGCCGAGGATGGCGGTGACGTCGCGATCGAGATCGCGAGCGACGGCGCGATCCGACGCGTCGGTCCGGATCCGGCGGCCGGGAGCGAAGCGCGCCTGCCCTCCGCCTATCTCGTGGATCTCTCGCAGCTCGAGCGCCCCGTGGTCGGGCTCGAGCTCGCGCTCGCGGCGGAGCCCGCCGAGTTCGTGGCGCCGCTGCGCGTCGACGCGAGCGACGACCTCCAGCTGCTGGACCCGGTCAATCTGCGCGCGGTGCTCGTGCGCCTCGATCAGGCCGGCCAGCGCATCGAGCGCAGCGAGGTTCCGCTCGCGGGCGGGAAGCGCCGCTACCTCCTGCTCTCCGGGGCGGAGCCGTTGCCGGTCGAGGTGACCGCGGTGCGCGCGCGGCTCGCGCCCGTGGTGGAGCCGCCGCCGCGCGAGCGCGAGCGGATCGAGGGGACGCGCGCGCCCGATGAGCACGTCGCATTCGTGTTCGATCTCGGCGGCGCGATCCCGGTGGATCGCGTGCAGGTCGAGCTGCCGGCGGCGAACACGGTGGTCGAGGCGCAGCTGTACTCGGCGGCCGAGGCGTCCGGCCCATGGCTCCACCACTTCTCGGGCGTGCTCTATCAGCTCGACCGTCCCGACGGCGCTCTGCGCAACGCAGAGGTGGTCGTGCCGCCGATCCGGCGGCGTTATTTCAAGCTCGCGGTGGACGAGAAGGGCGGTGGCCTCGGCGGCGGAGTGCCAGCGCTCGAGGTGGCGTGGATGCCCGAGCAGCTCCTGTTCGTGGCGCGCGGCTCGCGGCCGTTCGCGCTCGGCTACGGCCGCGCGCAGGTCGACGGAGCGCGCTTCGACGCGGCGGAGCTGATCCGCAGCGCGCTGCCGCGCGACGCCGATCCGCGCCGTGAGATCCCGCGCGAGACCGCGCGGCTCGGTCCGGTGCGCGCGGTCGGCGACCCGAGCGTGCTCGAGCCGCGCGCCGAGCCGGTTGCGCCGCGAACGCTCGCGCTGTGGGCCGTGCTCGTGGGCAGCGTGGCGATCGTGCTCGCACTTTCGGTGCGGCTGCTGCGGCGGATGGGCCCGGAGTAGGGGAAGCTCCCAAGCACTTCCCTTCGCGCCCTATCTTATGCGACCTCTGGACCCCGCGGGGCTGCGCTCAGGTTGCTCCTCCGGCCGCCGAAACGCATTGCGTGGTGGTCGGCAGGTTGGGCGGAGCGAGCCGAAGGCGAGCGAAGGCCATCGGGTGGGCGAGTCGGGAGGTTCCGACGCCCGGTCGACAAGTCGCGGGTGGAGCGGAAGACTGCCCCGCGCAGTCGGCGCAGCCCGGGGGCAGGGGATGATCACCGGAGCGAACACCAACGTCCGCTATCGCGGCGTCCTCTTCCACGTGCAGACGGAGGACAGCGGGCGCGCCAACCCGCACATCATCAGCCACGTGTACCACGGCGGCACGATCCTCGGGACGCACAAGACCGACTACTCCGATCGAATCGACGCGGAAGACCTGACTTCGGTCGTGCGCGGCCTGATCGAGCAGCAGCACGCCGCGATGCTCCAGAAGCTCAACTCGGGCGGGTTCGATGCCGTGATCGCGCAGCGGCTCGGCAAGTCCGCGCTCGACGCCGACACCGCAGCGGGTCACGCGCCCGCGGTCGAGTCGAGGCCGGACACCCAGCCCGACTCGCCCTCGCGGCCGTCCGGTCCGGACGCAGCGCCGCAGGCCACTCCGGTTCCCGCCGCGCCGCGCCCGATCGCCGCCGCGACGCTGCCGAAGGTGCGCCGCGGCGAGCGCAGCTTCGGCGAGGGCCTCGGCTCGCAGAAGCCGCTCGACGAGGTGATCCTCGATTACCTCGCCGAGAAGGCGCGCGAACGCGTGCCCGAGCGCACCGCAGGTACCGCGGCCCGCAAGTCCCGCCCGAGCGGGTGAACGCGCTCGTGCGCTGGCGGAGCGCCGCGCCGCGCGCGGAGCCCAAACGCGCGCCTGCGGGCGACGCCGCGGCGCAGCTGTTCCACGTCTCGAAGTCGTACGTCGCGGG
>Ga0070696_100002278_pt1 | contig 12661 bp, 11 predicted proteins | sample KBSK1253metaG_FD_65474 | JGI IMG/M metagenome (GOLD analysis project Ga0070696, IMG submission 65474) | Corn, switchgrass and miscanthus rhizosphere microbial communities from Kellogg Biological Station, Michigan, USA - KBS K1-25-3 metaG | ecosystem: Host-associated > Plants > Roots >... | reverse complement strand
TGCTCCCCGGCTCGACGCCGAGTGCCCTGGCTGCCGTGTCGACGGTCGCAGTGCTGCCCTCAACGGTGATGATCGGCAAGTCAGGCGCATGTTCCGCGAGCCAGGCGCGGACCGATTCCGCGCTCATTTTGCGGGGATTTCGCTAACGCCGCGACGACTCGCGCGACTCGGGAGGATGTGGGTTTCCTGGCGCCTCATCGGGCCCGCGCTAGCCTAGCCAGGCGACGCTCGCCAGCGGCTCCATAGCATCCTGGATTCCAAGCACAACGAAAGCGCCCACCGTGCAGCAGGCGCTTTCTAACGCTTTGAATTTTCAGCCCGAAACCCGGACTGCGGTCGGCTGGTTAGCCGTTGCCTCCGGCGGAATCCCAGCCGTGGCCTCCAAGCCAACTCCAGAAACCGCGACCAGCTTTGGTCTTCTTCATTTTCAATCCCCTGTAACCAAACTGCGATTCGGCAGTTGCGAGGGATATTAACCTTACTGATCATGGTTAGCAAACGATTAACCAACCAATCCGGCAGCATTGCGCTACAAATTGTTTCAAGTTGGAAGGATGTAGTCAGTGAGGCGCCGGCCCTTCGGCGACCCCGCTTGTCTTTAGGACTGGCTTGGGACTGGAGCGGCGGCTTCTATGCCGCGCTACGCTTGAGGTCGCTGGCGATCCGCTTCGTTAGGCTTTCCAGGCTCATCGGCCGGCCGACCGCGAAGCCCTGGGCGATGTCGCACTCCATCCCGACCAACAGGTCGAGGATTTCGCGCTGCTCAACGCCTTCGGCCACGACCTTGCGGCCAAGCGAATGGGCAAGGCCGATGGTCGACTGCACCATCAGCCGGTCGCTGCGGTTGTCGATCATGCCTTTGACGAAGCTCTGATCGATCTTGATTTCGTTGGCGGGGATCCGCTTCAGGTAATCGAGCGTCGACAGGCCCGTGCCGTAGTCGTCGATGGCGATGCGGATTCCGAGCTCACGCAGCCGCGTGATCATGTCGAGCGCCTCGCCGGTGCCGGTGAGCGCCGCCGTTTCGGTAAGCTCGAGCGTCAAGTGATGCGGCGCGAGGCCGTGCCGTGCGAGCAGCGCCGAGACCCGAAGCGTGAAGCCCTTGTCGGTCAGCAGCCGCGCCGACAGGTTGACCGCGATCTCGAAGTCGTCGTGGCGCTTATTGAGCGCGGCCGCAGCGGCGACTGCTTTCTCGAGCACGAAGTCGGTAAGTTTACCGATCCGGTCGTGTTGCTCGGCTGCGGCGACGAACTCGGACGCGGCAATCGGGCCCTTCTCCGGGTGAGTCCAGCGGGCGAGCGCCTCGGCGCCGACGATCCGTCGCGTGGCCAGGTCGAGCTTCGGCTGGTAGGCGACCCACACTTCGCCGCGGTCGATCGCCGAATCGAGTTGGCTCAGCATCGACAGCTTCCACGTCGCGTCCTGCAACGTGTCCGGGTCGTGATATTTCCACTTGAGGCCGTCGTGCGCCGCTTCCTCGGCCGCGACCAGCGCGCTTGCCAGCCGATTGGGCAACGAGCGGCTGCTGCCGACCTCGACGCCGAACGCGACCGTGAGGTCGATCGGGCTGCCGGCGACCCGCGCCGGATTGCGGAACAATGAATAAAGCGCGTCGAGATGGTTGCCGAATGGTACCTGCGCGTCCTCGAACCACGCGAAGACCCCGCCATCGCCCTGATAGAGCAGCCGGTCGGGCGTCCCGACGCGGAGCCGCGCGACGATTTGGTCGACCAGCTGCCGTTCGTTGTTGGCGGGCAAGGTCGCGGCGATTTCCTCGTAGTTGAGGACGCGAGCGGCGATCAGCGCCTGCTTGCGGCCGTCGCGGTTCGAGCGCAGCGCGTTCAGGTTGGGCAGGTTCGAAACCGGATTGACGAAGCCGCGGACCCGGAAGCGGCGCCACGCGAGGGTGATTGCGACCGTCAGCAGCACGAACAGCGCGGGCGTGATGTCGAAAAAGATCAGTCGAGCCTCGAGCCACGCGGGAAGGCAAAGAAGCAGGATTCCGGAAGCGCCGAAGACCAGCACCCGTTGCACGAGGCGCTTGCGCGTCGCCCCGAGCGCTGCCGCGGCAAGTCCGAACAGGAATGCCCCGAACCAGCCGAGGTCGACCGGAGCGCCCTGCTTCAGCGTCTCGGCACCAAAGGCATGGACGTAGACACCGGCCGCGCGACCGTAGCCGGGAATGAAATAGCGATCCCCGAGCACGTCCGAATCAACGCCGATCAGTATGTCTTTGCCGGATAGCGCTTGCGCGGACACCCGCCCGCTCAGCACTTCGGCGGCCGAGACAGCGGGAATTGAACGCGCCGCGACCGAATAATCCACTGGGAATTGGCTGCCTGCCGGACCGCCGACCCCGGAGATGGCAGCCGCGAACGACGGCACATGTTGGTCGTTCATGGTCACTGCGTAAGGCAGTCGCCAGATGGCATTTTGATAATTGTATTGGACGCTTAGCGTGGCGATGCCCGCGTGTTTGGCAAAGGCCGGCAATGGCCGCGAATTCAGCCTGGTACCGTCGGACGGGCCGGCCTTGAAGCGGGCGGCGAGCGTTACCCGACCGGACCGCCTGAGCGCCTCGGCGAACGCCGCGTCGTTGCCCGCGTCGGAGGGGTAGGAGAAGTTGATATCGAAGTAGATCCGCTTGGCGCCCGCATCGGTCAAGCGATCCACAAGCTGCGCGTCGAGACGGCGCGGCCAAGGCCAGTTGCCATATTCCCGCAATGCCGCGTCATCGACTTTCACGATCACGACGTCGCCGCTGGCCTTATGCTCGTGGAAGCTGTTGCGGGCGATGCGCAGCCAGTCCTCGGCGATCTCGCCGAAGCCGATCAGCCCGAAGATGACGCCGGCGAGCGCGGTCCACAGCAGCAGCTTCCACGGCGGCGCGTCGGATCCCTGCTTGCTGCGCTTCGACACTTGCGCGCATTCCTCCCAAATGGTCCCACACGCATGCGCGCGAAAAGGTTATTAATTCGCTAACCGCGTTGCGATTAACGCGTCGCGGGCACTCGACAGCTTCAAAGCGACCCGCCAGAAAAGCCGCGCTGCCGCTGCGGAGGGGTCATGGACTTCATTTCGATCCTGTCGATTTTCGTGCTCGCCTGCTTCGTCGGCTATTACGTCGTCTGGTCGGTGACGCCGGCGCTGCACACGCCGCTGATGAGCGTGACCAACGCCATTTCCTCGGTGATCGTGGTCGGGGCGCTGATCGCGGCTGCCGCGGCGGGAAGCGCGAGCTCGAAGTGGCTCGGCCTGCTTGCGGTGGCGCTGGCGAGCGTCAACATCTTCGGCGGCTTCGCCGTCACCGCGCGAATGCTGGCGATGTACAAGAAGAAGGAGCGGCCCTGATGTTCGCTCTTTCGATTGCTGCGGCGGCTCTGGCACCACCTCCAGCGCCGCCACCTGGAACGCCGCCGACTACGCTTGCCGACCTGATCAGAATTGAAGGGACTTGCAGTCTTTCAGTGCTGATCGTGGGAGATGACGGACTCAGTCAGCAATTCAACAGCGCGGTGATTGACGCGGTCAAAAAGTCGGAAGGCAAATTCTGCCGTCGTGCGATTGGGAATTACGTCATTTTCACCAACAGCAATGTTGTGCCGATTACGTCTCATTCTTTCCGGTACCGGGTCACAGCCCACGACGCGCGTGACTTCATCGCAAATCACGACTCAGGCCGTGAAGCTAGGTTGGGTGAAGCAAAGGGGGAGTGCAAAACACGCATAAAGACCTGTGCCAGTCAGGCCGTCGACGTACTGATTAGGACGTTAGAGGCCCGATGATGACACACGGCCAGGAGACTCCGGCGTGGGTCCTTCTCGCTTACCTGATTGCCGGGGTCTGCTTCATCCTCGCGCTGAGGGGCCTGTCGAACCCGGAAAGCAGCCGCCGCGGAAATTACATCGGCATGGTCGGCATGGCGATCGCGATCGTGACGACGCTTGCCGTCCACAAGATCGCGTCATTGCCAGAGATCGCTGTTGCGATGCTGATCGGCGGCGGGATCGGCCTGGTTACCGCGCGCAGGATCCAGATGACGGCGATGCCGCAGCTGGTCGCGGCATTCCACAGCCTCGTCGGCATGGCGGCGGTGCTGGTCGGAGCAGCGGCCTATTTGAACCCGGAGGCGTTCGGGATCGCGGTCCGCATTACGCCGATCGCCAGCCCGTCGATCGTCAACATTTTCCCGGTCAGCCGGATCGAGATGGGCCTCGGCGTGGCGATCGGCGCGATCACCTTCTCGGGCTCGGTGATCGCCTTCCTCAAGCTCAACGGCAACATGTCGGGCAAGCCGATCCTGCTGCCGCTTCGGCACGTGATCAACCTGGGCACGATAATCGCGATCCTCGGCCTGATCGCTTACTTCACCCAGGACCAGGCGCCGTGGGTGTTCTTCACCGTCGTTGCGCTGAGCTTCGCCATCGGCTTCCTGCTGATCATCCCGATCGGCGGCGCCGACATGCCGGTCGTGATCTCGATGCTCAACTCTTATTCGGGCTGGGCCGCGGCGGCGATGGGCTTCACCCTCCACAACAGCGCGATGATCATCACCGGCGCGCTGGTCGGAAGTTCCGGCGCCATCCTCAGCTACATCATGTGCCGGGCGATGAACCGCAGCTTCATTTCGGTCATTGCCGGCGGTTTCGGGACGGACGGAGCGGCCGCGGCCGGCGGCGAGGTCATCGACCGGCCGTACAAGCGCGGCTCGGCCGAGGACGCCGCCTTCCTCATGGCCCAGGCCGACCAGGTGATCATCGTACCCGGCTACGGCATGGCGGTCAGCCAGGCGCAGCACGCGCTCAAGGAGATGGCCGACAAGCTCAAGGCGGAAGGGGTGCGGGTCAAATATGCGATTCACCCGGTCGCGGGGCGGATGCCGGGGCACATGAACGTGCTGCTCGCCGAGGCCAACGTCGCTTACGACGAGGTATTCGAGCTCGAGGACATCAACAGCGAGTTCGCCCAGACTGACGTCGCTTTCGTCATCGGCGCCAACGACGTCACCAACCCCGCGGCCAAGACCGACAAGGGCTCGCCGATCTACGGCATGCCGGTGCTCGACGTGGAGAAAGCGCGGACGGTGCTGTTCGTGAAGCGCTCGATGGGCGGGGTCGGCTATGCCGGCGTCGACAACGAACTGTTCTACCGCGACAATACCATGATGCTGCTGTCCGACGCCAAGAAGATGGTCGAGGAAATCGTCAAGAGCCTCGGCTAATCACGGCTCATCGCAAGCTCGATTCATTTCGCATAAAATCAGGCGTTTACCGCTTGCCAGCGGCCCTGCACCGGGTTGAAAACATCGGTTAACCGGCGCGATTCTGTCGGTCGGTGCGGGAAGGGGTTGGAGTTGCGCAAGCTTGGAATCATCGGGGGCATGAGCTGGTCGTCGACCGCGCTCTATTACGACCATATCAACCGCGGCATCGCGCAGCGCCTCGGCGGGCTTCACAGCGCGTTGCTGGCCATCGAAAGCGTCGATTTCGCGCAGATCGCGGCCATGGAGTTCGCCGGCGATTGGGACGGAATCGCCAAGATCACCATCGACGCCGCCAGGCGGCTGGAGGCGAGTGGCGCCGAGGGCCTGCTGCTCGCCTGCAATACGGTTCACAAATCCTATGACGCGGTAGCCGCGAATGTGAACGTGCCCGTCCTGCACATCGCCGACGCGGCGGCCGACCGGCTGGTCGCCGACGGGCGGACGCGGGTCGCTTTGCTCGGCTCGCGGTTCACCATGACCGAGGGCTTCGTGCGCGATCGGATCGAGCGGCGCGGGACCGCGCTGGCGCCGATCGAGGCCGGCTGGATGGCCGAGGTCGACCGCATCATCTACGAGGAGCTGGGAGTGGGCCGCGTCGTTCGTGAGAGCCAGCGCAAGCTGAAGACGCTGATCACCGAGCTTGCCAAGCAGAAGGTCCAGGCAGTGGTGCTCGGCTGCACCGAGCTGGTGCTGGCAGTCGACGTCCGCGCTAACGTCATCCCGGTGTACGACACCACGTCGATCCACGCCCGCGCCGCGGTCGAATGGATGCTCGCCGACGAGGAGGAGGCGAGGGCGGCGGCTTAAGTCAAATCCGTCATTGCGAGCGGAGCGAAGCAATCCAGGGTCGGTCTGGATTGCCGCGTCGCCTTCGGCTCCTCGCAATGACGTGGAACTGGCCCTAAATCATCCAGGTGAGCAAGGCCGACCGTCCCGACCAGCCAGGCGCCGCCGATCGCTTCAACGAAGATCAGGCGACCTATGCCGTGCGCGGGTCGGAGCTGCCGGACCTGGACGCGGGCGTGGCGGCGATCCGCGAGGTTCTGAAGACGCTTCCGAGGCGTCCCGGGGTCTATCGCATGCAGGATGCGCGCGGCGACGTGCTCTACGTCGGAAAGGCGCGGGCGCTGAGGAACCGGGTGGTCAATTACACCCATGTCGCCAAGCTGCCGAAGCGGCTGCAGCGGATGGTCGCGCAAACGCGGTCGATGACCATCGTCACGACGCGGACCGAGGCCGAGGCGCTGCTGCTCGAAGCGCAGCTGATCAAGCGCTTCCGCCCGGCTTACAACGTGCTGCTGCGCGACGACAAAAGCTTCCCTTTCATTTTGCTGCGCGAGGACCACCCCTTCCCGCGCATCCAGAAGCACCGCGGCGCTCGGCGCATCAAGGGCCAATATTACGGGCCGTTCGCGAGCGCCGGATCGGTCACCCGGACACTTAACGCGCTGCAGAAGCTGTTCCTGCTAAGAAGCTGTTCCGACAGTTATTTCGAGAACCGGACGAGGCCTTGTCTGCTGTACCAGATCCGGCGCTGCTCGGCGCCGTGCGTCGGCCGGATCAGTCAAGGCGACTATGATGAGCTCGTGGACGACGCGAAGGCGTTTCTGGCGGGCAAATCCACGAACGTTCAGTCACGCCTGTCGAAGCTTATGGCGCAAGCCGCCGAACGGCAGGACTATGAGCTGGCCGCAGTCTATCGCGACCGGCTTCGCGCGTTGACCTACATCCAGGGCAGCCAGACCGTCCATGCCGAAGGGCTGGGCGATGCCGACGTGTTCGCGCTGGCATGCAAGGGCGGCACGATGTCGATCCAGGCCTTCTTCATCCGCGGGGGGCAGAATTGGGGGCATCGCGCCTTCTTCCCGGTGCACACCAACGACGTGCCGGAAGCCGAGGTTCTGTCTAGCTTTTTGGTACAATTTTACGAGGACATGCCGCCCCCGAAGCGGATCCTCGTCGATCGTTCGCTCGCCGATTCCGAGCTGCTCGAGGAGGCGCTGTCCGAGCGGGCCGGGCGGCAGGTCGCGATCGAAATTCCGGAGCGCGGAGCCCGGCGCAAGCTGATCGACCAGGCAAGGCGAAACGCCGAGGAAGCGCTCGAGCGGCGGCTTGCCGAGACCACCACCCAGGGCAAGATCCTGCGCGAGCTGGCCGACACGTTCGAGCTGGCCGAGGTGCCCAAGCGTATCGAGGTCTACGACAACAGCCACATCATGGGCACCAATGCGACCGGGGCGATGATCGTCGCCGGCCCCGAGGGCTTTCGCAAGAACAGCTACCGAAAGTTCAACATCAAGCGGCCCGAGACGCAGCCCGGCGACGATTTCGCGATGATGCGTGAAGTGCTCGAACGGCGTTTTGCGCGGCTGGAGAAGGAGGATCCGGACCGCGCCAGCGGCGAATGGCCCGACCTGCTGCTGATCGATGGCGGGAAGGGCCAGCTATCGGCGGTATGCGAGGCGATGGAGGATGCCGGGGTGCACGACGTCCCGATCGTCGCCGTGTCCAAGGGCCCGGACCGCAACGCCGGGCGCGAAACCTTCCACTTGCCCGGCGGGCGCGAACTGACGCTGCCGCCCAATTCGGCTCTCCTGTTCTATCTTCAGCGCCTGCGCGACGAAGCGCATCGGTTCGCGATCGGCACGCATCGTGCCAAGCGGGCGAAGAGCCTCACCACCTCGACCCTTGACGAGGTCCCCGGCATCGGTCCGAACCGCAAGCGTGCGCTGCTGATGCACTTCGGCACGGCGCGGGCGGTCAAGGGCGCGGCTCTCGACGACCTCGAGAAAGCGCCGGGGATCAGCAAGACGATGGCGCGCCAGCTCTACGATTTTTTCCATCCGCGCGGATGAGGATCGAGGCATCCGCCATCGTCTGCGCGTTGCGCGGCCACGGCGAACATGGCGCGGTCGTGCGACTGATGACCGCCGAGCACGGGCTCCAGGCGGCCTACGTGCGCGGCGCGCGGGGGCGGCGCATGCGGCCGGTGCTGATCGCCGGCAATGTCGTCCAGGCGCGGCTGTCGGCGCGCACCGACACTCAACTCCCGCAGGCGACGGTGGAGCTGATCCACAGTCGGGGTCCGTTGCTGTCCGAGCCGCTGCCGGCGGCGGCGATCGAATGGGCGGCGGGGCTGACCGCCACGGCTCTGCCAGAGGGCCAACCCTATCCGCGGCTCCATTCGGCGCTCGAGGCCCTGCTCGAAGCGATCGAGGCGGCGCCGTCGGCAATGGGGTGGGGCGCGGCGCTGGTTCGCTTTGAGCTGCTGCTGCTCGCCGAACTCGGCTTTGGGCTCGACCTCGAGCGCTGCGCGGTCAGCGGATCGACCGACGATCTGGTCGCAGTGAGCCCGAAGTCCGGGCGCGCGGTCAGCGGCGCCGAAGCCGAGCCCTATCAAGCCGCGCTCCTGCCGCTGCCGGCCTTCGTCCGCGACGGCGGCAAGGGCGATTGGAGCGAGATTCTGCAGGGTCTCGCCCTCACAGGTCATTTCCTTGCCCGCGATGTGCTGACCGACCGCTCTCAGCCGCTCGCCGAAGCGCGCGGCAGGCTGGTCGAGCGGTTGCACCGCGCTGCCGGTCTCGCCTAGGTATGAAGACGTGACGAGCGACGCTCTGGCCATGCTGTTCCCGAACCTCGCGGTCACGCGCGATATCGCCGTCCGGGTGGCGGTCAGCTTCCTTGCGGAGCAGTCCGACCCCAGTTCCGAACGGTGGTTCTGGTCCTATCATGTGCGGATCGAGAACGGATCGGAAAGAGCGGTGCAGCTGCTGTCGCGAAGCTGGCGGATCGTCGACGGCCGCGGCACGGTCCACGAGGTCCACGGCGAAGGCGTGGTCGGCGAGATGCCACTGATCGCGCCGGGCGCGAGCTTCGATTATGTCTCCGGCTGCCCGCTGGACACGCCCGACGGTGCGATGAGCGGCAGCTACCGGATGGTCGATGAGGACGGCTCGGCCTTCGACGTGTTGATTCCGCGCTTCCAGCTGCTCAGCGCCTGAGGCCCGGTGGCCCATCGCCGGCTCGTTATCGCCGCCAACAGCAGCTGGAATATTGTCACCTTCCGCAGCGGGCTCATTCGAGCGCTCAAGGCCGCGGGTTATGAAGTAGTCGTTGTCGCGCCGGATGATCCGTCCGGCGAGGAGCGCCTGAGGACGCTCGCCGTCGAGCGGATCGACGCCCGGCTCGACCGCTCGGGCCTCAACCCGCTCGCCGATTTCGGACTGGTGCTCCGTTATCGGCGGATTTTGAAGGACCAGCGGCCGGCGGCCTTCCTTGGCTTCACGATCAAGCCCAACATCTACGGCTGCATCGCGGCACGGACGCTGGGCATTCCGGCGATCGCCAATATCAGCGGGCTGGGCACCGTGTTCATCAGGCGCGGGCCGCTGCTGGCCCTGGTCACCGTGCTTTATCGCGCCGCGCTCAGCCGGGCCGCGGCGGTATTCTTCCAGAACCCCGACGATCTCGCCTTGTTCGTGGAGCGCCGGATGGTGCGCCACGACCAGGCGCAGCTGTTACCCGGCTCCGGAATCGATCTGGGGCGGTACAGTCCCACGCCCCTGCCTGACGGGCCGCCCGCCTTCCTGCTGATCGCCCGCCTGCTCGGCGACAAGGGGGTGCGCGAGTTCGTCGACGCCGCGCGCCAGCTTCGCCACGAGGTTCCCGGCGCGCGGTTCCAGCTGCTCGGCCCGCTCGACGAAGGCAATCGCACCTCGATCCGCAGCGATGAGCTCGACAGTTGGGCCAGTGAGGGCGCCATCGAATATCTGGGCGAGACCGACGACGTCCGTCCCTTTATCGATCGAGCGACCGCGGTGGTGCTCCCGTCCTACCGCGAAGGCCTGCCGCGGTCCTTGCTCGAAGCCGGCGCAATGGCCCGCCCGCTGGTCGCGAGCGACGTGCCCGGCTGCCGCGAGGTTGTGATCGACGGCGAGACAGGTTTTCTATGCCGAACGCGTGATTCCGGCTCGCTGGCTGAAGCCATGAAAAAACTCTCGGACCTGTCCGCCGAGGAACGACAGGCTCTGGGCGAAGCCGCGCGGCGCCACGTCGAAAAGAAATTTAGCGAAACTGTCGTCATTGACGCCTATCTCGCCGAGCTCGGAAAAATCGGGCAGGCCGGGAGTTAAGGCGCAGGTATGTTCGGCTTTTCACGATCCGCGACTTCGCACCCGAGCGGGCCGCCCGGCCGGCGGGCCTATGTGGTCGGCGATATCCACGGCCGGCTCGACCTGCTCGACCAACTGCTGGACGAGGTCCATGGCGAGATCGGCCCCGAGCCGGAGGACGAAATCCTGCTCGTCTTCCTCGGCGACCTGATCGATCGCGGGCCGAACTCGGCTGAGGTCGTCGAACGCCTGCGGACCTACCGGCACGCCGGCGTCCGCCCGGTGTTCATCCTCGGCAATCACGAAGAGGTATTGCTGCGGATCTTCACCGGTAACGCCGAGTTGATCCCGAGCTGGCTGCGGTTCGGCGGGGCGCAATGCCTGAAGAGCTACGGCGCCGACCCGAATTCGATATCCGTCATGAACGATGACTCCGCGCTGGCCGCGATCAAGCAGGCAATCCCCGAAGAACATGTCGCGTTCCTCAACGGCTTCGTCGATACCTGCCGCTTCGGCGATTACCTGTTCGTCCACGCGGGGATCCGGCCCGGGATCGAGCTCGAGCAACAGCGCCAGACAGACCTCAGGTGGATTCGCGAACCGTTCCTGCGCGACCATACAGATCACGGCTTCGTGGTGGTCCACGGCCATACGATCAGCCGCCGGGTCGACGAGCAGCCGAACCGGATCGGCATCGATACCGGCGCCTACCATAGCGGGATTTTGACAGCCTTGGTCATTGAGGGATCGGAGCGCCGCTACCTCGATACGTCGGCAACGGCGGAACCCGCGATTATGCCCGCGCATTGATTTGCTCCGTATTGGAGATTACTCGGCCGCGCTCCGGAGATTATCCAATATGGGTGAAAGGCGCGTGCTTAATGCGAGGTGGATTTGTGCCCGTTGCTCGATTGCTCAAATTACCCGTCGCCGCGGCGCTTGCGTGTGCGTCCTTCCTGCTCGGCGCCTGCGCCGATTCGGCCGGCGGCCCGATTCCCTACAATGTCCCGCTGTCGGCACCGGATGCGCCGAAGGTTGCATCGCTCGAATCCGACTATCGCATCGCGCCGATGGATACGATCACGGTCAAGGTCTTCAAATCGGAAGACCTGTCGGGCGAATATCAGGTCGATCTGACCGGCCATATCTCGATGCCGCTCGTCGGCGAAGTCGATGCCGCGAACCTCACCACCGCACAGCTCGACCAGCGGCTGACCGAAAAGCTGGGCGAGAAATATTTCCAGAATCCGGACGTGGCGGTCGGAGTGAAGGCCTCGACGCGGCGCGCGGTAACCGTGGACGGCGCGGTCAAGCAGGCCGGCAGCTTCCCGATCGCCGGGCCGACCTCGCTGATGCAGGCGGTGGCGCTCGCCGGCGGCACGACCGAAGACGCCAATGCCCGCCGGGTGGCGATCTTTCGCACCATAGGCGGGCAACGGCAGGCCGCGGCATTTGACCTGACTGCAATCCGGCATGGCCAGGCCAAGGATCCGCAAATCTATCCGGGTGACATCGTCGTGGTCGACGGTTCGGCGATCAAGGAAGGCTTCAAGCGGATCATGCAGTCGTTCCCGCTCTTTTCAATCTTTAGGCCGTTCTAGTGAACAACAGCATCGCCGTGCCCGACGAGAGGCCCTGGCCGCTCCAGCCCTATGTGCCGGGTGCGGCGGCGCCGCAGCCCGGCCAGCGTACCTATTCGGCCGCAAGCATCCTCGATTTCCCGACCCTTGTCCGGATTATCCAGCATTGGCGCTGGATGATCCTCGGCGCTGTCGCGATCGGCCTTGCCGGTGCGGTGATCGTCACCCTGCTCACCACCCCGGTCTATCGCTCGTGGGTAACCATGGAGGCCAACCCGCCGACGGTCGACGTCAGCACAGAGAAGTCGCGCGAGCGCGACGCGATGATCCAGAATCCCTATGACTTCGTCCAGACGCAGGTCGGTTTGCTGGCGAGCAAGAGCGTGGCCGAACGCACCGCGCAGGAACTCAACCTCGCCAACAATCCAGACTTCGTCGCTCCGGGCGGCGATGCTTCAGCCCGTCTCAGGACAGCCGCCGCGAAGATCCGGGGTGGGCTCAAGGTCATCGCGCCCGAAGAGGGTAACCTCATCAAGTTCAGTTTCGATTCGACCTCGCCGCAGCTGTCGGCAACGATCGCGAACGGCGTCGCCGACAGCTTCATCAATTCGACGCTCCAGCGGCGCTACGAAGCATCTGCCTACGCGCGCAAATTCCTCGAGCGCCAGATCGCCAAGACGCGCGGCGACCTCGAGCGGTCTGAGCGC
>Ga0070696_100002277_pt1 | contig 12661 bp, 11 predicted proteins | sample KBSK1253metaG_FD_65474 | JGI IMG/M metagenome (GOLD analysis project Ga0070696, IMG submission 65474) | Corn, switchgrass and miscanthus rhizosphere microbial communities from Kellogg Biological Station, Michigan, USA - KBS K1-25-3 metaG | ecosystem: Host-associated > Plants > Roots >... | reverse complement strand
CCCTGAAGAGCCACCATCGAGGTTCCCCCCGACGCGGCGATCGCGCGATCGTATTGTGTGATTGCCGACCGATAGTCCCTTCTTATCGTAAATTCATAGCCGCGTCTTAGGAACCCGTCGACCGAGTTATCTGATTCACCACCCGTCGCGGGTTCAGTGCGCGAACCTCTCGATGTTTCAGCGGATGAACCACCGCGAGACCCGCCGGTTTCGGAATAGGGCACCTCGAACGACGCGCCAGTGACCGCGATCTTCGCTCCGGGGTTGATGACTCGAACCGGGCCGGTTGAAGCGCCGCCCGGCACTTTGACGGTGATCAGATCATCTTGCCAGAAGACTATCTCGCCGGGGACGCCGTTGAACTCGACTGCTCCGGGCGCCGGGTCGCTGGCGCTGTTGCTGATCCAGGATCCTGATTCGAAGCCCATGAACCCCGCGCCTCGAATCGTCACTGTTGTTCCGGGCACGCCAAAGCTGGGCAGTATCGCGGTGATGCGCGCGTTTCGCTGCTGAGCTCCTGCGGCGATCGCGGATGACAACAGAAGCAACACAAGAATGAATGTTCGCTGCATACTTCACACCTGCTTCGATGATGGAGTTTAACGCGATGATTATAATACGACAGCGCGCATCAAGCATCCTCAACCCTGGTCATCGAGAGCCTGACCAAAACCCAGCACGTGGCCATCACTGTCACGCACCGCGAATTCCCGCATTCGATACGATTCCTGTATCAGCGGACCGTATGCGATATCCGCGCCCTTCGCACTGAGTTCCGAATGCAACGCGTCCGCATCGTTAACCCAGAAGAACGCGTCCCATGTTCCTCCCTGTTTTTCGTTTGGGACAACGACTGCAGAATCGTCGACTCTCCGAAGCATGACCGGCAACCCGTCGCGGCTGCAGATCGCAAACTGCAACGGAACACCCGCCGAGTACTCGCATCGAAAGCCAAGCACCTGATCATAGAAGTTCATTGAGCGTTCGACGTCCGGGACCGGGAAGTACGGCGCGGCCCGGAGAAGCTTTGTTGATTGATTGGAAGACATTGGATACCTCCGGTAAGGGTGAGACCCGTCTTGGATTTGAGCGCTCCGCCTCTCGCAATCAACTCGGGCTCGTCGATGTTATCACGGAGAGTTGCCGCCTCGGAAATTGCTGCGCCCTCAGCGTTCTCCGCGGTTCATATCCGGGAATCCAACCGCAGAGGGCGCAGAGCGCGCAGAGGTTAGGCTGAAGAGATTTGAGAAAATTATGTGCTCGTGTCGATTTCGCCCGCGCTCATTCGACCCTATGATAGAGAGCGAGGATTGGCCGGGTGAGACCAGCGCGAATCCCCGCTCTGAATTTGAAAACATAGGAGACATAACGATGCGTGTGATGGTGATTGTCAAAGCTACCGAAGAGTCAGAGGCGGGCGTGATGCCCACCGAACAGCTTCTTACCGACATGACGAAGTTCAACGAAGAACTGGTGAACGCCGGCATAATGCTTTCGGGCGACGGCCTGCATCCGAGTTCGAAAGGCAAACGCGTGCGGTTTGCCGGAGACACGCGGACCGTTATCGACGGGCCGTTTGCCGAAACGAAAGAACTGATAGCGGGCTTTTGGATGTGGAAATTGAAGTCGATGGATGAAGCGATCGAGTGGGTCAAGCGTTGCCCGAACCCTATGAACACCCCGAGCGAGATAGAGATTCGCCCGGTATTCGAGGCGGAAGATTTCGGCGAAGAATTCACGCCTGAGATGAGAGAAAAAGAAGAGCGCCTTCGCGCGCAGATAGAGAATCAACAGAAGTCGTGACGCCCGCCAACTGTTTGTAGTCCGGCCTTCAGGCGGAAGTTTGTAAGACAGCTACCAACTTCCGGCTGAAGAAGGAGCCTTTCGGGAAAATATTTTTTCTCTGCGTAATCTCAGCGGCTCTGCGGTCTCCGCGGTGAACTTGCCCGAAAAAAAACAGCTCACCGCAGAGGCGCCGCGAACGCAGAGAAAGCGCAGAGTTCCTTTTTTCCGACAGACTCCTTCAGGCGGAAGTTTGTAAGGCTACCAACTTCGGCTGAAGCCGGTACTACCAAACGTCGTTGTCACTGTCATCTTCACGTTGGTCTTCCTATCAACTCATTTGCCCGGCATCGCCAAACGCGGCTATCATCGCCCACCTCGCTTCACAAATAGCAAATGAAAAATCTCAAATGGAAAATGGAAAATGAGACGCGAAAATAATTCAAAGCGCAGAATGCGAACCGCTCTGCTTGCGCTGGCGCTGGCTCTCATCACAGCCACGTTCGGTGCTCCAATCTTCCCCAGCGCTCGTGCATCCAGACAATCACCGTTGGCCGCGCGTCTCATCCTGATCGTTGTTATGGACGGCCTTCGTCCCGATTCGATCAATGCCGAAGACACGCCGACTCTCTTTCGTCTGCGTCAGGAAGGCGTGAACTACATCAACTCGCATTCGGTCTTCCCGACCGTCACGCGAGTCAACGCCGCCGCGATCTCGACCGGACACTATCCCGGCGTCAACGGGCTCGTCAGCAACGCGATGTTCGTGCCCGCAGTTAATCCCAATCATCCATTCAACACCAGCGACCATCGCCAGTTGCTCAAACTGCGAGACGTCACCGAAGGCCGATTGCTATTCATGCCTAGCATGGCCGAATACCTGAAAGCTCACGGCATTCGATTCGCCGCCGTCAGCTCCGGCTCGACCGGCAGCGCGTTGCTGTTGAACCATCGCGCGCCCGAAGGCGTCGGCGTAGTGGTCAACGGCAACTTCGATCCGGGCAAACGCGTCGCTTATCCTGATGATGTGAGCGCGACAATCCTCTCACGCTTTGGTAAGGCTCCGACCGAAGAGAACAGTGAAGGCGTCGATTGGGCAGACCGAGTTCTCCGCGAATATGTGTTGCCGGAACTGAAACCCGATGTCTTGATCGACTGGCAGACCGAGCCCGATGGCGCCCAGCACAGTCACGGCACGGGCTCACCCGAAGCTCGCGCGGCGCTCGCGAATAACGATCGCAATCTCACGCTCACGCTTGCGAAGCTTCGGGAACTTGGACTCGAGGACAAGACCGATGTGATCGTCGCTTCAGATCATGGCTTCAGCGTGGACGACTTCAAGGTTGACGCGACGCAAGCGCTCATCAAAGCGGGACTCAAGTCTTCCGCTGATTCGGACGATGTAGTGTTAGCCTCAAACGGACAGTCGGTGCTTGTGCACGTCAAGAATCGAGACGCCGAGCGTATCAAAAAGATCGCGCGCTTCCTGCAATCTCAGGATTGGGTTGATGTCGTCTTTACTGAGGGACAAATGCCCGGAGCGCGCCGCCCAAAGTCTGTGCGTAAGCGCAAAGCAGAGGATGACCTGGGATGGGTATCAGGGACCTTCTCGCTCGAGTTGATCAACCAGATAAACTTTCACCGCGGTCCTGATATCGTGTTCACCCTGCCCTGGAGCTCCGGCGTCAATGCGTTTGGCGTGGCGGGCAAACACTACACGGAAGGTGGCGGCGCGAGCGGTCCGCTCACTGGGAATGCAAGCGGCCACGGAGGGCTGAGTCCGTGGCTCGTGCACAACACGCTGATCATGTGGGGTCCCGATTTCAAGCGTGGGGTTACGATTCGACTGGCGGCGGCAAACGTAGATATCGCGCCTACGGTGTTGATTCTGAAGAGTGAAGCCGCGGGCGAGGGTCTTGGTGGGCGAGTGCTCAAGGAAGCGTTTCGCAACGGACCCGACGAAGAAAAGATTCAATCTGAAACAAAGATCCTGAAGACTGTAGCAGCGGGCCGATATCGCGCGGCGATTCAAGTCACCGATGTGAGTGTGTTTCGGTATGGCGGTCACGGTCCGTATCGTTACATCGACAAAGGCTGGCGAATTCGATAGCTGCTTCGGAGATCCTCAGCCCACGGAGTGGGCGAAAGCATATAGCCCCGGGCAAGTCCGCGCAGCCCTGGGTCAACATGGGCCCGATGATTTGAGCCCACGCAGTGGGGCGACAGTGAGCCGGCAGAAGATCTGCCGCTGCGGCCCGAGTTTGCGGGGTTAATCACAAATGTTCCCCATGCGTGACACTGACTTTTACCGGTGTCTGAATATCGAACCAGCCCGAGTTGAAGTGATACATAACGCCCCTTGTTTTTGTGGTTGAGCGCCCTAATTCAACGGCGTCTTTGGCACGCTCATTGTGTTCTAAAGAGTCGACAAAAAGGAGGTGACTTATGACGTTCAATCAAACTAAAAAGGTTCTGACAAGAACGTTGCTCGCGGTTCTCCTCCTGTTTGGTGTGTGGTCGACCAGCGCTGGCGCGCAGGTCAGAGTCGTTCACAGGCCGAGAGTCGTTGTTGTGCAACGGCCATTCTTCTTTCCTCGCTTTTACCCACGGTATACCACCGTGTATGACCCGATCGCTTATCAGCGAGAGCAGGGTTATAGCGATGGATTAAGCCGAGGGAAATCCGATGCGAAACACGGCAAACCCAATGACCCGAGCAGCCACAAACACTACCGCAACTCTGAGAGCATAACGTACCGAGATGCGTTTGCTGAGGGTTATGCTGATGGTTACAACCGGCAGCTTGGGTAACGGATCACGAGCGATGGAAACGCCGGTGATCCAGTAAAGGGTAGACGAATCGTGAGCGACACAAAGGAACAGGGCTTCAACTGGGGCCCTGTTTCTTTTTTGTGGCTCGTTACATGATGCCAGGGGTGATATCGCGTTGGAGTCGAATACCACCCACGGAAGTGGGTGGATCGTTCAAGCCCAGCCTACAGAGATAGCCGCGGTGACGCCCTCGGCAAATCCCGCCCACGGCAGTGGGTGGATCGTTCAAGCCCAGCCTACAGAGATAGCCGCGGTGACGCCCTCGGCAAATCCCACCCACGGAAGTGGGTGGATCGTTCAAGCCCAGCCTACAGAGATAGCCGCGGTGACGCCCTCGGCAAATCCCACCCACGGCAGTGGGTGGATCGTTCAAGCCCAGCCTACAGAGATAGCCGCGGTGACGCCTCGGCAAATCCCACCCACGGCAGTGGGTGGATCGTTCAAGCCCAGCCTACAAAAACAGCCGCAGCCACTCTTGGTTTTCATTTCCTTCTCTCCCCTCGCTCGCGAGGGGAGAGAAGGAAATGAAAACTGGCGGTCCCGAGGGTCCTCGTGTAGGTTGAGTCTGAACAATCCACCCACTGCCGTGGGTGGGATTTGAGAGAACAACATGCCGCCTACAAAAAAGAGTGCGCTCGCTAATCGAGCAAAGAAGAAGCGTCAAACCGCGAAGGCCCGCGTTACAGCTACCGCATCAACACCCGCGACGAGCAACCCATCACAACCTTCACTCGAACGTCAGGTCAAAGCCGTGCTCGCGTCGCTCAAGCAACTCGCCGACAAACGAGTCCTCGAAGACATGTCAAAACGATACGGCGTCTACACCACCAAAGCGTTTGGCGTGTCGATGTCCAACATTCAAAAAGTAGCCCGCCCGCTCGGGCGAAATCACGAACTCGCGCTGGCGCTCTGGGAAACCGGCTGGTACGAAGCGCGAATGGTGACTTCATTTGTAGACGACCCGGCGCTTGTGACTTCGGCGCAGATGGACGAGTGGGTTCGAGACTTCGACAACTGGGGCATCTGCGACACGATGTGCTTCAACCTGTTCGACCGCACTCCTCACGCCTGGCGCAAAGTAGCTCAGTGGAGCAAACAGGAAAGCGAGTTCATCAAACGCGCGGGCTTTGCGTTGTTGTGGTCACTCACGGTGCACGACAAAGCGGCTTCGGACGAGCAGTTCCGACAAGGCTTAGTGTTGATCCTTCGAGCCGCGAGCGACGAACGTCACTTCGTGAAGAAAGCGGTGAACATGGCATTGCGAGCGATCGGAAAACGAAACCAGGCTCTCAACGCAGCAGCTATTGTAATAGCCCGCCGCCTGGCAGAGTCATCCGAGCCGGCTGCGCGATGGATCGGGAAGGATGCGCTTCGAGAGCTCACGAGCGCTTCGGTAACCCGTCGCCTCGCGCCGAAATAACGCGCAAGGAATAATGATGAACGTAGGATCCTCACACACATTGCCGCGCAACCTGAGAGATTCCTTGTGATCTTCGTCTAGCGGTTGGTGAGCCTTTAACGAGACGACGCCAGTGATCACAGAATCAGACTAGCCGGGTTAACGCAAGAGGCTAGAATACGCGACTGGATCACCCTGTCTTCTCGAATAGGCTCGTAGGCTCGAGGGCAAAGAAGCCGCCGCCCACCACGCTAATCTTGCGAACTGGGCGCTCTTGATCGCGAGCCCAATCGAGCACGTAGAGAAGGCCGCCTGTGGCACGTGCTGCGTCAACCGCGCGGCTTTCTTGATTAAGCATAATGATGAGCTTGAGCGGTCGTTGGTACACTTTATGCAGACGGACTATGGTCTCCCAGAGTCGACAAAGGTCACGGAAGCTTGTTTGGTCGAGTTCCTGCGCTGGATCGTCCATAATCATACAAGCATGGGAGAATCGGCCACGAGTTAAGTAATTCGTAAAGAACCAAGCTAGCCCTAACGTGTGGACTTCGGACTGATTGAGTATATATCGCGCAAGGCGGTCTTTTACTCGGACTGTAGAACGCTGTTCTCCTCGCTTGGTCGCTACATCGAAGCAAGGACGATCGGGCAATAGCCACGGTGCAGATGTAAGATTTAACGCTAACTCACACCAAAGTCTTTCCAAGGTATTCGGCAAATGATCTTTCACTATTCCAGCAAGGATTTCCGTCAATTTTGCTCGTACTGGCTTCCAATTATTCGGCGTTTCGAAAGTACTATCGGCCTCACGAAATTGCGAAAGTACATTCTGACTGAAGCGTTCGGTTTCAGGGTCAATAGCGACGATTGCCGGCAATGATGGTACCTGACTTAGAACTGCAATGTTATGGACGAGTACTTCGCGCTGCGCCCTTGTCCGCACCGATTCCTCGAAGCTTTCCTCGGGACCAACAAGCCATTGAAAGGATATCGTTATACTAGATTGCTCTTCTGAGCTTAGAGGACATTCGCCTACACCGAACTCCACCAGTTGGTGCTGAATTCCTTCAATTGTGCTCTTCAGACTTAGGTACTCTCGCCTTAACTGCTCCCGCTCGCTCTCGGCTTGCATACGCTGTGTTTCAACTACATTCAGAATACCACCACCAACTGAATGGTCCGCGCCACAGGTTGGGCAAGTGTTCGCATGAAGCCGGGACCAGCTTTCCCGCAGATATGATTCTACTTTTGTTAGATGATCGAAGTGCGCTCTTACATTTTGCCCGGCTGCCTGGACTTCTTGCTGTTTCACTTGAAGCGCATGCAACTCCTGAGCTAGCCTGGAGGCTTCGTTTGAAGTAGATTTGGGGCGCTCTCCTTGCGTCTCCATCCATGCACCCCACGCGTTTATTCGATCTCCAACTTGTTCCAATAAGTCGTGATCTCGATCGAACCTGGTTTGGATACTCTTTACAACTTCCTCTGTGGCTAACACCAACTCATTGAATGCCTGAAGCCAGTGCGAGATCTCACTACTCAGCTCTTGTGGCCTATTATTTAGGGATGCAATCCGCCGGGCTATTTGGATGCGGCTTTCGTCTTCGCCCCAAGAGCGCCAACGTCGAACGAGGCCACCACTTGCATCACCCGTAAACCTAGTGGCCGTCTCGAGCCATGACACGAGCGGTCTCGGGAATGGGGGCAATGATTGATCAATCTCTCGTCTTGCGATGCGTTCATAAGCCGTATCAATTTTGGTTATCGCGGTTGATAAGCCGAGAAGACGCAAAAACCTCTGCCTTGCTTCATTCGCCTGGTCGACTGCGCTAGTGGTGAAGTCATCAACGTGATTGGCAAGATCCGAATAACCTCGCAAGACACGTGCTCCCAGCTCATCCGAAGGCATCCGTGCGAACTCGATCGTAGTATCTTGCGTCAGGATCGTCCCTGTAGCTGCGAGATCCGCTTCTTCGGTCTCATCTACACCGAGAAGGTTTGGACTTGTCAACGGTTGATCGTCAAGAGCAATCTGTGGCTCCGCCTTTGGATCGTCCAGTGGAGTTAGATACTTTGCTAGATACTCACGTGCTCGATCGCGCGCCGTTACATCTTTCTCGCGGCTGCTATCCGCAAACGACCTGTATCGAAAGGAAGACCCAAAAAGAGCAATAGAGATCGCCTCACAAAGACTACTCTTGCCTGTTCCATTTGGGCCGTGAATAACACTCACACTAACCGGCGGAATCCCGAAATCAAACCGGACATCTCGAAGGTTTCGAAAGTCGCGAATATGAATCTTACGTATCTTGCGGGGAATTGAGGTGCGTGTTGCGCCCCTGGCTACGGTTCTCTCGCTTAGATCAAAATCTCTCATTGCGTTCGTAACCTCAGTGGCGAGTTCCCGGTGCTCTGGCTTATGAAACTGCGCGGTGAAGTCAACCAGTGCGTCCTTCACTAGTTCATCAGCGCTAAGCCATCCCATCATGTCGTCGAGCCGCTGCTTCTTAAAGACCTCACGCGTCGTAATCAGGAGCCGTGGGAAACCGTATCGCGCGATTTGAGTTCTCAGATCCTCGTTAGTTACGAAAATCGCATCCAACGACAGTTCTTCTGAGAATGCCGATTCGCGACGAACCTTTTCGATTTGGCTAGTCCACTCATCGATTGAGCCAATCCGAACCAGCCAGTGGACGGCAACTCGCCAAGCACCTCGAGAATCGCCTTTGTTCGGACGTGATCCCGAGTAATTCCTTTCAACTGAAAGTTGCGAGCGCAAGCCGAGAGCGCGAACGATTTGTTTGTGTAGGCTAGTTTTATTATTAAAGGGCAATATGTAGGAGAGTAATCCAATCTCCGGATCTAGAAGCAATCCAGCGGCACCAGGGACTCGGTTTTCCACTTCGGTAGTTAGATCCATATCAGAGACTGTACGCCAAACAGGTTGGCGACCTTGTCCTATCTCAGCTATTGAGCTGCTAAAAGAAATCCCCAACCTCTCGTGGTAGGCCTTCTCAAGAAAGTCGCGACAAATCTCAAGGTCATCGGTGAACATTGCTTAAAGCTCCTCGAGTCGAGTCTCTCCAATGCTGCTGCCTTTCGCGAAGCGGACTGATCCCAAATCGCGAGCAACGAGCTCCTTCAGAACCCGTTTTCTATCGTCCGGAACAGCATCGGCAGCATCTGCGCTCAGAAACAACAGTTTAACCTCTTCAATGAATCCGGCTCCTGGGTTCATTAGAGCCTCGATGAGCGGTCTTAATGCCCGAAGGTTATTGGAGCGTGGATTATCCCAGGCTGGAACTGGGATAACCAACAGATTGTCCTTATGTAACCCTCCAGGAAACCTCGTGAAGTCCCATTCGCTCATAGCAGCAGAGCGATTCAGCGCCGCCACGAGTCGCGCTGCGCTCCTTAACTCGGGACGTTCAATGTTTTGTAGTACCCATGGAATATGTTCATCTGGACTCTCCAAATCAATATCGTCACAAGATATCTGTTGACCGCCGCGATAGCACAAGACTAGTCCCCAGCGCCAGCATAGTCGAACCCAAACAGGCAGGAAAGTATCGACCCACCTAGTCGCAAAGGAACCGTCATCTGGTGGTTGTTCCAGTCCCGTGATGATCTCGGTAATCGTCACTAGATCGTTGTCTCGTGACCATGTACGCAAACTTCCAAGTGCATAGAGGGCCTGCAACCAAAGGAAAAACTCATCCAAATTGAATCCAGTCGGTTCCACTACTATGTGAGCCGTCGACTTGTCCCTTCCATAGAAGCTGGCAAGACGTGTGTGACCTTCCGCATTGAATTCTATATCAACTATGCTCAATTCATCATTAGCAAGTATGCGCGCGTCGAGCGCCGGTCGGACGTTTTGGTCAATATACTCGAGCAGGTAGGGCTCGGACGCGCTCCAGCCGGCTACAACGAGCGGAAATGAGCTTAGGCTTGAACAAAGCTTCGAGAAAACAAAGCGTTGGGTCGGGTCCACCGAGGTAGGGGCGAGGTTCGCCAACTCGCCGGAGGCTATTAGAAACCGATCTGATAGCTGCAATGCGCGTGGGTGGTTTCCTTTGTTTTCACTTTCTTCAGCGTTCACTAGGGCGAGGGCGCAGCCGTGAGGCTTTATTATCTTTACCGTATTTGATTCACCAATCTCACCGCATTCGGCGGCGGTAATGAAACAATGAAAGACTGTCGGCCATGGCAGTTCCGCATCCGTTCCATCACGCTTTATTCCCACGTTCTCGAAGGCATTTTCCTGAATACAATCCCAATTCAAGGACCAGACGTGCTTCCATAATCCTTCCCGAGCAAACCGCGCCACAACGCGATGACGTGGGGAACTACGCTCGGTAGAAACGTAGGCCATCCAATAGTCTTCGTATGGGATATCAAGAGAGTGCGCAAGAGTAAGTTTGGGCGTTGGATCATTACGAGCAATAAGCTCAGTGAGCATTTCCTCGGCCCATTCATAAAGTAGGTTCGGAGGAGGTGCCGGATCGCGAGGAAGAACAGACTCAAAGCCAAGTTGTGCTTCCGCTTTTGCGCGTTTTTTCTGGAGTAACAAGCCGGAACCGGGAACGAGCCCATAGGACATGCCCGCCCCTAATAACAACACCGATGGGCGATGTTGTGCTTTTTCAATGCTACGAAGCGTAGGGAAGTTATGCGGTTGAACGGGCATAAGCCGGCGGTCTCACGCGATCCAAGCCTACCTGTATTCGTTGTCGACCCCGTGCGAGACTACAAGGGGTACAGCATACTTAGTACCACAGCTTACGAATGCTAATGTTGGTAAGACTACGGGACAATAATACAGATCGCCCCCAGCTTCAAGTCGAGGGTCTCGCGTATTGATCCAGACCCGAAATCCAAGAGAAATCGTTGCCAGCAATATCGCCGACGAGAATAAGTACGGCGACAAGACTCCGATCGAATCAAACACCTAGCCGAAGAAGAGCGGCGCGATGATGCGAGTCACTCCGCTTGCGATGTATCAGAAATGAACAGATTGTCTTGATGTAATCTGATCGCGCCGATTACAGGAACAACTCCGCTGAGACGTGAAAGAAGTCTGCCAACGCTTTTGCCTGCGCTTTGCTGATGGCGCGTTCTCCATTCACCAACTCTGAGACGCGGCCGCGACCTCCGAGAATCGGCACTAAGTCGGCTTGCTTTGCATTCCGGCTCTCCATCAAGTGCCGCAGAATCCGGTGTGGCGGCGAGTCCGGTATCGGATAGTGCTCTTCTTCGAAGCGCTCGACACCGACCGACATCAGTTCGAGTAATGCTAATTCTTCAGCGGAGAGCTTAGCCTCTCCCTTTTTCATCAATTCCCAGATGGCCACCAACGTCTCTTCGTTTTCTTCCTCGTTGCGTATTACCGTCGGAAGCCGCTCGGAGAGCAATCGGGCATAACGGCGAGGATTCAGCTCCCGCTTCGCGCTCGTTCGATTCATTGCCACCGTTTTCATTTCGACTTCCTACTCTCCCACTAACGATAAGACTCGCTCTACCAGATCAGAGTGATAGTGAACGCCGTCTCTCATTGCTTTTTCGATTAGCGGCCGAATCGCAGGAATGATCCCGAGCGCCTTTGCACGTGCGATCAAACCAAGAGAGCCGACCACGCTCAAACCAAGCGCTGTGGCGATGCGGCGGCCCTTAACTTCGTCAATTGAAACACGCGACAATCCTTCCTCGAGAGCTAGTTGTATGACCGCGGCTTCTCCTTTATCGAGCGCAGCGACGCTTACGGCTGAAGGTGACGCTCTAAGCGGAATCACAGTGAGCCACACCGGCGTTATCGTTTGGTAGCCGAGACGGGCGCCCTCGTCCAGTTCCTCTCGCACCTCAGTCGGACAGATAAACTCATGCGGGAGTTGGCCAGGCACATCGAGAGCTTCCATTCGCGCGAGCGCAATCAACGGGCCGGTGTTGATAACGATACGGTCAGCCATTGCGGGCGAATTCCAACTCGGCATCTGCGTCTTCTGGCTGGAGATTGCTTACTGGAATGCCGATTCTGGTCAGTGACATCAGAAAGTCGACCCGCGCTTTGCCGCACAATCGAGCTGCCTGGCCAGACGTGACTTTTCCCAACTCGTAGAGCTTGGCCGCGAGCAGAAATTTCGCTTCCTCCGAGAACTGCTCGGCGGACATCCCTATGCTGAACAGCACATCGTCTCCGTATTCGATCGTGAGCTTGCGATCCATAGTTGCGCTCATTGTAACTCAGTCTCAATGCGAAGTCCCAACCGCTCGGCGAAGTAATGTTTCAGCGACGCCTCGTCCAAATGAGTTCCAGCGAGACCGATATGACAGTCCGGGCGCAGCAGGTAAAACGACGGCTTGGGAATATGTGCTCGCGTGAGTTCCTGATCGTTGACCGGATCGTCGGGAATCTGATGCGTCTGAACAAGACCGTCGAACGCGGTCGGAGATACATTGACCGCAAAGGAAGGATCGGCGGCGAGAGAAGAAGGATCACCACGAAGACCGGGTTGGCCGATCACGATTAAGTTGAACCGCGTGTCATCCAGCTTCGAAAATAGATCCTCCGTTGGACCGTTCGTTGTGAGCTTCAGCCTTAACCACGGAAAGCGATCGCCTGCCTGAGGTCCGCCGTCCGGAAGGCGCGCAAGG
>Ga0070696_100002276_pt1 | contig 12663 bp, 11 predicted proteins | sample KBSK1253metaG_FD_65474 | JGI IMG/M metagenome (GOLD analysis project Ga0070696, IMG submission 65474) | Corn, switchgrass and miscanthus rhizosphere microbial communities from Kellogg Biological Station, Michigan, USA - KBS K1-25-3 metaG | ecosystem: Host-associated > Plants > Roots >... | reverse complement strand
GCGCGCCTGGAGCATGCGCAGGCCATGCTCGGCCTCGCGCCGGTCGCCGCGGGCGAGCGCCGCCGCGCTCGCCCGGCCGAGGATCTCGGCCTGGGTGCGCACGTCTTCGAGCTCGGTGCGGCGGTAATCTTCCACGTTGTAGTAGAGCAGCGCCGCGGCGTTGACGAGCAGCGCCGCGAGCGTGGTGGCGAGCACCACGGCGAGGAGCTTGCCGCGCACCGAGAGGCGCACGAAGCCGGGCAGCTTCATCCGAGCACCCTAACTCTTATTTCGAGGCGACTTCTACCAGGAGATCGTTGAGCGCGCCGGGGTCGATCGGCTTAGTCAGGTGGTAGTCGAAGCCGGCCTCCATCGCGCGCCGCCGGTCGCCCTCCTGTCCCCAGCCGGTGAGCGCGATCAGCGTGATGCCGGCGCCCCGGCTGCCGCGGATGGAGCGCGCGACGTCGAAGCCGTTGGCGCCGGGCATGCCGATATCGAGCACCGCGACGCGAGGCTGGAACGCCCCGTCGAGCGCGATCGCGGCGCTGCCGTCGTACGCCACTTCGACCTCGTAGCCGTACAGCGAAAGAATGCGTCTCAGGGAGTCGGCCGCGTCGCGGTTGTCGTCGGCCACCAGCACCTTCACCCCGGCTGCGGATAGAGCGGGCTTCGCCGGCCCCTCCTTCTTCGGATCTTCGAGCGGCTGGGTGAACGCCGGCAGCGGCAGGCGCACGGTGAACTCGCTGCCGGCACCGGGGCCGGCGCTGCGCGCCTCGACGCGCCCGCCGTGCAGCGCGACGATGCCCTGCACCAGGGAGAGCCCGATACCCAGGCCGCCGTGCGAGCGCTCGTTGGAGCTCGTGAGCTGTGAGAACGGCTCGAACAGGCGTCCCACCACCTCGGGCGGAAAGCCGATGCCGTTGTCCTGCACCGAGACCACGACCTCGCGTCCCTCGATCTCGGCGGCGAGCGTGATCTCGCCGTTGCCCTCCGTGTAGCGCGCGGCGTTGTTGAGCAGGTTCGAGAACACCTGGGCCAGGCGCGCCGTGTCTCCCTCCACCGTGACGCGCTCGCTCGGCAGCAGCACCGAGAGGCGGTGGCCAGCGGCGTTGATCTGCGGCCGGCTGGTCTCGAGGGCCATGTCGATCGCGCGCTCGAGCGGCAGGCGCTCCTTGCGGATGAAGAGCTTGCCGCTCGCGATGCGGGCGATGTCGAGGAGATCGTCGATCAGGCGCGACATCTGCTCGACCTGGCGGTCGATCACCTCGCGGCTCCACGCGAGCTCCGGATCGAGCGAGTCCTTCTTGCCCAGGATGGCGACCGCGTTGCGGATCGGCGCGAGCGGGTTGCGCAGCTCGTGGGCGAGCGTGGCGAGGAACTCGTCCTTGCGCCGCTCGGCCTCGCGCAGCGTCTGCTCCATGAGCTTGCCCTCGTGGATGTCGGAGGCGACCGTGATCCAGCCCGAGCCGTCGTGCGTCGGCGAGAAGAGAATGCGCACCCAGCGCTCGCCGAGGCCGGGATAATTCACCTGGCGCTCGTACGACACGTGCTCGCCCGCGAGCACCCGCTCGATGTGGGGCCGGATCGCATCGAGGTTGTCCTCTCCAATGATCTGCGCCACCGGGCGTCCGAGCACTTCCTCGGCCGCCATGCCGAGCCATTCCGCGCAGCGCCGGTTGACCCAGATGTAGCGCAGATCGCGGCTGCACAGCGCCACCGCGGCCGGCATGCTGTCCGCCACGAGCTGCAGCTGCTCGCGCGCGGACTCGAGCGCCGCCTCGGCCTGCCTGCGCTCGTGGATGTCGGTGATCACCGTGACCCAGCCGTTGGGCACGCCCGAGTCGTCGCGGGTCGGCTCGGCCACCGAGTGGATCCAGCGGCGGCCGAGCCTCGGATAGCGCGCGAGGCGCTCGTAGTCCACGCGCTCGCCGGCGAGCAGGCGCTCGGCATACGCGTCGAGCTCGCGCCGGCCCTCCTCGCCGATCACCTCCTCGATCGGCTGGCCGATGATCTCGGCGGGAGACTTGCCGGCCCACGCCGCGAACACCCGGTTCACCCAGACGAACTTGCGCTGCGCCGAGACGCGCGCCACGCCTGCGGACATCGTGTCGGTCACCAGGCGAAGCTGCGCTTCGCTCGCTTTCAGGCGGCGGCGCGCCGCGTGCATCGCAGCACCCAGACCGACGATCAAGGCGAGCAGCACGGTGTCGACGACCAGCAAAGCGGGGTGTGCGTCGCCGAGCCACGGGTCGAGCGCAAAGCGCAGCCCCGCGGCCGCCGCCACAGCTACGAGCGCTATGAGCCAGCGCACACGCCTCCCTGCAAAAAGGGGAGATCTTAGACTGCCGCGGTCTAGGAGGCTGTCGCCCTTTCCGCTACAAGATCGCGCCGCAGGCTCGCGCCCTGGCGCAATAGCTCGCGCTGCACCGCGCGCACGGAAACTTCGCGCGGGGTTTTTCCTTCCCGCGAGGCGATCGCAGCGCACACCCCCGCAGCTTGCCCGGTGGCCATCACGATCGGCATCACCCGGTAGGACGAATGCGCCTCGTGCGTGCCCGAGATGCAGCGCCCGGCGACGATCAGGCGCTGGGTGTTCCTGGGCAGCAGGCAGCGCAGCGGGATGTCGTAGGCTTCCCCGGGCGGCAGGCGCTTCAGCAGCGTGCCGCTGCCCTTCGGGTTGTGGATATCCACGGGGTAGGCGCCGCGGGCGATCGCGTCGTCGAACTTGCGCGCGCCCAGCACGTCGTTCACGTTGAGCTGGTATTCGCCCATCACGCGCCGGGTCTCGCGCACACCGATCTGGACGCCGCTCTGCACGATGTAGGAATCCTCGAAGCCCGGCACGTACCGGCGCAGGAAGGCCTCGATCTGGCGCATCTGGCGCCGGCTGCACCACTCCGCATAGCTCAGGTCCCAGACGTCGGTGCCGAGCACGCGCGTCACGCGCGTGCTGTTGACGCTGACCTCGTTGTCGTGGGGCGTGGCGAAAAACAGCATGTCCTCGCGCGGCAGATCGAGCTTGCCCTCCTCGGTCGCGCGGCGCACCAGCGCCCACAGGCCGTGCACCCCGCGCCATTCCTTGGGGTTCTCGCGCACATAGGCCTCGAAGGCGGCGCGGTGGAACTCGGTCACGCGGAACATCAGGGTCATGGGCTGCGCGAGCCCGTCGGCGCGGCCGATCTCGCACGGCGCGCCGGCCTGCACCGCCACATCGGCGTCGCCGGTGCAGTCGACGATCACCTTCGCCCGGATCGCGAGGGGACCGGACTTGGTCTCGAAGACCACGCCTTCGTTGCCGGGAAGAACGCCGCTCGCGAAGGCGTGGAAGAGAAAATTCACGCCGGCCTCATCCAGCAGCTCAAGCGCGATCAGCTTGAACCATTCCGGGTCGAACGGCACCGTGTAACCGGTCGCGAGCGAGGGCGGGATCGCGCCGCCTGCGTTCACCAGGCGCTCGAGCAGGCGCCGCAGCACGCCCGCCACCACCGGCTCGCCCGGGCCGTGGTCGGTCGGCAGAAGCGTGGCCGCGCCTTTGCGCTCCGGGGTGTGCGCCTGGGTGTGGAAGGACATGAGCGGCATCACGAGCGCCGCCGTGGCGTTGCCGCCGAGAAAGCCGTAGCGCTCGGCGAGCACCACGCGCGCGCCAGCGTCGGCCGCGGCGACGGCCGCACCCAGGCCCGCCGGCCCGCCGCCGACCACCAGCACATCGGTTTCCCCCGCCAGCAGCGCCTGCCTGGGTGGCAGCGGCAGCCGGACGGAGGCGTCAGGCCGCTTTAACGCTGGCAATGGTGAGCTTCTCCTTGTTGATGAGCTCGAGCAGGATGCGGTGCGTTTCCTGCGCGCGCTTCTGCAGCGGCGGCACCACCTTGGCGAGATTGAGCTTCATCTGCCGCCGGCGGTCCCAGGCATCGTCCAGGTGCGCGATCAGCCGGCCGGGGTTCACCAGCTTGTAGGGCGGGGTCGGCACCTTCAGGTCCTCGAGCAGGCCGCTCACTTTCCCCGCGTAGGGCAGCGCGACGAAGGGCACGCCGCGCAGCGCGGCGAAGATCAGGAAGTGCAGCCGCATCCCCAGGACGAAGCTGAACTTGCTCATGAGCGAGAGCAGCTGCCCCGAGGTGTACTCGCCCTTGAGCACGGTGGCGCGCTGCGCGCGCAGCATCAGCGCAATCACCGCGTGGCTGTGCTGCGAGTCGAGCACCGAGCGCTCCATCGGCACGAACACGATGTCGGCGTCGTAGCGGTCGACCATGAAGTCGGCGGCGTTGGCGAGCAGCGCGTGGTACTCCTTCGGATCGATGTCGGGCGCCGCGACGCCCGGCTCGCGCACCGACATGCCGATCAGGCGCCGGCGGCCCTCGAGGCCCTCGCTCCTCAGCACCCCGCGCGGCAGCGGCTCGGGCTTGAGCAGCAGCGCGGGATCGGCGGTGACGATGATCTCGCGGTGCACGCCCGCCTCCTCCAGCACGTGCTGGGCAGCCCTCTCGCGCACGGTCACCACGTCGACCTGCTCGAGCACTTCGCGCACCACCGCCTGCGCGCCGGCGTGGCTCAAGGGGCCCGCGCCGACGGCGTAGAGCATCACCGGCACGCGCTTCTCCTGCGCGATCTGCGCCTCGCGCAGGTAGATGCGCGCCTCGGCGTCGAAGAGGATGCCGCCGCCGCCGACGATCAGGAGGTCGAGCCGCTCGACCTCGGGCACCGCCTCGGCGCGCGACATCTTGCGCACCGGCACCGCGCGCTCCACCCCGTGGCGGCGCTTCGTGTCCTCCGGATCGCGCGAGAACACCGTGAGCTCGACTGGCAGGTCGCGGCGCAGCTGGCCGACGATCGAATGCAGGATCGCCTCGTCGCCGAGGTTGAGGCCGCCGTAGGAGCCGGTGATGCCGATGCGGTACAGATCCTTGGCCATGCGAATGCGTCAAGCAAAAAGAACGCCTGTCGCGCCCTGCCGATCGGCCCGCGAGCGAATCCGCCCCTGGGGCAAACCCTGGGCACGCGCCTTGCTCTGCAGCAAGACGGAAGGAAGTGAGGCCATGGACGTACGCACCCGCTATACCGAGACGCTCGCCTGCGCGGCCGCCACCATCGGCGGTCCTACGCGGCTCGCGCAGTTCCTCAACGTCTCGCGCAGCCACCTGATGCGCTGGCTTGCCGGCGAGGAGGCGCCGCCCAATCAGGTCTTTCTCGACGCGCTCGACGTGATCGCCGACGGCCCTTACGCGAGTCCCGAGCGGCGCCGGCCACGCGTCGCCGTGCTCGACCGGTACAAGAAGTAGCGATTCGGCGAGTAGCGGTTCGGCGACGGCAGGTCGTTGGCCGGCGAAGGCGGCATTCCCCTTGCAACGCGTGCGGCACTCGCGTGCCGCCATGGGTTCCCTCACCCCTATCCGTCACACCGCGGGGTGCGGCATTGACGAGACCCCGAGCTATCTGCGCTGCGCCGTGGGGCCCGGCCTGGCCGACGAGGTGCAGGAGTGCTATCGCACCTTCGCCAACGAATGCCTGCAGCGCCATTGCAGGCACGTCCTGATCCTCGGCCGCGCGAGCGTCGATGCGTTCCACCATCTCGCGCTGCGCGACGCCTTGCGCGCGATGAGCGTGGCCGGGGTGCCTGCGGGTTTCCGCATCGCGCTGGTCGCCGAGACGCCCGACCTCATCGCGATCTACGACGCCGCCGTGGTGGAGGCGGGCCGCTGCGGCATCGACGCGCGGCGCTTTCCCGCCGCGGCCGACGCCGAGCGCTGGCTGGACTCCTGAGCCTCTCTAGAACCGCCGACTCTAGAACCTGTATCCGACGCCGACCGAGTAGACGTTCAGGCGTCCGTCGCCGGTGGCGTCGGTGCCGACGTCCGCATAGTGATCCCAGCCGGCCTTGGCGAACACGTTGCGGTTGAAGTCGTACATCACGCCCGCGCCCGCCAGGAGCCCGTTGTTGGTGTCGGACGTGTCCACCGACCCGCCCACCTTGGTCTCGGTGTGAGCGATGCCCGCCTTGCCGTAGAGCGACCAGTTGGCCTGCAACGGGAGAATGCCGACGGCCGCAAGCGAGACCGCCTTCGGCTTGAAGTCGCCGTCGCCCGCGGCGCTGCTGAAGTGGAACTTCCCGAGATCGGTGAAGGCGCCTTCGACCGCGACGTTGCGGTTGATGCGATAGCCGACGTCGAAGCCCAGGGCGGTGTCGGCGCGGTCGATCCCATCGCCGACGTCCACTCCGGAAAGACGGCTCGCGCCGAGGTCGAGGCCCCCGTACCAGCCCGCGTCCTGCGCGTACACGCCGGAGGCGCCGAGCGCCAGCGCCGCCGCAACCATGACTCGTTTCAACATGATGTTCCCTTTCGTTGCTGTCGTTGCTGAGCAAAATTGCCCGCCGCGAAGCTTCTGCGCCGTGCGCGTAAAGCGCGGTCAGGCAAGGTAAAGTCGCGTAAGGCCTTCATTTCAGTTGTTGCAGTCGGTCGCGCTGCTCGGGCGTGAGCAGCGCCGCCACGCGGCTCAGGGTTTCGGCCCGCATCATCGCCATGTCGGCGAGCGCCTTGGCCTCCGCGTCCGCGAGGCTGCGCGCGAGGGCGCGATCGAAGCCCGGCGCGAGCGCGGCCTTGCGCAGCGCCTCGTGGGCGCGGTGCACGAGCTTCATCTGCTCGCGCGTCGCGGGCGCCTGGTGCTCGCGCATGGGTGCCCTCCCGCAAAAAAAGGAAGTGTCGCTGCGCGGCCTCTAAAACGCCGTAAAGGGCCGGTAAAGCTAGGTAAAAAGTAGCGAGAGCCGGTGGCTGCCCAGTATCATCGGCGCCGTGGCGGCGGTCCTGCTTGCGGACGACGATATCGAGCTCTCCGGAATGCTTGCGGAGTACCTCGAGCGCGAGGGCTTTGCCGTGACCGCGGTGCACGACGGCGAGAGCGCGACGCGGCTCGCCGCCGGCGGCACCTACCAGATCGTGGTGCTCGACGTGATGATGCCGCGCGTCGACGGGGTCGAGGTGCTGCGCCGCATCCGGCAGGCAAGCCGCATCCCGGTCATCATGCTCACCGCCCGCGGCGACGACGTGGATCGCATCATCGGCCTGGAGCTGGGCGCCGACGACTACGTGGCGAAGCCGTGCACGCCGCGCGAGCTCACGGCGCGGCTGCGCGCCATCCTGCGGCGGGTGCAGCCGCAGGCCGGCAGCCCGGGTCCACTGACGGTGAGCGGGCTCCTGCTGTGGCCGGAGAAGCGGCGCGTCGAATGGCGCGGGCGCGGCATCGAGCTCACCAGCACCGAGTTCAACCTGCTCGAGGTCCTGATGCGCAATGCCGGCCGGGTGGTCAGCAAAAAGGACCTCTCCGAGCAGGCGCTGGGACGGCCGCTCGCGCGCTTCGAGCGCAGCGTGGATGTGCACCTGAGCAGCATCCGCCAGAAGCTCGGCGATGCCTCGGCCCTCATCCACACCGTGCGCGGCCAGGGCTATCACCTCGCCCGCGAGTAGGCGATGGGACGGCTCTTCTGGAAGATCTTCCTGGCGTTCTGGCTGACGGCGCTCGCCGCGGCGGCGGCGACGGGGACCACGGTGTGGCTGCAGCATCGGGCGCGCTACGGCGCCGAAGCCGAGCTTGCGCTCGGGCCGGGCGCGATCCTGGCGACCGAGCTTGCCTCGGCGACCCTGCGCCACGGCGGCGTCGAGGCGCTGCGCGACTGGCTGAAGGAAACGCAGCCGGCGCGCAGCCTGCCGCTGCTTGCCGTCGACTTCGACGGAAACGACATCCTCGGCCGTGCCGTGCCGCCGCATGCGCTGTCGCGCGCGCGCCAGCTCGCGGTTGCCGAGGAAAACCCGCGCGCCGCGCGCGAGGTCACCGCGCCCGACGGCGGGCACTACCTCCTGTTCACGCCGCTCGAAGGCGAAACCCGCCGGCCGCGGCGGCCGGCACCCCCGCCTCCGCCGTGGGAGCTCGCGATCATCGTGGGCATCGCGAGCTTCGCGGTGAGCGCGGCGCTCGCGTGGTACCTGGCGCGGCCCATCCGCACCCTGCGCTGGGCCTTCGGCTCGGCGGCCGAGGGGCGCCTGGATACGCGAGTGCGGCCGCGCATGAAGGGCCGCCGCGACGAGATCGCCGACCTCGGCGAGGACTTCGACCGGATGGCCGAGCAGCTCCAGAACCTGGTCGCGGCGCAGCGGCGCCTGATGCACGACGTGTCGCACGAGCTGCGCTCGCCGCTCGCGCGGCTGCAGGCTGCCATCGGCCTCGTGCGCCAGAGCCCGGAGAAGCTCGAAGCCTCGCTCGAGCGCATCGAGCGCGAGGTGACGCGCCTCGATCATCTGGTCGGCGAAGCGCTCACGCTGGCGCGCCTCGAAAGCGGAACGCGCGACACGCGCACCGCGACGGTGGATCTCGCCGACCTCGTGGCCGGCATCGCGGAGGACGCGCGCTTCGAGGCCGAAGCGGCCAACCGCAGGCTCTCGCTGCGCTCAGTCGACCGGCTCCTAGTGCACGGCGATGCGGAGCTCCTGCATCGCGCGCTCGAGAACGTGCTGCGCAACGCGGTGAAGTACACCGCCGAAGGCACCGCAGTCGAGGTCAGCCTCCACATGGCCGGAGAGCACGCCGTGCTCGGCGTATCCGATCGCGGCCCCGGCATCCCGCCGGGCGATCTCGAGCGCGTGTTCGAGCCCTTCTACCGCCTGAGCGGCGACACCGTGAAGGGATTCGGCCTGGGCCTCGCCATCGCGCAGCGCGCGGTCCTCGCGCACGGCGGCAGCATCCAGGCGCGCAACCGCGAGGGCGGCGGCCTGCACATGGAGATCGAGCTGCCGCTCGCGGAAGCGTGAAAAAGGTGTTACAGGAAAATTGCTCCGACCCCTTTTTCGTGCCAGCGCGGCGAAATCGGCGGTACCGGGAAGGCGTAGTCGGGTTCGGCGACGGCGCATCCGCCGAGGAGGAGCGCCGCCATCAGCAGCGCCGTCAGAAGCCTGGTCTTTGGACTCATGGGCCGGCAGTTTCGGCCCATCAGGACGCGCGCGCCGTTATCGCAAGGTAAAAGCTGTTACAAAAAGTAGCTTCAGCGCGGCGGCGTGGCCGGAACCTGGCGCCAGCCTTCCTTGCACTCGGCCACGTACGGGTAATAGGCCTTGGTCGAGTCGCAGTAATACCAGCTCGCCGCCTGGGGCGCCGCGGCCTGGGGCGCAGGCGCCGGCCCCGGTGGCGGCGCGGCTGCTTCGTCGGTCGGCGGATTCGCCACGACGTAGCCTCCGCCTGGGGCGGCGCTGTAATACACGTCGTTGGCATAGTAGTAGGGGAACCCTCCGACCACCACCGTGGTGGGTGCGGGCGGCAGAACCGGAACCGCGATCCCGACCGGCGGCCTCACCACCACGTAGCCCGGACCCGCCTGCTCGTACCACACGCCCGACTGGAACCAGAAGCGGCCGCCGCGGAAATTGACGGCCACGTTTCCCGGCGGCAGCGCCGCGATCGAGTAACCGAGCGCGGGGTAATAGTGGTTGTGGTGAAAGCGATCGTCGAACACCCAGTGCGGCGTGTGGAAGCGCTCGCGCGCGAACTCGCGGTGCTGCGCATGCGCGGCGAACGACGCGGTCATCAGCAATGCAGCGGCAATTTTTTTCACTTCGCTTGTGAGTGGCCGGCTGGATCGGAAGTTCCGCTTGCGGAATTGTCAGCTTCGCGCCAGCCGCCGCCGAGCGCCTTGATCAGCGCGACCGCCGCCGCGAGGCGCCGCCCCCGGATGCCGACGGCGTTGCGCTCTTCGTTGAGGAGCGCGGTCTGCGCCGTGACCACGTTGAGATAGCTCACGGTGCCCGCCTTGTACTGGTTGAGCACCAGCGACAGCGAGAGGCGCGCCGCCTGCACCGCATCCTCCTCGGCGCGCGCTTCCTCCTCGAGGATGCGAAGCGCGGCGAGGTTGTCCTCCACGTCCTGCAACGCGGTCAGCGCGACCTGGCGGTAGTTCGCCACCGTGGCGTCGTACGCGGCGATCGCCTGCTCGGTCTGCGCGCGGCGCAGCCCGGCGTCGAAGATCGACTGCACGATGGCCGGGCCGATCGACCAGAAGCGGCTCGGCGCCGTGAAGAGGGACGCCGTGTCGGGGCTGCGGAAGCCGGTGGTCCCCGAGAGCGTGAGCTGCGGAAAATAAGCCGCCTTCGCCACGCCGATCTGGGCGTTGGACGCCTGCACGCGGCGCTCGGCGGCGGCGACGTCGGGACGCCGCTCGAGCAGCGCCGAGGGCAGGCCGGGCGGCACCGCCGGGACGCCGATGCCGTATGAATCCAGATTCGGGATCGCGAGCTGCGACGGCGGCGCGCCCGTCAGCACGGCGATCGCGTGCTCGAGCTGCGCGCGCTGCACGCCGAGGTCGACGGCCTGCACCAGCGTGCTCTTGAGCTGCGCGTCGGCCTGCACCACGTCGGCGCGCGCGACCACCCCCTGGCGGTAGCGGTTCTCGGTCAGCTCGAGGGACTTCTTCAGCGCCTCCACCGCGCTGTCTAGGAGCTGGCGCTGGACGTCGAGCGCGCGCAGCTGGAAATAGCTCGTCGCGAGCTGCGCCTGCAGCGAGAGCCGCGCGGCGCCGACGTCGGCCGCGCTCGCGCGCGCGGTTGCCTGCGCGCTCTCGACGTCGCGGCGCACCCGGCCCCACAGGTCGAGCTCCCAGTCCGCGCTGAGGCTCGCGCTGTAGTTGGTCAGGGTGCGGCCGGCGGTGGTGCCCCCGAGCGTGCTGCCGGGCGAGCGGCTGCGCACCGCGCTCGCATTCGCGTCGAGCGACGGAAAGAGCGCCGCGCGCGACACGCCGAGCGCGGCGAGCGCCTGCCGGTACTGCGCCTCGGAGGCGGCGAGGGTCTGATTGGAGACGTCGATCTTCTCGATCAGCGCGTCGAGCTGCGGGTCGCCGAAGACCTGCCACCACTTTCCGCGTGCGATGTCGTCGCGCGGCTCGGCCTGCTTCCATCCGGGCGGCGTTTCCCTGAACGCCTCCACGGCCGCGGTTTCCGGACGCCGATAGTCGGGCCCCACCGCGCAGCCCGCGAGGAGCACGAAGAGGGTAACGCAGGTTTTTCTCATGCCGTTCCCCTTCTCAGGGCCCAAAGACGGAAACGGTCGAGATAGATGTACACCACCGGCGTGGTGTAGAGCGTGAGAAGCTGCGACAGCACCAGGCCGCCGATGATCGAGATGCCGAGCGGCTGGCGCAGCTCCGCGCCGTAGCCGAAGCCGATGGCGAGCGGCACGGCGCCGAGCAGCGCCGCCATGGTGGTCATCATGATCGGCCGGAAGCGCAGCAGGCAGGCCTCGAAGATCGCCTCCTCGGGGCGCTTGCCCTGCGTGCGCTCGATGTCGAGCGCGAAGTCGATCATCATGATCGCGTTCTTCTTCACGATGCCGATGAGCAGGATCACGCCGATGAGGCCGATGATGTTGAACTCCTTGCCGAAGGCCATCAGGGCGAGCAGCGCGCCGACGCCGGCCGAGGGCAGCGTCGAGAGGATGGTGAGCGGGTGCACCACGCTCTCGTACAGGATGCCCAGGACGATGTAGACGGTGATGAGCGCCGCGAGGATCAGCCAGGGCTGGCTCGCAAGCGATTGCTGGAAGGCGCGCGCCGTGCCCTGGAAGCTGCCGTGGATGCTCGTGGGCATGCCGATGCGCACCATCGCCTGCTGCACGGCCTCGGTCGCCTGCGACAGCGACACGCCGGGAGCCAGGTTGAACGAGACCGTGGTGGCGACGAACTGGCCCTGGTGATTCACCGAGAGCGCCGCGGTGGTGGTCTGCCAGCGCGCCACCGCCGAGAGCGGAACCAGCCCCTTGGCCGCGGACACGAGCCAGATCGCGCTCAGGCCCTCGGGGCTCTGCCAGTAGCGCGGCGCCGCCTCGAGCACCACGCGGTACTGGTTGAGCTCCGAGTAGATGGTGGACACCACCGCCTGGCCGAAAGCGAGGTTGAGGGAGGAATCGATCTGGCTCGCGCTGATGCCCAGCCGCGCCGCGCTCTCGCGGTCGAGCGCGAGCGAGGTCTGCAGGCCGCGCGCCTCCTGGTCGGTGTTCACGTCGACGAGCTGCGGCAGCCGGTGCAGCTCGGCCTCCAGCCGCGGCGTCCAGTCGCGCAGCTCGCCGAGCTCGTCGGCCTGGAGCGTGAACTGGTAGGTCGCGTCGGAGAGTCGCCCGCCGACGCGGATGTCCTGCACCGGGTTGAGGAACAGGCTCGCGCCGGGCTCGCGCGCGAGCTTCACCCGCAGGCGCGCGATCACCTGCGCCGCCGGCACGCCGCGCTCGGCGAGGGGCTTCAGCGCGATGAACATCGAGCCGCGGTTGCGCTGTCCGCCGCCGGTAAACGCGACCACGTTCTCGACCGCCGGGTCGCTCTTCACGATCTCGACGAAGGCCGCGAGCTTCGCGCGCATCGCCTGGAACGAGATCCCCTGGTCGGCGCGGATGAAGCCCACCAGGCGGCCGGTGTCCTGCTGCGGGAAGAAACCCTTCTGCACGATGGTGTAGAGATAGACGTTCAGGCCAATGGTCGTAAGCAGGATGACGAGGATCAGCAGCGGGTTGCGCAGCGACCACGCGAGGCTCGAGCGGTAACCTGAAAGCATCACGTCGAACCACCGATCCCACCCCCTTTGCCCTCCCGGTTTGGGGTGGGGACGAGGCTTGAGCAGGCGCGCGCACATCATCGGCGTGGTGGTGAGCGAGATCACGAGCGAC
>Ga0070696_100002275_pt1 | contig 12664 bp, 9 predicted proteins | sample KBSK1253metaG_FD_65474 | JGI IMG/M metagenome (GOLD analysis project Ga0070696, IMG submission 65474) | Corn, switchgrass and miscanthus rhizosphere microbial communities from Kellogg Biological Station, Michigan, USA - KBS K1-25-3 metaG | ecosystem: Host-associated > Plants > Roots >... | reverse complement strand
CAGGGCGCGAATCGGCGGGGATCCTGGGGCCCGAAGAGCGCGATGACCGGCGTGCCGCAGGCCGCGGCCAGATGCGCGAGACCGCTGTCGTTTCCGATGAAGAGGCGTGACGCGCGGAGCAGCGCGGCGATCTCGGGAAGCGAGAGGACGCCGAAGAGCCACGCGACGCGCGCCTCCCGGACGGCGGCCCGCATCGTCCGCTCGATGTCCCGTTCGTCCGCGACCCCGACGACCACGAACGGGAGGCCGTGCGACGCCGCGAGGCGATCCGCGAGTTCCGCGAAGCGCTCCGCGCGCCACGCGCGCGGCCGCCAGGCGGCACCCGGATGGAGCGTGATGAACGGCGCCGCCGGATCGAGCCCGGCCGACTCGAGGGCGGCACGCATGGATCGGTCGGCCTCCGCGGCGACGGGGATCTCCGGAATCGGGCCGGGGGCCTGGGCGGCGCCGGCGTCCTGGAGGAGCGGCCCCACGATGGCGAAGTTTGTTTCCACCTCGTGGAGGGGCGAGCGCGCGTGCCGATTCGAAAAGAGCCGGCGCCCGATCCAGTCGCGGAGCCGGACCGTCCCTCGATCGACGCGTCGGGCCGCTCCCGTCCGGAACGCGAGGGCGAGCGTGTTTCGGTCGCCCCTCAATTCCACGATCGTGTCGTAGCGTTCGCGAACGATTTCGTGGAGAGGAGGGGCGCTTGCGTCCGGAGAGGAATCGCCTCTTCGAAACGCGGGGGATTCGTAGGCCAGCACGCGATTCGCCAACGGCGTGTCGCGGAAGAGCGGAGCCACGGACGGGCTCAACACGAGATCGATGGTCGCCTCGGGATGGGCGTCCCGGAGGGCTCGGAGCGCCGGGGTCGCGGTGATCGCGTCGCCCAGGTGGTCGACCTTCACGACGAGGATCCGCCGCGGTGGACGGAGCCGTCGCGGCCATCCGACCAGATTGGTCACCAAAGATACGAGCGCGGATGCCAGGAGGAGCCAGTACTCGTGGTTCCGAGGAGGCACCGGGGTCACCGCACCACCTCCGCGATCAGCTCGCTCTGGAGCCGCGCCGTCGCCTCGAGCGACCACCGCGCCTCGGCGAGGGCGCGTCCGGTCGCCGCGAGACGGAGCCGCTCGGTGGGGTTGCCGAGCAGCGTGGCGACCTGGTCCCCCAGCGCCGCGGCCTCGTCGGCGCAGGCGTAGTGAAGCTCCGGCTCGAGCGCGAGGCCCTCAACGGCAAGTGGCGTGGCCACCACCGGAATGCGCGCCGCCATTGCCTCCACGATCTTCACGCGCGCTCCCGCGCCGACCCAGAGCGGGACCACGACGATCGTCGCGGCCGCGAATTCGTCTTCCATCGACGGAACGTCGGCGGCGAGCGTCGCGCCCGCGCGCGCGGCGGCTTCGCGCAGGCGGGGCGGCGGTGCCTTCCCCGCGATGCGGAGCCGCGCGGACGGCGCGGCCGCGTGGACGCGCGGCCACCCCTCCGCTAGGAAGCGGAGCGCACCCTCGACGTTGGGGGTCCAGGCGAAGGAGCCTGGAAGCAAAACGATGGGAGGTGTCGCCGGGCTCGGCTCGTGAAAGCGAGCGAGGTCGACGCCGATGGGCAGGGTCCGGACGCGGGCCCCGGGCGCGAGCGCGCGAAGCACCTCCGCGTCGCCCTCCTGGATGGCCAGCGTGAGCGCCGCGCGGGCGCAGAGGTCGCGTTCCGCGCAGCGAAGCCGGCGGGCTTGCCCCCGCCCATAGACGACGGCCGGCAGCGCGCCCAGGGTCGGGAAGAGGCGTTGCATCCACACGTGTTCGACGTTGTGCTCACGTAGAACCATCGGCACTTCGCCCAGGGCATCGACGTACGGGGCCAGGTGGAGATGATGGACGAGGGCATACTCGGGCCGCGCCGCGGCGACCGCCTCCCGCACCGCCCGCGCGAACCGGGCGTCCTGGTAGCGCGCGAGCGTATAGGGCCAACGGCCGAGGAGCCCTTGCACCAGGGCGATGGGAAGCAGCGGCGGGCGGTGCGGCACCCGCACGACCCGCGCGGTCACGGCGCGCATCGGCTCCGGAAGCGGATCGTGCTCGGTTCCGCGCGGCACGAAGGAGACGAGCGTCACGTCGTGGTCGCGCGACGCCGCCCAGAGCCCCTGCCAGAGGACGATCCGCCCGCCGTCGTCGAGCGGCCACGGCAGACGGGGGGTCAGGACGAGCGCGGCGCGGCGGGCCATGCCCCGATGCTACCCGCGCGACGTCCCGCGGCGTAGCCCATCCCGACAAGGAAGCAGAGAAACGCGAGCAGCTCTTCGTCTCCGAGATTCCACTCGAAGAGCCCAGCGACGAGAAATCCCGAGAGCGCGGCGACCGCGGCCAGACGGAGCGCCGAGTCGAGATCGCCGCGCGGAAGCGGAGCGCGCCACCGTTGCCCCGCGGTTCGGTAAAGACCGATCCAGAGCCACACGAGCGCGGCGAGCCCGACGATTCCCATGGTCGCGGCGACCTGGATCACGACGTTGTGGAGATGCCCGTGTTGCTCGTGCGCGTCCCGCGAGCGGTATCGCTCGAGAAGCGGGTGGAGGTCCTGAAGCCCAACGCCGGTGATCGGGTGGTCGCGAAACATGCGAAGCCCCGCGTCCCAGAGAAGGAGCCGCTCGACGTTCCAGATGCTCCTCGGCTGGAACACGGAGAACGCGCGCTCGCGATAGCTGCCGGGCGCAAGGAAGAGCGCCAGGACGACGACGGCTCCCGCCAGCGGGAGGAGGCGCGCCTTCACGCGGGCGAGGATCACGCACCCCGCGACGATCGTGGCGATCCACGCGCTTCGCGTATAGGTGCCGAGCAGCGCGGGCGTGAGCAGGAGGAGGAACGCGCCCGCCGCGACGGTCCAGCGTCGTCCCGGCCCGCGCACGACCAGGGCGATCGCGAGCGAGGCCAAAAGCGTCGCCTGGCCGCCGTAGGTGAGCGGGTGCCCCACCATTCCCCGGACCCGCACCGGAAAGGTGCCGCCTTCGTGCGCGAAACGGAGGAGCGCATACGCAGCGGCGACCGCCGCGGAGACGAGGAGCGCGACGACCGCCGCGCGCGCGAGCCGTGCGTCGCGGGCGTGGAATGCCGCGACCGGAATCATCGCGAGGAGGAATGCCTTCTTGATTCGGGGGGCGCTCTGGGCCGGATCGAGCGAGAACACGGTCGCCAAGATCAGCGCGGAGAGCCAGGCGAGCGCCGGGAGGTCGATTGGCGTCGGGAGCCAGCGCTCCCCGCCCGGGCGCCACCACTCCGCCACCGTCAGAACGCCGCAAAGGACCACCGCGATGGAGATCGGCGCGATCGACCATGGCAGCGCCGTGGCGAGGAGGAGAAACGAAAGGCCGGCCGCGCGGGAAAGCATGGTCGGCGATCGTGCGCCACCCTGCCGCGCGGGTCAACCTTGACTTCCCCCCTGAGGCCGCGCGAGACTCGGGGCGTCCGCGCACGTCGTTTTCTGGAGGATTCCCGATGTCCCCCGCTACCCGCGTCGTCGTCACCGGCGGCTCCGGCTTTCTCGGCCGGCACGTGATGGCCGCCCTGAAGGGCCACGGCTACGGCAACGCCGTCACGTTCCGCTCTTCCGAGTACGACCTGACCCGCGAGGACGAAGTGACGCGCATGATCGCCGACCTCGAGCCGGAAGCGATCATTCACCTGGCCGCCACGGTCGGAGGAATCGGCGCGAACCGGCGCTACCCGGGGACGTACTACTATCGGAATCTCATGATGGGGGCGCTTCTGATGGAGCAGGCGCGGCATTCGCGCGTGAAGCGATTCCTCTCGGTCGGCACGATCTGCTCCTACCCCAAGCACACGCCGGTCCCCTTCCGGGAAGAGGATCTCTGGAACGGCTACCCGGAGGAGACGAACGCACCCTACGGCCTGGCCAAGAAGATGCTCCTCGTGCAGTCGCAAGCCTACCGTCAGGAATTCGGCTTCGACGCCGTGAACGTGCTCGTCGTGAATCTCTACGGGCCGGGGGACAACTTCGATCCCGCGACCTCCCACGTGATCCCGGCGCTCGTGCGGAAGTGCGAGGAAGCGCGCGAGGCGGGCGCCGCGGAGATCGAGGTCTGGGGCACGGGATCGGCGACGCGCGAATTCCTCTACGTGGAAGACGCGGCGCGCGGGATCGTCTCGGCCCTGGAGCGCCTGGAGGGGAGCGATCCCGTGAACCTGGGGGCCGGCTTCGAGATTTCGATCAAGGATTTGACCGAGAAGATCGCCGCGGTGACCGGCTTCCGCGGCCGGCTTCGCTGGGACCCGACGAAGCCCGACGGACAGCCGCGGCGCTGCCTCGACACCTCGCGCGCCGAACGGCTTCTCGGCTGGCGGGCGGTCACCCCGCTCGACGAAGGACTCCGCCGCACGGTCGAGTGGTTCCGCTCCGAGCCGCGCGAGGCGCCCGCGCGCGCCGCGTCGACGCCGCTCTGAGCGAGATCGATCCCCTCTTTTCGATCATCGCCCCGACACGCGGGGACGAAGCGAAGCTCCTCCCGCTCCTCGACGCACTCGCGCGCCAGACGATTCTCCGCCACCAGTTCGAAGTATTGATTTCGTTCGACGGCGCCGAGCCGTCGGCGGCCGCTCGCGATCGCCTCCGCGATCTCGGAGGGCGCGCGGTCGTACTCCCGGTTCGCCGTGGCCCCGGCGCCGCCCGAAACGCCGGCGCGCGCGAGGCGCGCGGCGGCTGGCTCGCGTTCACCGAGGACGACTGCGTTCCGGCCGACGATTGGCTCGCCCGCGCCGCCGCTCGAATCGAACGCGATCCCACGCTCGAAGCGCTGGAGGGGGAAACGCTCACGCCGAAGAGGCGCGCGGCCCGACGCCGCGTCGGCGCCGAGCCGACGTCCATCCCGACCAATCTTTTCGTGAAGCGCGCCCTCTTCGAACGGATCGGCGGCTACTGCGAGCAGTATTTCGACGCCGGACGCGGAATCTATTTTCGCGAGGATTCCGATTTCGCGTTTTCCTTGGAGGGGACGGGGGTGGAGATCGGGGTCGAACCCAGCGCGATCGTCACGCACCCCGAGGAGCATCCGGGATTTCTCGATCCCATCCGGTGGGCGCGGCGCTACGAAATGGATCCCCTGCTCGAGCGGCGACATCCGGACCGCTTTCGCGATCGGATCGAGGTGGCGCGGCTCGGGCCGTTCCTGATCCGCCGGCCGTTCGTCCGCGTGTGCTGGGCCGCGCTCCTGGCGTTGGGCGCGGCCGCCGGATGCGCGCTCCTCCGAGAAGAGGGGCTCGCCGCCTTCTGGCTCGGCGTGGCCGGCGTCGCGTTCCTGACGCTCTGGGCGAAGTGGCGCTTCCATCCGCTCCGGCTCCCCATCCTGCCGCTCGTCCCATTCGTGCTCGTGGCCGCGCTCGCGACGGGAAGAGCCCGCGCCGCCCGGCTCAGCCGCGAGCGCTAGCGGAACCCGCGCTGGCGCCCGGGTCCGGCGCGAGCACGCTTCGATAGAGACCCACGAGCCGCTCCGCGATCGCGTCCCACGTGAAGCGGCTCCTCACGCGCTCTCTCCCCTTCTCTCGAAGCGATTCGGCCAGGCCTGGCTCCCAAAGGGCCCGCTTCAGCGAGGCGGCCAGCGCTTCCGGATTCTCCTCGGGAAAGACGAGGCCGGCGTCGCCGATCACATCGCCGATCGCCCCGCTCGACGATCCGATCACGACGCACCCGGCCGCCATCCCTTCGATGAGAACGCGGCCGAACTGCTCGCGAAGCCGAGGCGTGGTCCGTGACGGCAACACGAGCACGTCCATCGCTCGAAGGACCGTCGGCACGTCCGCGTGCGGCACCGAAGGCAGGAACCGAACGCGCTCGGCGAGCCCGAGGGACGCAGCGAGCGTAAGGAGGCTCGCCTTCGCGGGCCCGTCGCCGACGACGGCCAGCGTGGGCGTGGGGGCGAGGCTGGATGGCCCTGAAGGGATCGCGAACGCTCGGAGCAGCGTGTCGACGCCCTTCTGTTCCGTGAGCCGCCCCAGGTATCCGACAACCGGAGGAACGAGGCCGTAGCGGGCAGCCGCCGCTCGGGTGTCGCCGCGTCGCTCGGAGTAGTCCGCCAGGTCGAGTCCGTGGGGGACCACCTCGATCGGTCCCCGATAGCCCTTCGCTCGAAGCACGTCCTCCACCTCCCGGCTCACCGCCGTCCCGGCGACGCATCGCCCGTGCGCGTAGCGCTCCACCCTGGCGTAGAACCAGGAGGGCCGGTACACGTAGCGAAAGTCTCGGCTCAGATTGTCCGAGGAGAAGAAGATCGCCTTCGCGCGGGGCGCGAGGCGGCCCTGAAGCCATAGCGCCTGGAGCGCGATCAAGCTGAACGGCTCCTCCCAGAGATGGAGGATGTGCGGGTCGGAAGCACGGATCGCGTTCGACATTCCGGAGACGAAGAAGCCGCGGTTCTCGTATCCAGGCCAGACCACCGGGCCGCTTCGCAGGAAATATCCGTCCGTCCGGATCAGGGTTCGCGCTTCGAGTCGAATCTCGGCGTAGTTCTCGATCCACCGCTCCGGCGCGAGTACCGTGAGATCGATGCCCGGCCGCGCCGCGAGCGCGGCGAACTTCCGGCGGAACGGCACGACCCCCGCCGTGTGGTCCACCGCGAGGACTCGAATCGGACCCGCTTCCTCGCCGGATCTCACGGCGCCGGGTCCGCAGCCGGACGGGCTTCGTCGAGGCGACGGCCCAGGGCTCCGATGACCCCGATCGCGACCCAGAACGGGACCGTGACCTTGTCCTCGACGAGATACGCGTTGAAGAGTCCGTTGATCCAGTACGTGCCGAGCCCGGCGAGCGCCGCCAGGGCGAGGACGCGCTCGTCGGGGTCCGGGAGACCGCGAAACGCCCGGATGGCGAGCCACGCGACGGCACCCAAGAGCCAGAGCGCCGTGAGGAGTCCCGGCACGCCCAGCTCGCTCAGCACCTTCAGCGGCTCGCTATGGACGCCCATGCGGATGTAGGTCTGGTCCGTCACGATCGTCTTCGACCGGTACGCCGGATAGGCGTCGAGGTAACAGCCGTACCCGACCCCGGTCCACGGGCGATCCCGCGCCATCGCGAGCGCGGTGCCCCAGCGATTGAGCCGCTCCAGATTCGACATGTTCCCACTCGAGACCACCGAGCTCGCGTGCCGGGCGATCTGGTTGCTGATCCCGATGCCGGCCGCGAGGAGCGTCACGGCGAGCGCCAGCACGAACGGGAGTAGCAGTCCGCGCGCGGCCCGACGCGACCGCGCCCAGGCCACGACCGACAGCGGAATCACGAGCGCGACGGCAAGCCACCCCGCGCGCGCGAAGGCCAGCAGCACGCCGCCTCCGATGCAGAGCGCGGAGACGACGTAGACGATCCGTGTCCGCCCCGTTCGATCCATCGCGGCGAGGACGGTGGCGGGGAGGAGCATTCCGAGGTAGGCGGCGTAGGTACCATGCTCTCGGAAGAAGGGGCGAAACGCCCCGTAGGAATAGGTCGAGGCGACCGCCACGGCTTCGCGCGCCGCTCCGCCGGCGAAGAGCACGCGCGCGATGCCGAACGCGCCCCACACCGCGCCCGTGATCGCGACGACGAGGAGCGCCCGCTCGCGCCAACGACGGTCGCACGACGCCTGCAGGTAGTAGAGGTAGCCGAAGGCGACGTAGCCGGCCATCATGACCCAAGCCTTGAGCGTCGAGACGGGATTCACGCTCCAGAGCGCCGAGAGAAGCGCGAGGCCGGCCAGAGCGGCGAGGGGAAGATGAAGGGGCGACGAGGGGATCGCCCAGCGCCGCTCCAGGAGCGCCCGCAGGCTCCAGGCGAGGAGCGCCAAGAGGATCATGGGCTCGGTCGGCAGGGTTACCGCGAACCCGCCCTGAAACAGGACCTCGACGTTCGGCGGCACCGAGATCCAGACCAGGATCCACGCGAGGTCGGGCGACCGAAACGCGATGAGGAAATACGCGATCGCGGCGGCGGCCGCGGCCGCGAGGAGCAGATGCCCCGTCAGGAATCCAACGGCGAGGAGCGCAAGCTCCCCCGCGATGACGCCGATGAGGGTCGCATGCTCCGGGCGGGAAGCCTTCGCTCCGCGGGCGGCGGAGAGGACTTCGCTCACAGCGTTGGCGGCGCGGCTCCGCCCGGGGAGAGGGCGGTGCCCCGCCGCTCCATCAAGAGGGCGATCGCGGTGCTCCCCATCAGGCCGATCAGGAAGCCGCACACGACGATCAAAGCACGTTTGGGGCGCGATTTATGGAGGGGCGGCTGCGCTCGATCCAGGAGCTGCACCGTGGGCGTGTCCCTCGTCTCCCGGATGCGCGCCTCTTCCAATTGCGCCGTGAGAAGCTCGAAGACCTGTTCCTGAATCTTCACGTCCCGCCAGAGGCGCGCGATCTCCACGCCCGCGCGCGGAAGGCCGCCCACCTGGCGCTCGATGGCCGCCAACTCCTGCCGCGCGCGGCGCATCTCCTCGCTATCCTCGGAGAGCGATTGCCGAAGCACCTGGAGGCGCACTTCCAGCGCGATCTTCTGCGCCATCAGCCGCGCGCCGACCTCGGCGTCGCCTCGATCCGACGGCGAGATCGCCGCGAGCCGCTTCCCTTGCTGGTAGTCGCGCAGGCGATCCTCGGCGGCCGCGAGGTCCCGCTTCGCGATGTTCAGCCGCTCCTCGATGAAGGCACGCGTCCGCTTCGCGCTCGTGCTCCGCGTCTCGCGATTGAACCGGTCCAGCTCCTCGACGTACGCGTTCGCCATCGCCGCCGCGACCTTCGGGTCGCGATCTTCTACCACGATCGCGATCGTGCCCTCGTTTCCGACGCTGAAGCTCACGTGCGAATTGAGTTCCTTCGCGGCCTTCTCGCGATCCCGCTGCTTGTACCGCGCGATCAAGTCGAACCGCTCTACGATTCGATCGGCCACGGTGCGGGACTTGAGAACCGCGACGAAGAGGTCCGCCAGGGTGGGCGCGCCGGGGATTCGGATCCCGCCGAAGCCGCGCGGGAGGAACTGGCCGATCGCGCTCGACGTCAATTCATCCTCGGTCGGAGGGAGGAGCACCGCGCTCCCCGCGTACCATTTCGGCAGGAGGAGGCTCACCGCGAGCGCGATGAGGGTGCAAGCCGCCACGTTGACGACCAAGAGCCGCGCGTTCCGGCGAATCACGTCGAGCAGGTCCCCCGCCATCGGGGCGGATCGGCTCACCGTGTCGCCTCGCGGGCGACGAGGTAGAGCGTCGCGATCTGCGCGGCCGTGGTCAAGACCTCTCGGACCGACGCCCAGGTGCTCTTGTCCTCCTTCGCCGGAACCCAGATCACGTCGCCGGGACGCAGCGCACCCGCATCGGAAGCGGCAATCTGCCGTCCGGTGACCGTGAGCGTGACTCGCGTGCGGCCGCGGTTGGCCCGCGACGAGTATCCTCCGGCGGCGTTCACGTAGTCGCCGACCCGCTTCCCCGCCACGTAGGGGACGAATCCCGGCGCCTTGACTTCGCCCTGCACGGACACCAAGGCGACGCGGCGGGGCACGACGATGACGTCGCCGTCGAGCAGAGGTATGTCGCCGCGTTCATCGCGTCCCACCAAGAGCGCTCCGATCGGCGCGGAAACCGCTCGGCGTTCCCGCCAGGACATCACGAGGTATTCCCGGTCGGCTCGGGAGAGGGACGCGTCGCGATCGCGCGCCAACCGGAGGAAGGCCGTGTCGCGCGGCGCGGCTTCCCAGTCGCGCTCGATGCGCGTCGCGCCCGAGTCGGCATCCGCCGTGAATCCTCCCGCCCGCGCCAGGATGGATCGAACCCGATCGACACCCGGTTCGATCGGGTACGGGCCGGGTCGAAGAACCTCTCCGGCCACGACCGCCGTTCGACCCTCGAGCCAATGGGCCCGAATCGGAACGAAGAGACGGTCGCCATCCTGAAGCGCGATATCGTTCTCCCCGCCCGGATGCGCCAGAGCATCGTCGAGACGGAGCGGCGTGCGCTCCCGGATTCCGGATGGACCGAACCGCTCCAGCGACGCATCCGTCGTCGCGGCCCCCGAGGCCGGACCACCGGCGATCGCCACGAGACCCGCGGCGCGGTCGCCCGGCGTGAAATCGTACCGGCCCGGATGCGTCACGGCCCCAAGCACGTCCACTCGCGGGCCCCGCGCCGGCACGAAGAGCGCGTCGCTCTCGAAGACCAGGGGATCGGCCGCGAGGTCGCCCGCGCGCGCGGCCCGAACCAGGTCCACGCGCAGCGTGTCGGAGCCACGCCGAATTTGAATGCCGCGCCGCGCTCCTTCGGAGCCGACACCACCGGCGGCGGCGATCGCCTCGGAGGCGCGCGCCGGAGCCTGCAGCGTGACCGCCCCCGGCCGCTCGACCTCTCCCAATACTTGCAGTCGAAACCGGCGAGCGCGCTGAAGCGAGAGCGCGAAGCCCTTTCCCCGGAGGAAGGGACGCAGCCGATCGTGGACGCGCTCCTGCGTCTCGAGAAGCGTGAGACCGGCGACCGGAATCGAGCCGGCGTCGGGAAGGAGCAGATCGCCGGCGGGGCCGACGCGAAGAATCTTGGGATCGAGGAGGTCCGAATATCGGAGCGCGAACTCGTCGCCCGGGCCGACCCGGTACGTGGCCGGATCGACGCGCCCTTCGATCGGAGGATTGGGATCCACCGCAACGACGGTCGGCGCCGAACGAAGGAGCGCGGCGCCGGTGTCCGGCGATGTCGCGCCGCCGTCGGCTGCGGCCGCGACGGACGGACCGAGCGCCGCGAACCCGGCGACCGCCCCGAGGAATCCGCCCAGGCGGACCAAGCGGGCGCAGGCGCGAAACGCGCGGCAATGGAGTGCGGGAGAGATCAAGCGTCCCATGATGACACGCGGGCCGGGCGGGTCCAAGCCCCTCGTTCGCGACCCCGCCGGGCCCGCGTTACGCCCCCGGCGCGAAACCCATGCGCCGGAGCGCGATCTCCCGGACCGCCTTCCACTCGTGGGGACGCACCACCACGACCGCCCACGCGGCGACGGCCAGGCCCCCGAGGGCGACCCCAGGCAGGCTGCGCGGAGTCCAGGCCACGAGACCGACGAGGAGGGCAAGCGAGGCGAGGAGCAGCCGGCGATTGTCCGGACCGAGCCGAAACCCCAGGGCGCGGCGGGCGAGGGCGTAGTGGAGCACCGCGTGGGTCACGTGCGCCAGCACGTATCCGATCACGACGCTCTTCAACCCGATCCGATCGACGAGGAGCACGAACGCAAGGAGCAGCGTGACGCCGTAGACGAGGTCGAACGCGACCCAGGGCTTCAAGCGATTCCGAGGCACGAGCCAGATGCCGAACATCCAGGCCGCGGCTCGGAAATAGTCGCCCAGGAATTGGAGCGGGAGGAGGTCGAGCGCCGGGAGGAATTTCCCGGAGTAGAAGAGCGGCACCCAGATCGGCGCGCCGATCAGGATTCCCGCGCAGGCGCCGGTCGTCAGGAGGAAGGTGAGGCGAATCGCGCTCCGCATCGACGGCGCCGCGTCGGCGTCCGTCGCCTGCGAGGCGATCTCGGGCCAGACGGTCGCGGTGATCGCGTTCAGGATCGTCGGCATGAGGAGCCCGGAAACGCCGACGCAAACCTGGTAGATGCCGTTCGGCCCGAGCCCGAGCTTCTGGACGAGGATGCTGCGCAGGATGAGAAGCGTCAGCGTCGAGGAGAGGCCGACCAGGAGCGCCGAAGCGCCGAAGCGAAGGAGCGGCCGGAGGAGCGCGCGGTCGATTCGCGGGACGCGGGCGGGCGTCGCGATGCCGGCGCGAAGGTGCGGCTTCACCAGACGCCCGCTCCACCAGGCGTAGATCGCCGCGATCAGGACGAGCTGCGCCACGGCGCCCCGAACGCCGTAGAAGTACGCGAGCGGAATGATCGTGACGATCCCGGACGCCGCGATCACGAAGTTGAGGCCGGCCATGGCGCGCACCGCCTGATGGCCCTGGAGGATCGAGATCCGGAGGGACGCCACGGCCGAGAGGGGCACGGTGATGCCGCCCAGGATCACGGCCCACGCGAATCCGCCGTCGTGGTAGATCCCGTTCGCGAGCATCGGCGAGGCGATGATCGCGAAGATCGCAAGGCCGCCGCCCACGAGCCACGCCAGGGTCAGGGCGGTTCGCTCGAGGGCACGCACGCGCGCGTCGTCCCCCTTGGCGCGGGCATCGGCGATCATCGTCACGAGGCCGTTCCCGACGCCGAGCGTGCCGAGCGGCACGAGGACGGCGGTGAGCGACGCGAGCTGGGCCAAGACCCCGGTTCCCTCGGGGCCCAGCCAGTGAGCGAGGATCTTGGCGCGGAGGATGGCGGCCACCACGGTGGCCACCGAGCCCAGGCCGAGGATCGCGGTCGAGCGAACGAGCCGGCGCACGGGTCTCCGGGCGACCCCTACGCCCTAACGGGACCCGTAGGTCCGCTCGTAGTACTTCTGGAACTCGCCCGAGCGGATCGCTTCCCACCACGGGCGGTTCGCGACGTACCAGTCGATCGTGGCGGCGATGCCGCGCGCGAAGTCGGTCTCCGGATGGAACCCGGTCTTCTTCTCGAGCTTGGTCGCGTCGATCGCGTAGCGGCGGTCGTGTCCTGGCCGGTCCGCCACGTTCGTCAGGAGCGCGGGCGGCTTCTTCAGTCGCTCGAGAATGAGCGCCGTGATGTCGAGCACCGAGCGCTCGTTTCCGCCGGCGATGTTGAAGGTCTCC
>Ga0070696_100002274_pt1 | contig 12665 bp, 16 predicted proteins | sample KBSK1253metaG_FD_65474 | JGI IMG/M metagenome (GOLD analysis project Ga0070696, IMG submission 65474) | Corn, switchgrass and miscanthus rhizosphere microbial communities from Kellogg Biological Station, Michigan, USA - KBS K1-25-3 metaG | ecosystem: Host-associated > Plants > Roots >... | reverse complement strand
GGCTGCGGCCTCGCGATCGAGAACGAGATCGCCGTGGCAGAGGATCCCATTCTTGCCGATCTGGAACTCAGGGGCATCTGAAGCCCACTTCAGCTTTCAGACTCACAATCCGGGCTAGCGGCGCAGCGCCGCGGCGAACTCCGGATCGGCGAACAGGCGGCCGACCAGCTTCTGCACCGTCGCGCCGTAGTTGATCAGCGCATTCTGGACGGCAATCGGGCCCATGAACGACGACTCCCATTCGCGCTTCACCGCGTGCTCCTTCTCGTACAGCACCCTGCCGCCCTCGGTCAGCGAGAAGCGCGCCGCGACCTCGGCCTCGCCGACGTTGATGCCGCTCGTATCCAGGCGGTTGACGGTCAGGACCGCATTGATTGCGCGCGGTGCGGCCGGGTCGAGCTTGCCCGCCGCGGTCAGATCGGCGCGCAGCGCCTCGCGCACGTATCCAACGTACCCGTCCGGATAGGGGGATTCGATCGACATCGCGCGCGACGAGAGCCGATCGAGCGCGCCGGCGCCCTTCTCGCCGGCCTTGACCGAGCCGACCGAGACTTTCACCGCTCCGATGCGCTGCTGCAGCACCTGCACGTTCTCGATCGACGACTGGTAAGCCGGCGCCTTGGTGGCGCAGCCTGCGGCGAGCACGCAGACGAGCGCCGCCGCCGCGGCGAGCAGACGGCTCACAAGCCCTGTTTGCGCAGCGCCTGCAGCGCGTTAAGCGTCATCTGTTGCACCAGGATCGGGATGGCGTCGCCCGGTTTCATCGCGGTCAGGCCGGCGGGGGGCGTGGCGTTTCCGATGCTGGTGTGCAACGCGTGGTTGACCGACCCGGTCTTGAGCGGCGCCCCGGGCGCGCTGTAGGTCGCGGTGCAGACGTAGCCGTCGGTGACGGTGGTGCCGACGAGCCCCAGGGTCAATCCGGTGGCGAAGCCCTTCTGCGCCGCGTCCTGGGTGACCGGGACGTTGTCGATGACCAGCGCCAGGGTGCGCCCGCCGGCGACAGGGGTCTCCGATACCGTGCTGAAGAGGCCCGACTTGGTCACCGTCTCCACGACGACGGGCTTGGTGTGCCCGGTGGCGGTGGCGTTGGCCGCGCCCTTGGTGCGGAATTCATACAGCAGCTGCACTGGCCGCGGCTGGGCCACCGGCTGCAGGTCCTCGGCGCGCAGCACCGGAAGCGCGGGGTCGATATAGGATTGTGCCGAGATGCAGCCGGACAACGAGATAACCAGAGACAGCGGAATGACGAATCGCATGCGTTTTCTCCCTTTCTTATTGGCGCCTTTTTCCAGGCGGCCGCCAGTGTAATCCCGGCCATGAACTTTGCAAGTGTGGGTTACCACGAAGCGATGGGGCGGGCCCGCGAATGCGTACCGGCGCTCAAGGCGCGCGCGCAGAAGTGCGAGGATGCCCGCGTGCTGCTGCCGGAGAACGAGAAGCTGCTGCACGAGACGGGTCTGTTCCGCTTCCACCAGCCCAGGCGTTTCGGCGGCATGGAGCTGCCGTTCGCCGCGGTGGTCGATATCGTCGCCGAGCTCGCACGCGGCTGCCCCTCGACCGCCTGGAACGTCGGCAACCTCGGCTGCCATCACTGGATCCTCGGCTACTACGAGCCGCGCACGCAGCACGACGTCTGGGACGAGAACCCCGACGCGCTGATCGCCTCCTCGATCGCCCTCGCCGCGGGACGCGGAAAGAAAGTCGACGGCGGCTTCGTGGTGAGCGGGCGCTGGCCGTTTTCATCCGGCGTCGACAACTGCCAATGGAACATGCTCGCCGTCACCATCTATGAGGACACCACACCCGTCGACTGGCGCCTCTGCCTGGTACCCGCCAAGGACTACGAGATCATCGACACCTGGTACGCGATGGGCATGATCGGCACCGGCAGCAAGGACATCGAGGCGAAGGAGGTGTTCGTGCCCGAGCGCCGCGCGCTCGCCCTCGGGCGCTGCCGCGGCGGGCTCGAGCACCCCGGCGCCGAGCTGAACGGCGGGCCCCTCTATCGCGTGCCGATCGTCGCCTCGGCGGGCCATCCGCTCTCGGCCACCGCGCTCGGCGCGGCGGAGGGCGCCTTCGAGTCGGTTCTAAGCTCCTTCAAAACCCGGGCCGGAACGTATACAGGCGCGAAAGTCGCGGACTTCCAGGCGGTGCAGGTGAAGCTCGCCGAGGCGCGCTGCCTCATCGATTCCGCGACGGCGCTGATGCGCGGCTCGGCGGAGGGGTTTGATGCAATTGCCCAAAAAAATGAAATTCCAGATCTAGCGACGAAGCTGCACTGGCGGGCGCAGAACGCCTACGCCGTGCGCCAGGCGCGCCAGGCGGTGGAGACTCTCTGGTCCTGCTACGGGGCCAACGCGATCTACACCCGCGACCCGCTGCAGCGCTTCCACCGCGACCTGCAAGCGATCAACCAGCACTTCTCGTTCAATTTCGACATCGCCGGCGCTGCCTATGGCAGCGTGGCGCTCGGGGCAAAGTACACCAACCCTACAATGTGAAAATAAACGGGTCAGATCAACACCATTGGAGAGATCGATGCCGATTACAGAGCTGAACCACTACCTGCTCGTGGCACAGGACCTCGAGCGCACCAGGGACTTCTACCAGAAGGTGCTCGGCCTCGAGCTCGCCGAGCGGCCCGACTTCGGCTTCCCCGGCTACTGGCTGAAGACCGGCGAGCACATCTGCGTGCACCTCGCATCGCAGGAGCCGAACAAGACGCGCGACATGTTCCTGCTGAAGAAGCATCCCAAGGGCACCCGCGGCTCGGGCTCGGTCGACCACATCGCGTTTCTCGCCAGGGATCCCGACGACGTGCGCAGGCGCATCCAGAAGAGCAAGGTGGAGATGCACTTCCGCAGCTTCCCGGAGGCGAAGCTGTTCCAGATCTTCCTCAAGGACCCCGACGACGTGACGATCGAGCTCAACTTCCTCGGCGAGGTGGTCGATCCGAAGAAATGGGAAGGCAAGGGGTCCGCCTCCGCAGTCACGCTCGACGCACCCGGGGGAAAGGCAAGGAAGCAGAACTGATGCGCGGCGCCGTCTTCCTCGGCAACCGCAAGGTCGAGCTGCGCAGCTTCCCCGATCCGACGCCGGGGCCGGGCGAGGTCGTGATCGAGATGAAGGCCTCGGGGATGTGCGGCTCGGACCTCAAGTTCTACCGCTCGCCCCCCGGGGCAGCGCAAGCCGCCCTGGGTCTTGGCAATTCAAAGGATCCCTTCATTGCCGGCCACGAGCCCTGCGGCGTCGTGGTGGCGCGCGGCGCGGGCGTCTCCGAGCGCGAGGCGCCGACCGGCCAGCGCGTGATGGATCATCACTACGCCGGCTGCGGTACCTGCCCGCATTGCCGCCTCGGCTGGTCGCAGCTCTGCCGCGCCGGAATCACGGTGTACGGCGTGACCGCGCACGGCGGGCATGCCGACTACCTCAAGGTCCCGCTGCGCACTCTCGTCCCACTTCCGGAAGAACTGAGTTTCGCCGAAGGCGCCGCCGTGGCCTGCGGCACCGGCACCGCGTACGGCGCGTTGCGCCGCATGCGCATCGTCGGCGGCGACACGCTCGCGGTATTCGGCCAGGGACCGGTCGGGCTCTCGGCGACGCTGCTCGCCAGCACGATGGGCGCGCGCGTCATCGCGGTCGAGACCGCGCCCGAGCGCCTCGGACTGGCGAAAGACTTCGGCGCCGACGCAGCCATCGACGCTTCGAAAGAGGATGTGGTGAAGGCAATCCAGGATCTGACTCGCGGCGAGGGGGCTGCGGCGGCGCTGGAATGCTCGGGCGCCCCGGCGGCGCGGCGCGCCGCGGTGCGCTGCGTGAGAACCTGGGGCAGCGCCTGCTATGTCGGCGAAGGCGGCGACGTGACCCTGGATGTCAGCCCCGATCTCCTGCGCCGCCAGGTGACCCTCATCGGCTCGTGGACCTTCAGCGCGATGGGGATGCTCGAGTGCGCGCGCTTCATCGCCGACAACAAGATCGTCCTCGAGCGCATCTTCTCGCACCGCTGGCGCCTGGAGCAGGCCGACGAGGCCTACCGCAGCTTCGATACCCAGACCACCGGCAAGGGCGTCTTTCTGTTCTAGATCGACCTTCCCTCCGGCGGGCTGAGCTCGCGCACCGCGTCGATCAGCTCCTGGCTGGCCACCGGCTTTTTCAGCGAGCGCGCCGCGCCGAGCTCGCGCGCCACGGAAAGATAGTCCCGGCCCTTCCTCGTCGGGCCGCCCGAGATGACGATGATCTTGGCCTGCGGAAACTCGCCGCGGAGCTGGTGGATGGTCTCGATGCCTTCCTTGCCGGGCATGAAAATGTCGGTCACCACCACCTGTGCCGGCCGGTTCCTCTGCAGCGCCAAGCCTTCGTCGCCGTCAGCCGCCGTCGAGACCTCGTAGCCCTCGCCTTCCAGCAGGGCGCGCAGGAACACCCTTACGTCCGGATCGTCGTCGATGATGAGCACTCGATTCGCCGCCACGTCGTGCCTCCGCGTTTGACGCAGATATTATCCGCTGAAGGAGGCACAATCCGGGGGCGCGCATGTCGAACCGCAACTCGCCAACTGCCGCACGGCTGGGCCTCGCCCTCATGGCCGCCGCCTGCGCGGCGCTGCTCGTGCTCGAGGTCTACCAGGACTTCTGGCAAACCCCCGAGCTCAGACGCAGCCGTGACCTCGTCGTGCACTCGTACGAGGTCATCCTCACCGCGAAGAGGCTCGAGAGCACCATCAAGGAAGCGGAAAGCAGGCAGCGCAGCTTCCTCCTCGCCGGCGAGCCTGAGGACATGGATGCCTACCGGGCGGCGATGCGCGAGGCTCCCGAGGTGCTCGCCAATCTGAAACGCGCCACCGCGGGCAATGCCGACCAGCAGCGCCGGCTGCCGAACCTCGAATACCAGATCCAGGTCAAGCTCGCCGCCCTGCGCGGATCTGCCGAGATTCTCGAGAGCCGGGGCCACGACGCGGCGCTGCGGGCGTTTCGCACCGGTCCGGCATTCGACCTGACGACCATGCATGCGATCGAGGGCCTGGTCCAGTCGACCATCGACGCGGAGGCGAGCCTGCTGCAGGAGCGCGCAAGGCACGCCGCGGCGGACGAGCACGCGATGGCGCTCGAAGGGCTGGCCGCCACGGTGCTCGCCCTCGCCATCATCGCGCTGGGCATCGCGCTGCTCTACTACAGCTACACCGAGCGCGCGCGGCAGCAGGCCGCGCTCGAGCAGACGCGCGCGGCCCTTGCGCAGTCGCAGAAGATGGAAGCGCTCGGCCAGCTCACCGGTGGCATCGCGCACGACTTCAACAACCTGCTCACCGTGATCCTGGGCTCGATCGAGACCTTGCAGCGGCGCCTCGCCGGGGGCGAGCGCGAGGTCGGCGTGTTCATCGACGCGGCACACCGCAGCGCCGGGCGCGCCGCCAACCTGACCGCACGCCTGCTCGCCTTCGCGCGGCGCCAGGCGCTCGATCCCAAGCCGCTCGACCCGAACAAGCTGGTTGCCGGCGTGGTGGACCTGCTGCAGCGCAGCCTGGGCGAGCGCATCGCAGTCGAGACGGTTCTCGCCGCCGGCGCCTGGTGGATCAGCGCGGACCAGAACCAGCTCGAAAGCGCGGTGCTCAACCTCATCCTCAACGCGCGCGACGCCATGCCGCAGGGCGGCAAGCTCACCATCGAGACCGGCAACGTCCATCTCGACGACGCCTACGCCCGCGCCTACGAGCAGCTCGCTCCCGGGCAGTACGCGCTGATCGCGGTGAGCGACAACGGGATCGGCATGGCCCCCGAGGTGATCGCCAAAGCGTTCGATCCGTTCTTCACCACCAAGCAACCCGGCCACGGCACCGGGCTTGGCCTGTCTCAGGTCTACGGGTTCGTCAAGCAGTCGGGAGGCCACGTCAAGATCTACAGCGAGGTCGGCGAGGGCTCCACCGTGAAACTGTATCTGCCGCGCCTGCAGTCGTTTACCGGGCCCGAGCTCATCGCGGAGCCGCGGCCGGCGAGCGCCGGTGCGATCAAGGAGAGCATCCTCGTGGTCGAAGACGATCCCGATGTGCGGGCGTTCGCCCACCAGGCCTTGAGCGAGCTCGGCTATCGCGTGCTCATCGCCCCCGACGCCGCTTCCGCGCTGCGTGTGCTCGAAGGCACCGCGCGTATCGACCTGCTGTTTACCGACGTCGGGCTGCCCAACGGCGTCAACGGACGTCAGCTCGCCGACGAGGCCCGCCGTCGCTGGCCCGCGCTCAAGGTCGTGTTCACCACCGGCTATGCGCGCAATGCCATCATTCACCACGGGCGGCTCGACGCGGGCGTCGAGCTCGTCGCCAAGCCGTTTACCCGGGCCGACCTCGCGCGCCGCATTCGAGCCGTGCTCGACGCCTGAGCGCGTTGGTCGGCCGCGCATGTCAACCCCGCTCCTGTTTCAGCCGATCGAGCTGCGCGGCGTGCGGCTGCGCAACCGCATCGTCATCTCACCGATGTGCCAGTACTCGGCGCAGGACGGCCACGTCACCGATTGGCATCTGGTGCACCTGGGCAAGTTCGCGCAAGGCGGCGCCGGCGCGGTGTTCGTCGAGGCCACCGCGGTGGAGCGGCGCGGGCGCATCACCCACGGCGACACCGGCATCTGGGACGACGCCCATATCGCCGGACTCCACAGGATTTCGAGTTTCATTAAAAGCCAAGGCGCAATGCCCGCGCTGCAGCTTGCGCACGCCGGCCGCAAGGCGAGCATGGCGCGCCCCTGGTACGGCAACGGTCCGCTGACCCAGGCCGATCTGGACCGCGGCGACAAACCCTGGAGCATCATCGCGCCCACCGAGCAGCCCATCGACTCGGGCTGGACCGTGCCGCGCGCATTCAAGGAGGGAGACTTCCAGGCGGTGCTCGGCGCGTACCGCAACGCGGTGCGCCGCGCCGTGGCCGCGGGCTTCGAGATCCTCGAGCTCCACGCCGCGCACGGGTACCTGCTCCATACATTTCTCTCCCCGCTCTCGAACACGAGACAGGACGAGTACGGCGGCTCGCTGGAAAACCGCATGCGCTTCCCGCTCGAGGTCGCAGCCGAGGTGCGCAAAGCGTGGCCCGCCTCCAAGCCGCTCTTCGTGCGCTGCTCGTCGATCGACGACGTCGAAGGCGGCTGGAGCATCGAGGACATGGTCGCGTTCTCGAAGGAGTTGCGGCAAATCGGCATCGACGTGGTCGACTGCTCCTCGGGCGGCATCCAGGGCTCGGCCACGGCGGCGACCAGGACCCTGGTGAAGCGCGTCCCGGGCTTTCAATTGCCGTTCTCGGAAAAAGTCAGGAAAGAAGCCGGCGTCGCCACCATGGCGGTCGGCCTCATCCTCACGCCGCAGCAGGCCGAGGAGGCGCTGCAGGCCGGCCGCGCCGATCTCATCGCCATCGGCCGCGAGGCCCTGTTCGATCCCAACTGGCCGCTGCACGCCGCGCTCGCCCTCGGCGTCGATCCCGAGTTCGCGCGCTGGCCCGAGCAGTACGGCTGGTGGCTCAGCCGCCGTGAAACGCTTCTCAAGAAGCTGGGAGTACGCTCGTGAAGACGATTCGAATCTCGAGGCAGGACATGGAGAGGCGCATCGCGCGCTTCGAAAGCCTCAAGCCGCTGCCGATCCAGAATGCGTCGATACCCGAGAAAGCGCGGGACGTCGTCTACTCGCGCAAGCTCCTCTCGGTCATCGGCCTGGAGACGAGCACCCCGATCAACGCCGAAGCGCCGATCCGCGGCGCCGCGGGCATGACGATGGCGCTCGCCGTGTGCCCCCCGGGCCAGGGGCCCGGCCTGCATGCGCACCGCCGGACCTTCGAAACGTTCACCGTGCTGTCGGGCGAGTTCGAGGTGTCCTGGAACGACGACGGCGCCGAACGGGCGACGCTGCGCCGGTTCGATACCATCTCCTTCCCTCCCGGCGTGTGCCGCGCCTTCCGCAACGTCGGTCGCGAGGAAGGCGTCCTGCAGGTGATCATCACCGGCGGCGTGCACGACATGACCGATATCGCGTTCTCGCAGAAGGCAAAACAGGAAATCGAGGCGGTGCGCGCGGGTCTCGCGGCGGAGTTCGAGAAGGCCGGATTCACCTTCGACGCCGCCGGCGGTTGAAGCGTCGCAATCCGGTCACATCCCGCCTGGTTCAGTCACCGGCGGGCCTGAGTTCGCATCCCTGACATGACCGGCGGATAACCTTGCATCACGGCGTTGCGAGCTGAGCTGCCTCGCGGCGGCGGGGCCTTCGCGCGGCAACGCGCGAGGGCTTCTTATTTCCGGTCAAAAAAAATCGGGGTCTGCGCCCCGATTTTTCTCCCTGAGCGTCGGTTTCTAGTTGCGCCGGCCGCGGCGGCGCAGGCGGTCTTCTTCCTTCTCGGCTTGCTCGGCGCGCATGCGGTCGAAATGCTCCGGCATGGCCGAGACCGTCTTCTGCTCGGTCTCGGCGCGCGGGGCGACGTCCTGCGCCGCCGCGCGGTCGGCAGCCGGCTCCTGCGGCCGGTCGCAGGCCACGAGCGCCGCACAGAGCGAGACCGCTATGAGGGTCCGGTTGAGCATGGCGGGACCACTTTACGCCACAGGACCGGGGGCCCAGAAATGAATTTTTCCGCTTATTTCGTGAAATCCGTCACTAAAACCGGGCTTTTCTAGCCCCGTTTGAAGTAGCTGCAGTACCCCGGGTCGCCGTTCCAGCTCTGCTCGACCAGCTTGCCGTCCTGGAACGTGAGGGTACGCTCGCAGCTTGCCCGGTTGACCGTCATGCCGAAGGGAAAACCGATTCCAACGCCGACCCCACCCCCGCCGCCGCCGCCGAACACGCCCACGCCAACCGACGGCCCGCCGCCGCTGACTGGCACCTCCTGCGAGGTCCAGGTGTGGGTCTGTCGCCCGTCGGCGGGCGCGGTGCTGCGCGCCGGCGGTCCCCAGCGCGCGACCACGTCGTCGTAGGACGCGGCCTGCCAGGAATTCTTCGCCTGCTCGAGCTCCTGCTCCACGTTCATGGTCGAGCAGGCGGCGGCGAGAAGCGCCAGCAGGAGACTACTGCTTCGCCTGGCGATGGGGGCCTCCTGGCATGGAAACGCCGGCGACGGCTTGCGCCACCAGCTCGCCGTGATCGACCTTGCGGGCGACGTCGCCCAGAGAAAGAATTCCCACCAGGCGCTTTTCGCGGTTCACGACCGGCAGGCGCCGCACGCGCACGTCCGCCATGCCTTCCGCGACCCGGCCCAGATCCTCGTCGTCGTAGCAGTACTCCACGTGCTCGCTCATGACTTCGCGCACCGGGGTATCCGGACCCTTGCCTTGCGCCACGCCGCGGATGGCGATGTCGCGGTCCGTGATCATGCCGATCAGCCGGTCGTTCTCGCCCACCGGCATGGCGCCGGCGTCGATCTCGGCCATGGTCTTCGCCACTTCGCGGATGCTCTGCCCGGGCGTGCAGATCTTCACCTGGCGCGTCATCGCTTCGCTGACTCTCATGGTTCTCCTTTAGGTGGTCCTGGAGAGTCCCAGCAAGAGATAAGCCGTTGCGATGCAGAAAGCGACCGTGGCTGCGATGCAGCAACCCACCGCGAGCGCGGCCGGCACGATGACGAGCGACGCCTGAGCCGCCATCGCCTCGGCCGGGGCGATGCCGAGAAAGAGGCCCGCGGCGATGAGGAGCCATCGCCGCAGGTATGGCACCAGCAGCCAGCGCATGGTCCGGTTATAGGACAGGTTGCGCTCGCGCACCGTGACGGTGCCGGTGGAGGCATCCTTGAAGAAGGCGAAGGGATGCAGGTAAAGGAGCAACTGCCGCCCCAGGGGCAGCCTGGCGCGCAGCTCGCAGCTCAGCAGTTGCTCCACTTCCATGTACGTTAGTCAGCAAAACGCAGGCCCGGTTTCCTGCGTTAACTCGGGCTGCCGGCGTGGAGCTGCAGCCAGTTCTGCATGCCGAGCTCGTCGACGAGGCCGAGCTGGGTCTCGAGCCAGTCGATGTGCTCCTCTTCGGATTCGAGGATGCGCTCGAAGATCTCGCGCGAGATGTAGTCCTTGACCGTTTCGCAGTACGCGATGGCCTCCTGCAGCGCGGGACGCGCCGCGCGCTCGAGGTCGAGGTCGCACTTCAGCGCCTCCTGCGCGCTCTCGCCGATCAGGAGCTTGCCCAGGTCCTGCAGGTTGGGCAGCCCCTCGAGAAAGAGAATCCGCTCGATGAGGCGATCGGCGTGCTTCATCTCGTCGATCGACTCCTTCTTCTCGTGCTCCTGCAGCTTCTTGTAGCCCCAGTTGCCGAACATCCGGGCGTGCAGGAAGTACTGGTTGATCGCGGTGAGCTCGTTGAACAGCACCTTGTTGAGATGCTGCAGGACCTTCGCGTCGCCTTTCATGCGCCCTCTCGAGTAATGATAGTTATTTCCGTTCCCACGCGCGTCACAAGGTGGGGTTGTCGCTGGCGAGACCCAGCGCGACGCGCCCGTGCGTGGTGCCGGCAATGTCGGTATTGAACGAAAAATGCTGCTTCACCGCGTGCGCATCGCGGAAGGCGCGCGCCGCGTGGCCCGATTCGTACAGCCCGGCGGCGCCCGCGAGGCCGAACATGATGTCGACCGCGCGCACTGCCCACTCCACGGCGTAGGCGCCTTCGAGGCGGTAGCGCGCCTTCGTTTTCGCATCCGGTATCTGTCCATTGGAGATCAGGTACCAGGCCTCGGCGCAGTTGCCGAGCTGCGCGGCGCGCGAAGCGCGCCCATACGCGGTCGCCTCGCTGAAGCGGATCTGCGTGCTCTGGATCTCGGCGATGCGCGCCCCGGTCATCTTGCCGCTCTTCGCGCCGATGGACGAGAACTCCTCGATCATGCCTTCGGCGATTCCCAGGGCGACGCCGGAGAGCATGTAAGGGAACAGCGCGAACACCGGCATCCGGTAAAGCGCTCCGGGATTCACCGCGCTGCCGGGAGTCGGACCGCCTTTCGTGTCGGCCACCGCGAGCGTCATGTGCTCGGGGACGAACTGCTCGCTCGCTTCGACGTCCTTGCTGCCGGTGCCGCGCAAGCCCCCGGCGTACCAGTTGTCGATGATCCTGTACTGCGAGCGGTGCAGGAGAAAGATGCGCTGCTCCGGCGGCGCGTTCTCGTCGAGCCAGGCGAGGCCCGCGAGCATGTTCCAGTCGCTCGGGTCGACCCCGCTCGAGAACGGCCAGCGCCCGGAGATCAGGTAGCCGTTCTCGACCTGGCGCGCCTTGGCAGCCGGGAACACGAACGACGAGGCGATCAGCGCATCGGGCGATTTTCCCCAGATCTCGTCCTGGGCGCGCGGCGGAAACATGCCGAGCATCAGGTGGTGAGAGAGGAAGTTGATGAAGTTCCACGAGCTCGAGGCGCAGGCGCGCGCGAGCAGCGCGCCGAAGGTCACCACCGCGGCGAATTCGAGCTCGGCGCCGCCCACGCGCCTGGGCTGATGAATGCGCAAGAGCTGCGCGTCGTGGAAGTCGCGCAGCGTCTCCTCCGGCAGGCGGCGCAGCTCCTCGCAGCGCGGCGCGCGCTCCTTCAGCCTGGGGAGGAGCTCGACCGCCCTCCCCCACAGCTCGTCATGGCTAGGGGGCATCCAGGTACCAGTCGAGGATCTGCTCCCCGGTCCACAGCTTCACGCCGGGGCGCTGCAGGATGTACTCGTAGAGCTTCTCGAGATAGCCGATGCGGTGCGGCACGCCGGTGATGTAGGGGTGCACGCTGATCGCCATGACGCGCATGCTCTTCTCGCCCTCGGCATAGAGGCGATCGAACTGGTCGATGCCGCGCCGCAGCCATTCCTCGGACGGATGATTCTGCAGCACCATCATCGCGATGTCGTTCATCTCCACCGTGTAGGGCACCGATACGATCGGGCCCGCGGCGGTCTGGATCTCGCAGGGCTGGTCGTCGAGCACCCAGTCGGCCACGTATTCGATGCCCGCTTCGCGCAGGTAGTCGATGGTGTCGTAGGTCTCGGTGATGCCGGGGCTCTCCCACCCGCGTGGCTTCTTTCCGGTGAAGGCCTTGATCACCTCCACGGCCTTGAAAATCTCTTCCTTCTGATTCTCGAGATGGTGCATCGGCCGCTGGACGAAGCCGTGGCCCATGAACTCCCAGCCGGCCTCGAGCGCCGCCGTGGCGATCCGCGGATAGGTCGTGCACACCGAGCCGTTGATCGCCAGCGTCGCCTTCAGGTTGTACTTTTTCAGCGCTTCGAGGAAACGCCAGAAGCCGACGCGCATGCCGTACTCGTGCCAGGCCCAGTTCGGCAGGTCGGGCTGCAGCGGCTGACCGTACGGAGGAGGAAGGACCGTGCGCGGCATGTTGCGCTCGATCGACCACTCCTCGACGTTGACGATGGTCCACACGGCGATGCGCGCCCCGTCGGGCAGCCTGAGCGGCGCTCGGTCGACGATCGCGGAGTACGGGATCCGGTCTTTCGGCAGCTTCATCGCGCGCGAGCATCGTACAACACGCCGGGCCTTGGGGTAGACTCGCGCATCCGCAGGAGGAGCGCTTCCCGATGAGAACAATCCGTTTCGCCGCAGCGGCAGCCGCGATCGCGTTCGCCGGCTCCGCGGGCGCCCAGGCGGTCGGCTTCGCCACGCTGCCGCCGGGCTCGCTCAACCACACCACGGCCTCGGCGGTCGCCAAGGTGATGAAGGAAAAAGGCGGCATGAACATGCTGGTGCAGCC
>Ga0070696_100002272_pt1 | contig 12667 bp, 11 predicted proteins | sample KBSK1253metaG_FD_65474 | JGI IMG/M metagenome (GOLD analysis project Ga0070696, IMG submission 65474) | Corn, switchgrass and miscanthus rhizosphere microbial communities from Kellogg Biological Station, Michigan, USA - KBS K1-25-3 metaG | ecosystem: Host-associated > Plants > Roots >... | reverse complement strand
AGCTGCGTGAGCGTCGCGAGCAGGATCCGTTGCTGGTTCTTCGTCCGGCCGAAGACCGAGCCGGGAACGTTGTGTCGCGCGCGCGCCATCGCGAGTGCCTGCGTTCCGTCGAGGTGCTGGAAGCCGGGGTCGATCGCGGCGCCGGAGTGGGGGTCGTAGATGGGGTAGGGGACGTCGACCAGCAGGCCGCCGATCTCGTCGATCATCTTCTTCACGCCGTCGAACGACGTGATCAGGACGTAGTCGATGTGGATGCCGGAGAGCGCCTCGATGGTCTGGACGGTGAGGTCGGGGCCGCCCGCCGACATCGCCTCGTTGATCTTGTCGAAACCGATGCCGGGGATCGGCACCTCGTAGTCGCGGTTGAAGCCGAGCACCGAGGCCTTGTTCTGCTGCTGGTTCACGCCGATCAGTTGGATCACGTCGGAGTGTCCGCGCGTGATCGGCGTCCCCGGGCGGGAGTCGCTCCCGAGCGCGAGGATGAAGATCGGTCCGTTGCCGCCGACGGGCGCGTTCGGATGCGCTGCGCGGAGGATCATCTGCGGGTATTGGGGCGCGGCGCTCGACGCCGACGGCGGGATCGCGCCGAGCGCCGACCCGGCGACCCAGGTGGTGAGCGCCATGAGTGCGTAAACGCCGTGGCGAAGCACGGGGAAGCGTCGGACGGACCCGGCCATAGACGGGAGAGGCTAGCGCCGATACAGGGGAACGGCAAAGCACTCCAGGCACGAGAAGATGGATTCCCGCGCCGTGTTCGGGGGGCGTTGACGGAGTCCGCGGGGCCTCAGTAGGGTCGGTCGCTTCGGATGAGCTTCCCTCGATCTTTTCGTCGCCTGCTGGCCGTTCCCGCACTCCTTTCGCTCACGGCGCTCGCGGCCGCGCTGCTTCCTTTCCTTTCGGAGCCGGCTTCGGCGACGTTCCCGGGGCACAACGGCAAGATCGTCTTCGCGAGCGATCGCTCGCACTTCTTCGACATCTATACGGTGCTCCCGAACGGTCACGACGTCCACCGCGTCACGAACGACCCGTTCCTCCAGCTCGGACCCGTCTTCTCGCCGAACACGAGCCGGATCGCGTACGCCCAGTGCTGCAACAACGGGAACTTCGACATCTACGCGGTCAACGCTAACGGGTCGGGAGCGAGGCGTCTGACGAACAACCACGGGCAGGACATCGACCCGTCGTACTCCAAGAACGGCAAGATCGCGTACGCGAGCGAGCACGGCGGCAACTACGACATCTGGGTGATGAACGGGGACGGATCGCACAAGCACCGCATCACCCATGACCAGTCCGACGAGCTCGAGCCGGCCTGGAACCCCGGCGGGACGAAGATCGCCTACCAGAGCACGAAGACGGGCCACGGCGACATCTACACGATGTCTCCGACCGGCCACGACGTGAAGCGGATCACGAGCAACGACGGCGTCGACAAGGAGCCGACGTGGTCTCCCTCGGGGAAGAAGATCTGCTTCTCCGCCCTGCGTGAGGCGAACTCGAAGCTCTACGTCGTTCCCGCGCACCGCGGCGGCAAGGGCCGGAAGCTCACGCACGGGGCCGGCAACGACCAGGACCCGACCTGGTCGCCCGACGGCAAGCGGATCGCTTTCGTGGGCATCCGCGGCGGCGCTCGTGGCGGAGACATCTTCACGATCGGGGCCCAGGGAGGGAACCTCCAGAAGGTGGTCGGCTCGGCGAAGACCTACGACGTCAAGCCCGACTGGGGCCGGAAGTAGGTCTTCGGTTGCGGCCGGGCTCTCGCCCGGGCGAGGATTCCTGCGTGACGCCCTCCGAGATCCAGTACGCCAAGACCCGTGACGGCACCCACATCGCGTGGCAGGTCGTGGGTGGCGGTCCCGTCGACCTTGTGTACATGGCCCCGTGGATGTCCCATCTGGAAGTCATCTGGCAGGAGCCGCGTCACGAGCGCTTCCTGATGCGCCTCGCCTCCTTCTCGAGATTGATCCTCTTCGATCGCCGCGGTTCCGGCCTTTCCGATCCCGTTCCGGCCGACCGACCGCCCGACCTGGAGACCCGCATGGACGACGCCAGGGCGGTCATGGATGCCGCCGGGTCCGAGCGGGCGGTGATCTACGGAGCGTCCGAGTCGGGAGCGATGGCCATCCTCTTCGCCGCGACACACCCCGATCGAACGATCGCCCTCGCGATACACGGCTCCTACGCACGGGTGGCATGGGCGCCTGACTATCCATGGGGACAGCTGCGCGAGGTCCATGATGCTGACGTCGCCAAGATCGAGTCGGGGTGGGGAACTGAGGAGTACGTCCGCGAGACCGTGCCGGAGCTCGGCACGGACGACGGACTCCGACAGTGGTTCGTCCGCTTGATGCGTCTGTCGATGAGTCCGGGCGCCGCCGCGGTCTTCGAGGAGATGTTCTGGCGCACCGACGTGAGGGATGCCTTGGCATCGGTGCATGTGCCGACGTTGATCCTGCACCGAAAGGACGACTCGCCGGAGGACAACCGCTACCTGGCGGAACGGATCCAGGGAGCGAGCTACGTCGAGCTTCCCGGCGGGGAGCACATCCCGTACGTCGGGGACCAGGACTCCGTGACGAGCGAGATCGAGCGCTTCGTGAAGGGCGTGCAGGATGAGGAGGCGATCCTCGACCGAGTGCTCGCCACGGTGGTGTTCACCGACATCGTCGGCTCCACCGACACGGCATCACGGCTGGGTGACCACGACTGGACGGATCTCCTCGAGCGGCACCACGCAACCGTGCGAGGCATGCTCGCCCGGTACAACGGCAAGGAGATCGATACCGCCGGCGACGGCTTCTTCTGCACCTTCGACGGCCCGGCCCGGGGCGTCCGGTTCGCGCAGCAAGCGGTGTCCGCCGTTCGGCCGCTTGGGCTGGAGATCCGCGCGGGCATCCATACGGGTGAGGTGCAGACGATCGACGGGAAGATCGGCGGGCTCGGCGTCGTGATCGGCGCTCGCATCGGAGCGCTCGCCGGCGCTTCGGAGGTCTTGGTCTCGCAGACCGTGAAGGATCTGACCGCGGGGTCCGGGCTCGGGTTCGAAGACGCCGGGGAGCACGATCTCAAGGGCGTTCCCGATCGGTGGCGGCTGTTCAGGGTGACGGACGCTCGAACCAGTAGCAGGCACGACGGAACGTCGAGCGAACCAGGGAGTTACGGGCCCTTCCAGTTCGGCGGAGGAGGAGAGCACATCTGACGGAGCTGGTCGTTGAGGCCGCCTGAGCCGTTGATCTCCTGGTCGTAGTTCGGGTCGTTCGCGAGGTTGTGGAGCTCCAGCGGGTCACTGGTGAGGTCGTAGAGCTCCCGGTCGCCCGTCTTATAGACCGCGTACATCTCCGTCTGGGTTCGCATCGCGCAGTACGTCGGGGCGGGGGAGTACCTCCCCTCCATATGTTCGATCAGGAACTGTGTCCTCCAGTTGCTCCCGTTCAGCAGGTCCAGGATGTTGGAGCCGTCGACGTGGGGTGTGTTGACGCCCGCCGCGGCCGCGATCGTCGGCGCGATGTCGATGTTCGCGATCAGGTTGTCGTTCGTCGTCCCCGTGTTCCCGGTGACCGGGTCGTAGCGGAAGATGAACGGGACGCGGATGCTCTCCTCCCACGGCGTCTGCTTTCCCGTGGCACGATGCTCGCCCCAGAGGAAGCCGTTGTCGGAGGTGAAGATGATCATCGTGTTGTCGAGGCGCCCCGCGTTCCGAAGCGCGGCGACGATGTGGCCGACCGCGTCGTCCACCGACAGGAGCGTTCGGTACTGGTCGAGCCGGGTTTGGTCGACGTCACGGTGGATCTCCGTCTTCGTGAGCCGAGGCACCCTGGCCCACTTCGGCTTGTCTTTGATGCCCTTCTCGTTGAAGCTCGCCGGCCGCCACTTGGGAAGGTGCGCGAGGGCATGCTCGTACTTCGGCGCGGGCACCGCGGGCTTGTGCGGCGCGCTCGGCGCCCAGTAGAGGAAGAACGGCCCGTTCGTGTTGTTGATGAACGTCGACGCCTTCTGCGCAAGGACGTCGGTCGAGTAGTCGTCCTTCGCGCCTCCGAAATGCTTGAGGTGCCCGTTGATGTTGAGGTCGTAGTTGAAGTAGTGCCCCGTTCCCGAGTGCGGAACGTTGAAGGCCGTCCAGCTGTCCCAGCCCTGCGGGATCCGCGTGCCCTTGTAGCCGTTGAGGTACTTGCCCATCAACGCGGTCGTGTACCCGGCGCCGTTCAGCCAGGTCGCGATCGTGGAGCGCTCGTCGTGGTGCTGGACGAACGACTTCACGCCGCCGTGAGGCGGCTGGTCGCGGTAGACGCCGGTGTTGTGGGAGTAGTTGCCGGTGAGCGTCGCCGCCCGGCTGGGGCAGCACTCCGGGTTCACGACGAAGCTGTTGGTGAAGGTCGTGCCCTTGTCGGCGAGCAGCTTCTGCGTCTGCGGCATCTTGGAGAGGGTTTCCATCCGCTGGTCGTCGGTCATGATCACGACGAAGCTCGGCCGGTCGCTCGGGCGGTTCGTGACGTCGCTCGAAGCGCCGGAGCCGGATGCGGGGCCTGAGGCGGCGAGCACGGAGCTCACGACGATGGCCGGCAGGGCGAGGAGCGCCAGGCGGCGCAGCAAGGAACGTCGGTTCCGGCTCATCCGGGCGTGGAGTAGTTCAACAACCCATCCTTACGGAAATCCGCGAAGGTTTGGTCTGCCTTCGGCTGCGTGAGGAACGCCACGGAGGCGGTTCCCTCCATCCCGCTGTGAGCGGGAACGAGCACGCGGTTCACGTTCTTCGGCGGGATCGAGAGCGCCGTCATGGCGAGGCTCATCAGCGTGGAGAACGGGAGGTCCGTCTGGACGTCGGGGAGACCCGCCGCGATCCACTTGAAGAGGGCCACCGGGTCCTTCTCGAACTGCTGCTGGAACCCGACCTGGGCCGCTTGGAGCTCCCGTGCCTGGTTGAGCGTGCGGCTGTAGACCCCATCCGGGGTGTCGTGGCGGTCGCGGGCGAACGCGAGCGCATTGTGGCCGTTCAGGCGCTGGTACCCGGGCTTGAAGAACGCCTTTGAGTACGGGTCGTGTTCCCTGTAGGGGATGTCCACGAACAGGCCGCCGATCTGGTTGACCATGTCGGTCCAGCCCTTGAAGGAGGTCAGGATGTAGTAGTCGATCGGGATGTGGGTCACGGCCTCGAAGGTCTTCACCGTGAGCTGCGGGCCGCCCTCGATCATCGCCGTGTTCAGGCGGGTCGTGTCGTGGCCCGGGATGTGCACCCACGTGTCCCGGTGGAACCCGAGGATCGTCGCCTTGTGCTGCGCCGGGTTGATGCCGATCAGCTGCATCACGTCGGAGTGTCCGTGGGCGATCTTGTCGGGCTCGTTCGAGCGGGAGTCGCTCCCGAGCGCCAGGACGAAGATCGGCCTCGAGCCCGTGATGGCCGGGAAGTACTCCGTGCGGTCCGACGCGGCCCCGATCGTAACCGGCGTGTCGGCGCGCGCGGGTTGCGGGCTCGGAGGCGTCGTGCCGAGCGCTCCGCCGACCGTCCACGCCGTCAGCGCGGCGAGCGCGATCATCCACCGCCTGCGTCTCAATTCTGCTTGTCCTTCCGTCGGATCTGATAGCCGTAGATCATCCACTTGTCGCCCTCGGGACGGAGGAAATACCTCCCGACGCTCCGGACGGCCGTGGTGCCGCCGTCCGTCTGCTTGGCCTCCGCGTTGAAGTGGACCGACGCGATCGCCGACTTCGGCTGGGCGTTCTGGTCAAGGAGCACCTGCACGCTCACGTCTCCGTTGCCGAAGGCGACGGAGGAGTAGGTGCTCGGCGCGTCCTTGCCGAGCGTGAGGAGGTTCACGTCGCGCTGCGCTGCCGCGCGCGACTCAGGGACGACCGACGCCCACGCCGCCGCGTAGTCCGCCTGGTCCCAGTTGTCCTTCGTCAGGAAGGCCTGCTCGTAGAACTGGGCCAGCGCGTTCTCCACGTCGTTCGCGGCCTTCTGAGAGGACGCGTCCGTCTGCGAGCCGGGATTGCCGATGGTCGTCGGTGTCACCTGTTTGAGACGGAAGTTGATGGTCGGCGCCGCGACGCTGGTTGGGACGGTGATCGTCGGTGACCCGGGCGGGGGCTCCTGGGCGTTCCCAGCCGTGTCGTTGCGCAGCAGGAAGAACGCGACGCCGCCGCCCGCCACCACGACCAGCAGGACCACACCGACGACGAACGACGATCGTCCGGTTTTCCGATGGGTTGCTCGCGCCACGCGACCTCCTGGGTACGCCGGCTCCCTCCCGGCGTCGCGGGGTGTCGGAGCCCGGGCAGGATACCGCACGTGCCCCGATCTGTTGGGAGAACGGGGGAGTGATCTCACGCACGCGCGCGTGCGTGCTAGCGTCGCGCGATGCAGCCTCCGAGCGATCCCGCGCTCCATCCCGACGTGGCGGCCCTCTCCTTCCTCCTCGGAACGTGGCGTGGCACCGGCGAGGGGCAGTATCCGACGGTGGATCCCTTCCGCTACGGAGAGGAGATGACGTTCACCCACGTCGGCGACCCGTTCCTCGCGTACGAGCAGAGGAGCTGGTCGCTCGAGGACGGCGCCCCGCTGCATTTCGAGCGCGGCTTCCTGCGCGGCGGGGAGGGGATCGAGCTCGTGCTCGCCCACCCGCTCGGCATCGTGGAGGTCTCCACGGGGACGCTCTCCGGCGGTGGAGGCTCGCGCGTACTCGACCTCGCCTCGGCCACGATGGCGCACACTCCAACGGGCGACCGCGTCACCGCCCTGCGGCGCCATCTCGAGGTCGAAGGCGACGCGATGGTCTACACGCTCGACATGGAGATGGAGCGGGTGCCGCTCTCTCCGCACCTCCGCGCCGAGCTTCGTCGCGAGTTCTAGGCAGCGGGTTGCCGAACGTAGGATTGAGGAGGACGTTCGTCAGGTTCGACGCGAGAGGAGCGGTCTGATCGACACGCGGACGAACATCGAGGATCTCTCCGGGGTTCCGGAGCCGCATTCGGGCGGCGGCGGTCACCTCCGGGAGATCGTCCTCGGCGCGCAGGACAATCTCACGAACACGCTCGGCGTCGTCCTCGGAGTCGCGATCGGCTCGAGCGATCTCCACGCCGTCGCGCTCGCCGGGCTCGCGGCGGGCATCACGCAGTCGTTCTCGATGGGCGCGGTCGTGTACACCTCCACGCGGGCCGAACGTGACCTCTACTTCCACGCCCTCGAGCAGGAGCGGCGCGAGGTCAAGGAGCTCCCCGAGGTGGAGAAGCAGGAGATCCGCGACATCTACCGCGCCCGCGGGTTCGAGGGCGACCTCCTCGAGCAGATCGTGGAGGTCGTCACGGGAGACGAGGACCTCTGGATCCAGACCATGATGACCGACGAGCTGGGGCTTCCTCCGGAGCCGCCGAAGCCCGCCTTCATAGCGGCGGTGTGGACCTATTTCGCCGGACTCATCGCCGCGCTCATCCCCTTGATCCCCTTCGCGCTCCTTCCGCTGCGGGCGGCGACGATCGGGTGCGGCATCATCTCGGTCCTCGTCCTGTTCGGGCTGGGCTCGTGGAAGGGCAAGATGACGGGACGCCCGTGGTGGCGGGACGGGTTCCAGTTCGCGCTGATCGCGAGCGCCGCTGCCGTCGCGGCGCTCATCGTGGGAGCGCTCCTCAAGGTCGACGCCTGAGGCCTTGGACGCGCTGCCGAACGACCTCCACACGCACACGGAGTGGTCCTACGACGCGCCGGACGGCTCGATGGAGGCGTCCTGCCGCCGCGCGGTGGAGGTCGGGCTCCCCGCGATCGCCTTCACCGACCACGCGGAGCTTGCGCCGTCGGAGCCGCAGCTCGCGGTCGAGGGCTACCTCCAGGAGGTGGAGCGTTGCCGCGCGCTGTTCCCGTCGCTCCGGATCCTCTCCGGCATCGAGCTCGGGCAGCCGCATCGATATCCCGAGGCGGCGGACGCGCTGCTCCGCTCCACGGAGGTCGACCTCGTCCTCGGCTCCGTCCATCGCGTCCCCGTCCGAGACGAGGTCGTGGAGCTCGGCGGCGACGTCATGGCAGATCTCGGTCCTCGCGAAACCGTCCGCGTCTACTTCGGCGAGATGCTCGGGCTGCTCGAGCGTTCCGCGGACTTCGCGGTGCTCGCCCACCTCGACTACGCCAAGCGCGACTGGCCGTTCGAGGAGATGCCCTACGAGGAGACCGACTTCGAGGAGGAGTACCGAGCGGTGCTGAAGGAGGCGGCGACGAACGGCCTCGCGCTCGAGATCAACACCGACCGGGAGGACACGCCGGAGCACTGGCCGTGTCCGCGGCCGGTCGTCGTCGACTGGTGGCGCGAGGCGGGAGGGGAGGCCGTCACCTTCGCGAGCGACGCGCACCAGCCGGATCGGATCGCCGAAGCCTTTCCAGAGGCCGCGGGCATCGCGGAGGCGGCCGGCTTCCGCGCCGCACCGCACGACTTCGGGTTCTGGCTGCGCTGAGCGGAGCTACATCTCGTGGTGGCCCTCGTGGCCGCCGTGGTTGTGGCCTCCATGCTCGTCTCCCGTCGGCTCGTTCATCATCTTGAGCATCGGGACGACCCCCGTCCGGATCGCGCGCGCGACGAGCGCCGATGCGAGGAAGAGGAACAGTACGTTCAACACCGTCGTGTAGTTGAGCGTCACCCCGGACTCCATCGACACGTGGCCGAGGTGCCGCTCCGGGATCAGGCCGAAGACCGAGAACAGGATCTCGACGGCGTAGCCGGCGAGCACCATCGCCGCGTAGAACGTCGCGAGCAGGAAGGCGCTCACCTTGATGCCGTAGTACTTCCGGTAGATGTTCAGGATCGGCAGGATGATGAGGTCGGCGAAGATGAACGACGCGACGCCGCCGAAGCTGATCCCGCCGTGCCACAGCACCGCGGCGAGCGGAACGTTCCCGATCGAGCAGACGAACGAGAGCGCCGCGACGACCGGCCCGACGAGCGGGCCCCACAGCTTCGCGACGAGCGGATGATCGACGGCGAAGAACGCCTGCCAGAACGACTCCGGCACCCACGCGCCGATGGCGCCGGCGATCAGGAGCCCGGCGACGATGTCCTTCCACACCGCGGCCCACTCCATCACGAAGGAGTGGCTGATCGCCGTGAACCCCCTCGGAGACAGCACGCGGGACAGGACCGAGCCGCCGGTGACCGACATGTCCATCGCCGCGTGGCCCTCCATCGACCCGAGGACGCCGCGCTCGGCCTGGCGTCGCGCCTCCTCCACCATGCGGTCGCTCAGGAAGAAGCGGAACAGCACGGAGAGGATCGCGATCATGATCAGGCCGCCGACGATCTCCGCGAGCGTGAACTCCCAGCCCAGGAGGAGCCACAGGATCACGCCGAGCTCGATCACGAGATTCGTGGAAGCGAACTCGAAGGCCATCGACGCCGTGAAGTTCGCGCCCTTCACGAACATCGACCGGGCGAGCGCGACCGCCGCGTAGGAGCACGACGAGGACGCGGCTCCCAGACCGCAGGCGATGCCGAGCGTGCGAGGCGATCCGTCGGGGAGGAGCCTCGCCATCTCCGACTTTGATACCACTGCCTGCACCGCGGCGGAGAGCGCGAAGCCCAGAACGAGGGCCCACAGGATCTCCCACGTCATCGAGAACGCGAAGTGGAGGGCGTCCGCGAGCGCGCTCCCGATCGTCGCGATCGGCATCGGCTCAGCCCGCCTCGGCGGAGCCGTCCGCGCGCGGGTCCGAGCCGGCGGAGAAGCCGTCCGCTCCGACGCGGATCAGGTGCGTGTGTCCGACCGTGCTGTCGTAGGGCTCCAGGAGGTTCACCTCGTATCCCGCGTCGGCGAACGCCCGGCGCGTCTCCGCGGGAACGCGCTCCTCGGCCTCGATGAACGCGCCGCCCTGCACGCTGTCCGTTCCGCCGACGACGAAGCGAGGCGCGGCGACGGCGTCCGCGGGCGTCATGCCGAGGTCGAGGGAGCGCGTCAGCACCTGCGCGTGGATCTGCGGCTGCCCACCGCCGCCCATCGTTCCGGCGACGCCGACGAGCTCTCCGTCGCGGGTGAGGAGTACTGGCATCAACGTGTGCGCGGGCCGCTTCCTCCCCGCGAGGACGTTCGGCGATGCCGGGTCGAGCGAGAAGCACGCGCCGCGGTTGTGGAGCACCACGCCGGTCGAGGGCTCGAGGATGCCCGAGCCGAACCCGTTGTAGAGGCTCTGGATCACGGAGACCGCCCATCCCTCCGCGTCCGCGGCGACGATGCCGACGGTGTCTCCTCCCGCCGCCGCCGTCGCGGCGGGGCGCTCGCCGGCAGCTGCCCGCCGGGCCGTCCGCTCGATGTTGGCGTACGAGAGCAGATCGTCCACGGCGACGTCGACACGCCATGGATCCGCGTTGTGCGCATCCCGGTCGAGCGAGGCGAGACGGAGCACGTTCGCGATCGTCGCGGCGTCCTTTCCGAGAGGATCTGGTTGCACACCGAGCCGCTCGATCGCCAGCAGCATCTCCAGGAGCGCGAACCCTTGCGAGTTCGGCGGCACCACGGAGACGTCCACGCCGTGGTAGCCGCGCGTGACGGGTTCGGAGACGTCGGTGGAGTGGGCTTCGAAGTCCTCGATCGTGTGCGTCTCCCCGAGTGAGCGGAGGTGTTCCGCGAGCCGGACGCCGACCGTCCCTCCGTACATCGCGTCGCGTCCCTCCGTCGCGAGCGTTCGGAGCGTCTCCGCGAGCGCCGGTTGACGGAGGAGATCGCCTTCCGCGAGGGGGCGACCCTCCGGGAGGAACGCGGTGGCCATCCCGGGGTCGGCGCGCCAGAGATCCGCGCCGCGCTCGATCGTTCCCGCGAGGTCGCGCGCGACCGGAACGCCGCCGACACCGAACGCGATCGCAGGTTCCAGCGCCTTGGCAAGGTCGAAGCGCGCACCGAGCTCGGTCAGCGCCTGCCAGCCGGCAACCGCCCCGGGAACCGTCACGGAGTGCGGACCTCGCTCGGGCATGCGCTCGCCGTACTCCCCACGGATCGCCTCGACGTCGATCGCCGCGGGGGCCGCTCCGCTGGAGTTCAGCGCGGCGATCTCGCCGTTGGGGAAGCGGACGAGCGCGAAGAGGTCGCCGCCGACGCCGCACGACGCCGGATACACGACCGCGAGCGACGTGGCGGCCGCCAATGCGGCGTCGACCGCGTTGCCGCCGGTCTCGAACGCCTCGGCGCCGGCGTGCGTCGCGGCGGCGTGCGGACAAGCGATCGCCCACCGGGTGCCGCTCGCGGACAGCTGTCGCTCCGTCATGGGCGTTCCCGCACCGCGACCGACGGCCGCGCCTGACTCATGCGCGGGCTCCGACACGCGAGCGAGATGGCTGGCACGAGGAGCACCAATACGTCGTTCGCGCGTGCTCTCCCTGACGTCTCGAGCGGATCGCGGTTCCGCAACGCCGGCACGGGCGTCCGGCGCGGCCGTAGACGGCGAGGCCGCCCGGAACGGTGGAGCGCATCACTGTCGAGGCGTTCCGTCGCAAGAGCGCCGACGCGGTCGCGAACAGCTCGTGGATCTGATCGTCTCCGAGGTCGACGATCTGCGCGAACGGATCGACGCCGCACGCGGCGAGCGTCTCGCTCTTGTACACGTTGCCGATGCCGGCGGAGATCCGCTGGTCGAGGAGCGCGACCCCGATCTCCGTGTCCCCCGGCCGGAGCGCCCGCAGCCATCGCACGGCCTCGTCCAGGTCGGGAGCGTCGCCGGAGAGGTCCGGTCCGAGTCGCCGGATCTGCTCAGCGCGCTCGGCGGGCTCGGAGAGGAGCTCGAGCGTGTGTGGCGTGAAGCAGACCGCGACGGCGTCGTCGGTCTCCAGGACGGCTCGGGCGGCGCGCTCGCGGAGCCTCCACGGCTCCCCTGGGCGGTAGAGGTGCCAGCTCCCGGTCATCCCCATGTGGGAGTGGAGCGTTCTCCCGTCGGTGAATGCGATCAACAGGTGCTTGCCGCGAGCCTCCACTCCCTTGATACGGACGTGCGGCCGCAGCTCGATCTCCCTGAGCGGGCCGCGGTCGCGCACCGAGCCGAGCGCGAGGCGATCTAGCTCGCGGCCGGAGATCGCACGCGACAGCGTTCGCGCGGCGCGCAGGATCGTGTCTCCCTCGGGCATGCCCCCAGCATATCGGCCGTCGGATTTCCGCCGGTCGGAGCCGTGCGTGGCGCGAGCGTGCGCGAAGCGACCGACGGTCAGCCGCGGACGGAGAGTCCCTTGTATCCCTCCGCGAATCCGGCCTCGTGCAGTCGCGACGCGAGCGGAGACTCCGCTGCTGGAATCCCGTCGATCCGCTGGAGCTCGATCTTGCGGACGCGGCCCTCCTTCACGAGGCCGATCAACGCGTCGATCCAGGCGCCGTCCTCCTCCGCGGACTCGAAGGTGAGGAGGGACTTCGCTCCACGCTCCAGGTAGGCCGCGGGCGCTCCGTTCTGGAGGACGACGAACGCGCCGGTAGCCCGCGCGGGACGGCCTGTGCCCTCGGGCCAGGGGAGCGCCGCACCGTACGGCTGCGCCGGATCGGTCGCGGGGACCGCGATCGCGGTCGGATGGCTCGCGGGTTCCGCGCCCGGGCGCTCGCGAAGGTCGCGAAGCCGGTCCACGGCGCCGGGCAGCGCGAACTGCGCGGCACCGAGTCCGTCGACGAAGTAGCCGCGCCGGACGCGGCCGCGCTCCTCCATCTCGCGCAACACCGGGTAAACGGC
>Ga0070696_100002270_pt1 | contig 12669 bp, 10 predicted proteins | sample KBSK1253metaG_FD_65474 | JGI IMG/M metagenome (GOLD analysis project Ga0070696, IMG submission 65474) | Corn, switchgrass and miscanthus rhizosphere microbial communities from Kellogg Biological Station, Michigan, USA - KBS K1-25-3 metaG | ecosystem: Host-associated > Plants > Roots >... | reverse complement strand
GAACGCGACGCTCCGCCGCATCCAGTTCATGTCGGCGCCGGCGCAGAAGGCTGCCCCTTCGCCCGTCAGGACGAGCGCGCGCGGCGCCGCGTCGGGAGCCTCCTCGAATCCGGCGCGGACCGACTCCAGCGCGGTGGTCAACTCCGCGATCAACACGTCGTCGAAGGCGTTTCGCACCTCGGGCCGGGCGAGCGTGATCCTCGCAACGGGGGCCGCGGGCTCGAAGCGAAGGCGCGTGAATGAGGGCGCGGCGGGCACGGCGGACGAGTCGGTCACGGGCGCGGCCTCACATTCGGTAGACGGGCGACGGCCCGCGCGTGACGGGCGCGTTGAGCGACGCCGAGAGCGCCAGCCCGATCGCCGCGCGCGTCGACGCGGGATCGATCACGCCGTCGTCCCAGAGTTGCGCCGTCGCGAAATAGGGGCTTCCCTCCCGCTCGTACTTCTCCAGCACGGGCGCCTCGATCGCGGCGGCTTCGTCCTTCGAGAGTTCCTTCCCCTCGCGGGCCAGCTGATCGCGCTTCACCTGGACCAGAACCGAGGCGGCCTGTTCCGCGCCCATGACGGAAATCCGCGAGTTGGGCCACGCAAAGAGAAAGCGCGGCCGGTAGCCGCGGCCGCACATCGCGTAGTTGCCGGCGCCGTGGGAGGCTCCGATCAGGAGCGTGAGGCGCGGCACCTCGGCGGTCGCGACCGCTTGCACCATCTTGGCACCGTCCTTGGCGATGCCCCCCGATTCGTACCGCTTTCCGACCATGAAGCCGGTGATGTTCTGGAGGAAGACGAGCGGGATCCGCCGCTGCGAGCACAGCTGCACGAAGTGGGCGCCTTTCAGGGCGCTCTCGGAGAAGAGAACGCCGTTATTGGCGACGATGCCGACCGGATAGCCCATCCATCGCCCAAAGCCGGTGACGAGCGTGGTTCCGTACTCCGCCTTGAATTCGTGGAAGCGGCTCCCGTCGAGGAGCCGGGCGAGCACCTCCCGCACGTCGTACGGCTGCCGCGTATCGGGGGGAATCAGGCCGTAGAGTTCCTCGGCCGGGTAGAGCGGGTCCTCGGGCTCCGCGAGATCGAGGTCGACGCGCTTCACGGTCCCGAGCCGCTCCACGATGCTGCGAACGACCTGAAGCGCCTCCTCCTCGTTCGAGGCCATGTGATCCGTGACGCCGCTGACCCGCGAGTGGACTTCGGCGCCCCCCAGATCCTCGGGCGTGACCTCCTCGCCGGTGGCGGCCTTCACGAGCGGCGGCCCGGCGAGGTAGATCGTGCCGGTGCCGCGCACGATGACGTTTTCGTCGGACATGGCGGGGACGTAGGCGCCGCCGGCGGTGCACATGCCGAGGACCGCGGCCACCTGCGGAATTCCCTGGGCGGACAGGACGGCCTGGTTGTAGAAGATCCGGCCGAAGTGCTCCTTGTCCGGAAAGACCTCGGCCTGCAACGGAAGGAAGACGCCGCCCGAGTCGACGAGGTAGATCGCGGGCATCCGGTTCTCGAGCGCGATCTCTTGCGCCCGGATGTGCTTCTTGATCGTGATCGGATAATACGTGCCGCCCTTCACGGTGGCGTCGTTCGCGACGATCACGCACTCGCGCCCGGAGATCCGGCCGACGCCGGTCACGATTCCGGCCGAAGGGACCTCGTCGTCGTACATGCCGCCCGCGGCGAGCGCGGAGAGCTCCAGAAAGGGCGTGTCGGGATCGAGCAGGCGCTCGATCCGTTCCCGCGCCAGGAACTTGCCCCGGTCGCGGTGAAGCTTGACGGCCTGGTCCGAGCCGCCCTTCCCCACCTTCTCGAGGCGGCGCCGCAAGTCGGCGGCCAAGCCCTCGTGGTGCTGGCGGTTCCGCCGGAAATCCTCGGATGACGCCTTGACGTGGCTGCGGAGAACGCTCATCGGTCCGTCACTCTAACCTCCAAATCCCCAAAGGGAAAGGGGGGATCGCAGGCCCAAACTTGCGCTCCAGATTCGACGCGATTCGGCCGATGAATCCCCGAGGCCCAAGAAGGCGTTCCATTTCGTCCGGGGGGAGTCCGCATCGTGGCAACGAATTCCGAACGCGCGCGTCAGTCGCAGATCCAGTTCGACCGGAGGACCTGGGGCATCCTGGGCCTCGCGATCCTCCTCATCCTCGCCTTCAGCGCGACGATTCCGTCCCTCTATCTCTCGCTGGTTCGCTCGGGCTTCCTGGGCGACCGGCTACCTGCGGGCGGCGGCTGGATGCTCCTGGTCGGCCTCGTCGGGCTCACGTCCCTCTTTTGCCTCTACATGATTCACCAGCAGCGCGAGATCAACCAATTCCGCCAGAAGATGCTGCGCGACCAGATGGAGCTGGAGCAGTCCCGCGGCCGGCTGGCCGAGCTGACCTCGCTCTTCCAGCTCGGCAACAACCTGCACATGGAGCTTCCGCTCGAGACGATTCTCGAGATCACCGTCCAGCGGGTCGCCTCGACGCTGCACTCGCACAACGTGTCCCTCTTTCTCCAGGACCCAGACACGAAGACCTTGTCCTGCCGCTCGACGTTCGGGCTCATCCCGCGCGATCCCGAGCCGGACGTGGTCGCGGGCGACAGCGCGGTCGGGTGGTCGGCGCGGCACCGGCAGCCGATCCTCATGAACGCGAACGACAAGGAAGCGCGCTACGCGAGCTTCTTCGCCACGCACCCAGACACCGGTTCGGTGCTCATCCTGCCGATCGCTGTCGAGAGCCGCACGGTCGGGGTCCTGCAAGTCTGCCGCGCGGCCAAGGCCGCGTCCTTCACGCTCGAGCATCGGGACGTCGGACAGCTCTTCGCCGACAACGTGGCCGGGGTGATCGACCGCGCGCGTGTCATGGAGCGGCTCCGTCAGAGCGCGATTACGATCGGCGCCGACGCGGCCGCGGAGTCCGCGGAGCCCACGGGGGTCTTCCGCGATTCGTTCCTTTCTGCGGCGACCTCCGAGCTCAAGTCGCCTCTGACGACGATCGTCGCCTATTCCGAGGTCCTCGATCAGAACGAAAAGAAGATGACGCCCTCCATGCGCATCGAGTTCACCGCCCGGCTTCGGACCGAGGCGCTCCGAATGATGAGCCTGGTCGACGACGTGCTCGACGTCGTCCGCCTGGAGCTGGGCCGCTACATGATGGATCTGACCGTATCGAACGTGAACGAATCCGTCCGCACGGCCATCGACGCGGTCCGGCCGATGGCGGAGGCGCGCGGCGTCTCGCTCGAGACGGCGCTGGATCAGAACATCCCCGACCAGCACCTCGATCCGGCAAAGCTCCGCCAGGCGGTGCTCGGCCTGGTGCGAAATGGGATCCGGTTCTCTCCGCCGAAGGGACGCGTCCGGGTCTCGACGTGGCTACGGGACGACAGCGTGACGATCGAGATTCGCGATTCGGGGCCGCCGGTTCCGGCGGAGACGGCGGCGCTCGTCTTCGACCTGGAGCAGGCCGCGTCGGGCGAGTTGAAGCGCTGCAAGGACGGCCTCGGCTTCGGACTCCACCTGGCCAAACGATTCGTCGAACTCCACGGCGGGACGGTGGCGGCGGGAAGCGATCCGGGTGGATCGGGCGCGTCGTTCTGGATCCGCCTGCCTCGCGGCGGGGATCTCGCGCGCCTGGTCGGCGCCGATCCGTTCGTCGAAGAGCTGGCGAAGCGCTAGGGTGGTACGGGCTAGCGCGGGCCGGTTCCCGGCTCGCGGACGCGCCCGCGATCGATCGCGGCGCGGACCATCGCCAGTTCCCCCACGTTCTCGAGCGTCACCATTCCCAGGATCGACCCGTCGTCCCCCACCACCGGCACCGCGGGACATCCGCTTCCCTCCATCCGCCGAAAGACGTCCTCCAGAAGATCGCGGGGATGCGCGGTGCCGCAATTTCGACGCGTCGCGTCGCCCACCGGCCGGTCGGTGCGCCCTTCCGCGAGCGCCCTCAGGAGGTCCGACCGGGTCAGGATTCCGATCGGCGGATCCCCCGGCCGCGCGCCGAGCACGGGGAAGTCCTGTTGGTGACCCTCGAGGAGGAGATCGACCGCGCGGGAGAGCGGATCGTCCGCGCGGAGCGTCCGGAAGTCGCGGATCATCGCGCGCGTGACCGGCACGCCCGTGAACACCGAGCGCATCTGCACCGCCGCGGACTCTTGCGTCGCGCCGATGAAGACGAAGAGCGCGATGAAGAGAAGCATCGGCTCCCCCCTCAGGAGCCCGCCCAGTCCGAAGAGGAGCGCGATGCCCTGTCCGACCCCCGCCGCGATCTGCGTCGCGCGAACGTAGTCGAGACGGCTCGCGAGCGCGGCGCGGAAGACGCGGCCTCCGTCCATCGGGAAGGCGGGGATCAGATTGAAGAGCACGAGCATGACATTGACGTAGAGAAGGAGCGCCGGAAACCACCCCATGGGATAGACCGGCACCGGCGCCGCCAACAGCGTCGATAGAACCGGGAGCACGATCGGAAGGAGCGCCAAGACGATGACCACGTTGACCGCGGGTCCCGCGAGCGCGATCAGGATCTCCTGGGACGGTTTCTCGGGAATCCGCTCGAGGCGGGCCACGCCCCCGATGGGAAAGAGGGTGATGTCCCGGGTCTTGACGCCGTAGCGACGCGCGGTCAGGGCGTGGCCGAACTCGTGCAGCACGACGCAGGCGAAGATCGCGAGGATCGTGCCGGCGGCTTGCGCGGCGTGCGCGAAGCCCTGCCCGCCCGTGAGCGAGGTGATGAAGATCCAGATGATGAAAAGAGCGAAGGTCGCATGGATCCGAACGGGGATCCCTGCGACCTTCGCGATCTGCCACGACCAGCGCATGGGCGTTGGGCGCGGTGCCGAATTACGAGGTGACGGGCTTCAGAACGATGGTGACCGGAGCCGTCAGCGACACCTTCATCTTCTGCCCAGCGGGGAGAACGATCTGATCCCCCTTGGTCGCGACCGCGACGCCCGTTCCGATGATGGCCCCGGCCGCCGCGCCCTTTCCGATGTCGTCCTTGCCGCCCAAGATACCGCCGACAATGGCGCCTGCCGCCGCGCCGCCGCCGATCTGGAGCGCGCTCGACTTACCCTCGCCCTTGCCCGTCAGGCGGAACGGCTCGCACGAAATCGCGTACGACTTGCCGTCCGGCAGGACCAGCTCTGTGAACCGAAGCGTGAGCTCCGCGCCGCCGGCCACGCGTCCGGCCGGATCGATGTGCGTGATCTCGCCGTTGATCGTGGAGCCGGCGGGCACGATTTCAATTTCGTTCACGCGCTCGGGCTCGAGCGTCCGGAGCGTGATCCTCTCTCCGACCTTGTTCTTCCCCGTGTCGATCGTGCTCCCAAGCGAGGCGACGAACGTGGTCCCGGCCGTCAGCGTCTCCGTCTTCTCTTTCTCTGCCTCGGCCGTCTTCTGCTGGCCCGAGCAGCCCGCGACGAACGCAAGCAAGGCGACCGCGACGACGGCCGTGGAGGCGCGGCGAACCGCGCCCGTTCTGAAGATTCCCTTCATACGCTGCTCCTTCTCGTTTCGCCCCCGGAACGATCGCCGCGATGTGCGGCGCGTCCGCGCGTGGCGTTCCTTCGCTACCCGAGCCAGCGCGCGAGCCAGTCGTGCACTTCCCGGTTCCAGACGATCGAATTTCGCGGCTTCAGCACCCAGTGATTCTCATCGGGAAAGAAGAGGAGCCGCGCGTCGATCCCCTTCGCTTTGTAGATGTTGTAGACGGCCAGCGCCTGCGTGTGCGGCACGCGGTAGTCGCGCTCGCCGTGGATCACGAGCATCGGCGACGCGAACCCCTTGGCGAAGCGCGCCGGACTCCATCGATCGATCGCGTCGAGGCGATCCCATGGCTCGCCGCCGTACGCCTGGTGCCGTCCCTGGGTCACGTCGCTCGCGTACTCCGCCAGGAGGTCGAACACGCCGGCGTGGTTCACCAGGCAGCGGAAGCGGTCGGTCATGCCGGCGATCCAGCAGACCAGGTAGCCGCCGTAACTACCCCCCGCGGCCGCCATGCGCGTCTCGTCGATGAATCCCGTCTCGATCAGCACGTCCGTGGCCTTCTGGATGTCCGTGAACGGCTTGTCCCCGTGGCCGCCCTGGATGCACCCGGCGAAGTCCTGACCCCACGACGTCGACCCGTGGAAATTCACGGTGGCGACGACGTAGCCGGACGACGCGAAGAGGTGCGGATTCCAGCGATAGTGGAAGTTGTCGGCCGACGTGGCGTGCGGTCCGCCGTGGATGACGTGCACGAGCGGCCACTTCTTCGCGGGGTCGAAGCCCGGCGGGAACGTGACGTACATCTGGACGGGATCGCCGTCGGCGCCCTCGAAGATCATCTCGCGCACCTCGCCGAACGCGATCTCTTCCAGGAGGGGATCGTTCAGCCGGGTATGCCTGCGAAAGTCCGAACCGTCGGAGCGGCAGGAGGCCGCCTCGGCCGGTGCCGAGAGCGACTGGTGCGTGAAGTACAGGCGGCCATCGCGGCCGGCGCGAAGGCCGGACACGGTGCCCGACGCGTGAATCGGCTTCGGCGCGGCGCCCGCTTGCGGCGTGGGCGCGTCCATGCGAAAGAGTCCGACGCGGGCGCGATCCTCGCACTCGAGAATCAGCGAGCCGTCCGCCGCGAACTCCCACACGGACGGTGAGCGGTCCCACGCCTCGGTCAGGATCGAATGGAGGCCCGTCGTGCGGTCGTACCGCATCAGGCGAACACGGTCGGCATAGAAGTACGGATCGCGCTGCGCGCCGTACACGATCGCGGCACCGTCCGGCGAGTAGCGCGGCCGGTGCATCTCCGCGGGAGCCTCCGCGGGCGTTCCCTCCGGCGTGAGGCACCGGACGGCGCCCTTCCCCGAGGTCGGGACGGCGTAGAGCGCCCACCGAAGCAAGCGATGCGGCGGCGCGCTGGAATTGGCGACGAAGGTGATCTCGGAGCCGTCGGGAGCGATGTCGTACTGGCCCCCCGGCTCCATGAAGTCGAACCATCCCGTTCCCTGGGGCGTGAGATCGAGGAGTTCGCGGGACTCGACGTCGAGCACGAAGAGGTGCGGGCGCTCGCCTCCGGTGAGCCAGCGATCCCAGAAGCGGTAGAGGCGATCCTCGGTGACGTGGGCCTTCACCGGTTCCTTGGCGCGTGCTTCCGCCAGGGACTTCGTGCCCTCCGGGGTCGGTGCATCGGCGAAGAGATGCGCGCCGAACAGGATGCGGCGTCCGTCCGGGAACCAACGGGGATCGAAGACCCCAAGCGGAAGATCGGTGAGCCGCTCGGCCTCGCCGCCGTCGAGGGAGAGCAGGTGGACCTGCGCCTTCTCCTCTCCCTGCGACCGCGTGAAGAGGATTCGCCTCCCGTCGGGCGAGAAGGATGGCTCTCCGGCGGTCGCGTCCTCGGCGGTGAGCGGGCGCGGCGCCCCATCCCCGGTCGGGACCCACCACAGGCGAGCCCGCCCCTTGTTCTGCTCCATGTCGTATGCGGTCACGGGCACGACGATCGCGCGGCCGTCGGGGGACGGCGCGGCGGCGCCGACGCGCTGGATCTTCCACAGGTCCTCCGCGACGAAGCGCCGCCCCTGAGGACGGACCGCGGCGTAGAGGGCGGATGAGGCTCGAGACGATTGCCGCTCGGCGAGGTGCAAGGCCTTCCTCCGAATCAGTTCGGACGGCCCAGCCGACGCGAAGCGCGGGGGGAGGACAATCCGCTGGAACTAGGGATATTACGCGCCCGGGGGCGCCGGCGCCAGGGGTTTGGAGCTAGGCCGGTTTCGGCGCCGGGGGCGGCAGCACGCGAGCCACGACCAGCGATTCGAAGCCGCACTTGTTGTGGGTTCCGTCGCAGAAGGGCTTGTTGGATGATTCGCCGCAGCGGCAGAGCGAGATGACGGTACGGCCCGCCAGGTCGAACGGCTTTCCGTCCTGGTCGACGACCGTGAACTCCCCTTCGATCCGAACGGGACCGTTGTTTCGAATGATGACCTTCGCGGGCATCGTGCCTCCTTGGGACCTCGGCTGAGGGTGGGCGCCCGAGGCGCGGCTTCTCCGCCGGGAGCGAACAGTATATACTTCGTAGCCGTTCGCGGCACGCAGCATCGTCCGCGCCCGCCGGCATCGACTCCCCATACGCGAGGAATATCGCCCGATGGCGCCACAGTTCATCTTCACGATGCACAAGGTCAGCAAGGTCTATCCGCCCAACAAGGAAGTCCTCAAGGACATTTCCCTCTCGTTCTATCCGGGCGCGAAGATCGGCGTCCTGGGCCTGAACGGAGCCGGAAAGTCGACCTTGCTCCGGATCATGGCGGGCGTGGAGGACGGATACATGGGCGAGGCGCGCCCGGCCAAGGGAATCAAGATCGGGTTCCTCACGCAGGAGCCCGCCCTCGACGAGTCGAAGGACGTGCTGGGCAACGTCATGGAAGGGGTCGCCGAGACGAAGGCGCTCCTCGACCGCTTCAACGAGCTGAACGTTCGCCTGGGCGAGAATCTGGACGCGGACGACATGGAGCAGACGATGGAGGAACACGGGCGCGTGATGGCCGAGATCGAGGCCAAGAACGCGTGGGAACTCGACCGGACGATCGAGATTGCCATGGACGCCCTCCGCGTCCCCCCGGGCGAGACCAGCGTGAAGACGCTCTCGGGAGGCGAGCGGCGTCGGGTGGCGCTCTGCCGGCTCCTCCTGAGCCGCCCCGACATGCTTCTCCTCGACGAGCCGACGAATCATCTCGACGCCGAGTCGGTGGCGTGGCTCGAGCGCTTCCTCAAGGAATTCCCCGGCACGGTCGTGGCGGTCACCCACGACCGGTACTTCCTCGACAACGTGGCGGGCTGGATCCTGGAGCTGGACCGCGGCCGCGGCATCCCGTGGGAGGGGAACTATTCCTCGTGGCTCGATCAGAAGCAGGCGCGCCTCGCGCTGGAGGAGAAGCAGGAGTCGGCGCGGCAGCGCACGCTGCAGCGCGAGCTGGAGTGGATCCGGCTCTCGCCGCGCGCGCGGCAGGCCAAGAGCAAGGCGCGCGTCACCGCGTACGAGCGGCTGCTGGAGCAGGACGCCGAGAAGCGGACCGAGCGGCTGGAGATCTCGATCCCGCCCGGACCGCGGCTTGGAAACCTGGTCGTCGAAAGCAAAGACCTGGTCAAGGGCTACGGGGACCGCGTGCTGATCGACGGGCTCACGTTCACGCTTCCGCCTGGGGGGATCATCGGCGTGATCGGCCCGAACGGCGCCGGCAAGACGACGCTCTTCCGGATGATCGCGGGCACCGAAAAGCCCGATGGGGGATCCCTGCGTCTGGGCGACACGGTCTCGCTCGCGACCGTGGACCAGTCGCGCGACGCGCTCGATGGGACGAAGACGGTGTGGGAGGAGATCTCGGGCGGCGAGGACCTTCTCGCGATGGGCAGCCGCGAGATTCCGTCGCGCGCCTACGTCGCCGCGTTCAACTTCAAGGGCGCCGACCAGCAGAAGCCGGTGAAGAACCTTTCCGGCGGCGAACGAAACCGCGTCCACCTGGCCAAGCTCCTCCGCTCGGGCGGCAACCTGCTCCTGCTCGACGAGCCGACGAACGACCTCGACGTCGACACGCTCCGCGCGCTCGAAGAGGCAATCCTCGAATTCGCGGGCTGCGTGGTCGTGATCTCCCACGACCGCTGGTTCCTGGACCGGATCGCGACGCACATGATCGCGTTCGAGGACGACGGGAGCGTCGTCTGGTTCGAGGGAAATTTCCAGGAGTACGAGGCGAACCGCCACATGCGCCTCGGATCCGCCGCGGATCAGCCGCACCGGCTCAAGTACAAGAAGCTGGTCCGCTAAGCCCCGCCGCCGGCGCCCTTCCTCGCCGGGAGCGGCGCCCGGTATCCATTGAGCCACATTCGACTGCCGGAATTTGGCGCCTTCCCCCTGGCACGTTTGGAATCATTATGATATCATATTAGTATCAAACGATGATTTGCAGCCGACCTTTCACGCGGAGGCATCGAACATGACCACGGAACGCCCCACCACGGCGCTCGGAGGCGCCCTCGGACTCATCGTCTGTCTGCTCCTGATCGTCGCGACGATCGTCGCCTTGGTGGGCGCGGTTCGGGCCGATCAGCCGTTGCGCCTCCTGACGATGATGCTTCCCTGCGCGATCCTCGCCTTCCTCACGGGCGCGGGGCTCTTCACGGTGCAGCCGAATCAGGCGGTCGTGCTCATCCTGTTCGGGAGCTACGTCGGAACGGTGCGGCAAAGCGGGTGGTGGTGGACGAACCCGTTCAACACGCGGAAGCGGATCTCGCTTCGGGTCCGGAGCCTGAATGGGGCGACGATCAAGGTGAACGACCAGGCCGGAAATCCCGTCGAGATCGCCGCCGTCGTCGTCTGGAAGGTGCGCGAGACCGCGCAGGCCTCGTTCGACGTGGAGGACTACGAGGCGTTCGTGACGGTGCAGAGCGAGACCGCGGTGCGACACCTGGCCACCGAGTATTCGTACGACGATCCGGCGCACGATGCGATCTCGCTGCGCGGCAACACCGACAAGGTCTCGGAATTCCTTCGCACGGAACTTCAAGAAAGGCTCCGCCAAGCCGGCGTCGAGGTGGTGGAGGCGCGGCTCAGCCACCTGGCGTACGCGCCCGAGATCGCGGGGGCCATGCTCCAGCGGCAGCAGGCTTCGGCGATCATCGCGGCCCGCCAGCGGATCGTGGACGGCGCCGTCGGAATGGTCGAGCTGGCGCTCGAGCGGCTGGAGAAGAACAAGACCGTGGAGCTCGATCCCGAACGGAAGGCCGCCATGGTGTCGAACCTGCTCGTCGTGCTCTGCGGGGAGCGGGCGGCGATGCCCGTGCTCAACGCCGGGACGCTGCACAACTAGGCGGGACGCCTTGGCCCCGCGGAAAGCATTCCTGCTCCGGATCGATCCGGACCTGTGGAACGCCCTCGAGAAGTGGGCCGCGGACGAGCTTCGAAGCGTGAACGGGCAGATCGAGTACGTGCTCGCGCGCGCGGTGAAGGAAGCCGGACGCGACCGGCGCACCCGCCCCCAGGAGGAACGAAATCGGCCGGACCCCGCGGAGGGTCCGGCCGGCGAGTCGTCTTAGTCTTGCTGTCGCTGCTGCCGGCCGCTAGCCGTCAGTCGTCGTCTCGGTCCTCCTGGCGCTCCTTCCGATCTTCCCGATGCTCCCTCAGATCCTCGCGACGCTCATGGCGGTCCTCGATCAGCTCGCGTCCCGTTTCGCGCGCGTCCTCCCTCGCGATCCGGAGGAACTCCTCGAGAAGCGCGTCCTCCTGCTTCAGCGCGCGGCGGTCGCCCCGGCGAACGTCGTCTTGAATCTCGCGCAGGTCGCGCAACACGTTCATCTGCCGCTCGAGACGGCGCCGGCTCTCAGCCGTGTCACGCCGGTCGTGCCGGAGATCGCGGCGGTCGTCGCGCCTGTCGCGGACGTCATCCCGCACGTCGCGATCGTCCCCTTCACGTCGCTCGTCGCGCACCTCCCGCCGGTCCTCCCTCAGCTCGCGCTCGCTCCGTCTCGCCTCACGGCGATCCGCTTCGAGATCGTGGCGCGCCTCCGCGACTTCGCGGCGCAGGAAGGCATGGATTCGTTTCCGGATCCCCTCCTCCGCCCTGCGGTCCCCTTCGGCCTTCGCCTTGTCGAGGCGCGCCATCAGGCGCTCCAACCGTCGGACGTCGGCGCGATCGCCGGCGAACTCCCGTCGGTCCTTCCTGATTTCGCGCCCGTCCTGCCGGATTTCCTGGCGGTCTCGGGCCAACTCCCGATCCTCGGGATCGGCCCCTGCCGGAACCGCCGAGCCCACGGCGAGGGCAAGAAGCGCCGCCCCCGTGAGGCCCCGACTCCACAGTGTGAATGCATTCATACGACTGGATCCTCCAGGGCGCCTATGCGCCGCAACGAGTTACTCGGAGCCTGTCGCTCCCGTACCGATGATCTGGCGATGTACGGCAACTAGCGTGCCCCGCGTCTAGCGCGCCGCGGACCGCGCGGTCCGAACCGTGGACAGGATCGGTGCCGTGATCGGCGCCTCCGAGACCGTCCCGTATCGACGCGCGATCGTCCGAATCTTGGCGGCGTTCCCGATCAGGATCATCGTGAGATCCTCCGGTGGCGGGAACGCCCGCGCGATCGCGGGCTTCATCGCCTCCGGGGTCACGGCGGCGATCCGCCCCATGTATCCGGTGACTTCCTCTCGCGGCAGTCCGTAGTAGGCGAGTTCCGCGAAGCGCCCCGCGATCTGGTCGGCGGTCTCGATCTCGGGCGGATACTGCCCCTGGATGTACTGCTTCGTCGCGAGGAACCTCCGCTCGTCCAGTCCGCTCGACCGGAACGCGCGATAGGTGTCGAGCGCGAGATCGAGCGCGCGCTGCGTCGACTCGGTCTTCGTATAGGAACTCATCGAAAAAGAGCCTGCCTCGGCGTGCTCGGCGAAGTTCGAGCGCGCCCCATACGTGAGCCCGCTCTTGATGCGAAGCTCCGTGTTGAGGAGCGACGTGTAGCTGCCGCCGAATCCCGTGTTCGCCACATCGATCGCGTCTCGATCCGGATCGGTCCGCGCGATGCCGACGTTTCCGATCCAGAAGTAGGTCTGGAGCGCGTCGGGCTTGTCGATCAAGAGCACGCGCCTGCCGCTCGAGCGCTCCGGGGCCGCGATGACCGGCAGCGGGGCGGCCGCCTTCGGCCAGGCGCCGAACGTCCGGCGCAGCGTGCCCTCCATCGATCGC
>Ga0070696_100002269_pt1 | contig 12670 bp, 11 predicted proteins | sample KBSK1253metaG_FD_65474 | JGI IMG/M metagenome (GOLD analysis project Ga0070696, IMG submission 65474) | Corn, switchgrass and miscanthus rhizosphere microbial communities from Kellogg Biological Station, Michigan, USA - KBS K1-25-3 metaG | ecosystem: Host-associated > Plants > Roots >... | reverse complement strand
TACGTCTTCCAGTTCGCCGCCCTCTTCGACTCCATGACGGTCGCGGAAAACATCGGGCTCGGCCTGGTCAAGCGAGGACTCGACAAGGCCGCGATTGAGGAGCGAGTGCAGGAGAGCCTGGCCGTGGTGGACCTGTGCGGGACGGAGCAGAAGTTCCCGGCCGAGCTGTCCGGTGGGATGCGCAAGCGGGTCGGGATTGCGCGGGCGATCGCTCTTCGGCCGAGCTACATTCTCTATGACGAGCCGACGACCGGCCTCGATCCGGTCACGTCTGCGGTGATGGACCTGCTGATGATTCGCACTCGCGATCTCGGCGTCACCGGGCTCATCGTCACCCACGACATGCGCAGCGCCTTCAGTGTGGGCGACCGCATCGCCATGCTGCACCAGGGCACCATTCGCCAGGTCGGCACCGTCGCCGAGATCCAGGCAACCGAGGATCCGGTGGTGCGGCAGTTCATCGAGGGGCGACCGGACGCGGCGCCGGAACCCGCCGGAGGGAGATGGACCGAGTGAAACGAACCAATGAATTCGCCGTGGGACTCGCCGTGCTCGCCGCGCTCGGGCTGGTGATTGGCGGAGCCCTGTGGCTCAGTGAGACCGACGTCAATCAGAAGAAGGCGACCTATGCGGCCCGGTTTCGCACCGTGGGCGGGCTCGGCGTCGGGGCCCCGGTCACGCTACGAGGTGTGCGGGTCGGCCGAGTCGAGGCCATTCGATTGGTCGAGAACGAATGGGTGGAGACCGATTTCAGCATCGACCGTGCCGTGGAGCTCCCCAGCAAGCCGGCGGTGATCTCCGCCTCGGCGAGCCTCTTTGGGGAGTGGAGCGCCAATATCATTCCGTATGAGCCGCTACCGACCGATCCCAACCTGCGTGATGCCCTGATCGAATCGGACAAGGCCGGCGGCGAGGCCTGGCCCGGCGCTACCCTGCCCGATATCGGGCAGCTCACCGCGCAGGCCAGCCGGATCGCGGGTGACGTCGGAGATATCACTCAGCGGATCGGTCAGGCCTTCGACAGCACCGCGCTCAAGAACATGCAACAGAGCGTGAAGGACCTTGCGGCAATCTCCCAACGGCTGGTGCGCTTCGCCAACGCCCAAACCGGGCGGATCGACAGCATCAGCCAGAATGTCGCGTCGACCTCCAGCTCATTCGCCGGCATGGCCCACACCTTCGACATTGCCGCATCCCGGCTGGACACCGCGACCGCGGACAATCGGCTCAAAGACATCCTGGAAAATTCCCGGATGTCGAGTACCGACGTACGCCAGGCCGCGGCTGATCTCCGCGCGGTCATGGCGGCCGCTCGCGAGAACCAGGTGAGCCTCATTCGCGTGATTCAGCAGGCCGACTCGCTCATGACCAAGATCCAGCAGGGAAACGGTACCCTGGGTATGCTGGCGACCGATTCCACGCTCTATCGCGAGACCACCAAGACCGTCATTCAATTCCGGGAGCTGCTGGACGACATCCAGGCGCATCCCAAGAAGTACCTCAAGATCTCGGTGTTCTGATGAGCAAGCGGCGCGCGGAGCTGGAAGTGAGTGCCGGCGGTATTGTCTACCGACGCAGTAGCGACGAGGGACCCCGCTTCTTGTTGATCCGGGACTCCTACGACAATTGGGGCTTTCCCAAGGGCCATCTGGAGGACGGCGAGTCCCCGGCCGACGCGGCGAGGCGGGAGACCGCTGAGGAGACCGGCCTCGATCAGCTCGTGCTTCAAGGTCCCATCCGGGTCATCGATTGGCACTTTCGCTTCCGCGGCCGGCACATTCACAAGTACTGCCATTTCTTCTTGTTCGAGAGTCCCTCGGGCGATGCCTGTCCCCAGGTGGACGAGGGGATCACCGACTGTCAGTGGCGCCCTCTCGAAGAGGCGCTGGAACTCTTGAGCTACGACAATGCCCGGGGTGTGCTGAAGCGGGCCGGCGATATGGTGCGCACCCTGGTGGCGGTAGGCGCAGGCCGGTCCCGGCGGGACGGCGGTAAGGCGGTAGGGCGGTATGGCGGTAGGGCGGGAGGTCGAGAGGGGGAGACTGGGTCGTCCAATCAGGGCGCTGGCGATACCCCACAGGACGCGGGAGCTGCGGACCGGGGTGGGGAGGCGAATTCACCTACCGCCATACCGCCCTACCGCGTTACCGACTACCGCCCTACCGCCACCGACTGAGATGGCCGCGATCGCCGCCCTGCTGGAGAGCCGGAGCGCCCTGGCCGCACTCCGCCGCACGTTGCCCAAGGGTGGTCCCGGTGTGGTCACCTGCAGAACTCCAGGGGCGCTCCGTCGAGTCCTCGAGACCCGGCTGGTGGATGCAGTCGTGCTCGCACCGCACTCCAGCCTCCTGCCCGATCTGGTCGAGCTCCGCGGGCGACTTCCCGGCATTCCGGTCGTCGTCTACGCTCCGTTTCGTCCTGACGATGGCGATTTGCTGCTAGCCTGCCGCCGGCACGCGATCTCCTCCGTTGCGGTCGAAGGCGTAGATGATCCCGTGGTGGGGGAGATGGTGGCGCGGACCTCGGTCACCGCGGAGCGGCGCCGTGCTCTCGCCGATGCCCCACGGATGTTGCGGCTCACCGAACCGCTCCAGCGGGCCGCCTGGGACCTGCTGCTCGCCGAGGTCGAGCGACCGATGCGCACCACCACCCTCGCCGGGCGCCTGGCGGTGAGCCGAGAGCATCTCTCCCGTCAATTCGGCGCGGGAGGAGCACCCAATCTCAAGCGGGTGATCGATCTCACTCGGATCGCCTGCGCGGCCCAACTGCTGGCCAACCCCGGCTATTCCATTCCGACCGTGGTGCGGGTGCTCCACTTCGCCTCGTCCAGCCACCTGAGCAGCACCGCGCGCCGAATCGCCAACGTTCCAACCAGCGGGCTGGGCAGCTTGGGCCCGGCTGGGGTCCTGGCGGCGTTCGTTCGCGGCAACACTCGTAGTCGCCTCTGAATTCACCCCATCCCGGCCGTGGTTTTGGCCGGGGTAGCTAGGTATTTTGGGTGGCTTCGCTCGGTTGTCTTGCCGTCCGATCGATTGTGATTATTTTCACAAGCTGAAAACCACCTAGCCATTCAGCCAGGCTCCAGGACTCATGGCCACCCAAACCAGTCTTCGTCCCGGTGAGCTCAAGGACATTCTGCTCCGGGAGATTGCCGCAGCCGATCTCAGCACGGCCGACGTGTCAGAGGTCGGCACCGTGCTCGAGGTGCGCGATGGGATCGCCCGGATCTACGGTCTCAAATCGGCCGTCGCCAGCGAGATGCTCGAGTTCATCGCGCAGGAGACCGGCGAGACGGTCGCCGGACTGGTGCTGAACCTCGAGGAAGACAACGTCGGCGCCGCCATCATGGGCGACTATCTCAAGCTGAAGGAAGGCGACGAAGTCCGGCGCACCGGCCGGCTTCTGGAGGTTCCAGTGGGGCCCGCGATGCTGGGCCGGGTGGTGAACGCGCTGGGGCAGCCGGTGGACGGGCGGGGACCAATCCAGACCAGCCTCAGCCGACCGGTGGAGATGGTTGCTCCCGGCATCATCGTGCGGCAGCCGGTTAAGGAGCCGCTCCAGACCGGCATCAAGGCGATCGACGCGATGATTCCCATCGGCCGGGGTCAGCGAGAGCTGATCATCGGGGATCGTGGCACCGGAAAGACGGCCATCGCGGTGGACACGATCCTCAATCAGAAGGGAACCGGCGTCGTCTGCGTCTACATCGCGATCGGCCAGAAGCGTTCGACCGTGGCGACGGTGGTGGAGCGGCTCAAAGATGCAGGTGCCATGGACTACTCGATCGTGGTGATCGCCTCCGCCTCCGAGCCGGCACCCTTGCAATACATCGCTCCGTATGCCGGGTGCGCCATCGCCGAGTACTTCATGTACGAGGAAGGGAAGGCCACGCTCTGCGTGTACGACGATCTCTCCAAGCAGGCCGCGGCCTACCGCCAGCTCTCGCTGATCCTCCGGCGCCCGCCCGGACGGGAAGCCTACCCCGGGGACGTGTTCTATCTGCACAGCCGTCTGCTGGAGCGCGCGGCCAAGATCGTTGAAAATCCGGACAAGGCTAAGCTCGACAGCCGAATCAAGAAGCCGGGTGGGTCGCTGACGGCACTCCCGATCATCGAGACCCAGGCGGGGGACGTTTCGGCCTACATCCCAACCAACGTCATTTCGATCACCGACGGTCAGATCTTCCTGACCACCGATCTGTTCTATTCCAATGTCCGACCAGCCGTGGACGCGGGCATCAGCGTGAGCCGGGTCGGCGGGAACGCCCAGGTCAAGGCCATGAAGCAGGTGGCCGGTCCGCTGCGCCTCTCGCTGGCCCAGTACCGGGAGCTGGAGGCGTTTGCCCAGTTCGGGTCCGACCTCGATGCGGCCACCCAACGACAGCTGGCCCGGGGCGCCCGCCTGGTGGAGGTGCTGAAGCAGCCCCAGTATCAGCCGGTGCCGGTGGAGAAGCAGGTCGCCATCATCTACGCGGTGACCAACGGCTATTTAGACGACGTGAAGGTCGACCACATCCGCCAGTGGGAGCGTGATTTCCTCGAGTACCTCGAGGCCTCACACCCGCAGGTGCTGGCTGACATCCGCACCAAGAAGGCGCTGGATGATGACCTCACCGGCAGGCTCAAGGGGGCCATCTCCAGCTTCAAGCCCCTCTTCGTGGCGGAGTAATGGCCAAGGGTCGGCAGCTCAAAGGGCGGATTCGCTCGGTTCAGAACACCCGCAAGATCACCCGCACGATGGAGTTGGTCTCCACCTCCAAGCTCAAGCGGGCGCAGGACCGCGTGATCGCGGCCCGGCCGTACGCCGAGGCCTTGCGGGAGGTGATCGCCGACCTGGTGACCCCGGACATGAGTCACGAATTCCCCTTGCTCCGGCGTCCGGCCTCGATCTCCCAGGGCGGCCCCCGTCGCGCGGCGGTGATTCTGCTGACCTCGAACCGTGGTCTCGCGGGTGCCTTCAATTCGAACCTGATCAAGGAAGCTCGCCGGCGGATCGAGGCGCGGGAAGCCGAGGGCTACACCGTCGATCTCTACGCAGTTGGGAAGAAGGGCGTCGGGTTCTTCAAGTATCTGGGCCGGAAGCTGGCCCTGGAACGGACCGACGTCGGCGACAAGCCGACGGCGGACCATGCAGTGGAGATCGCGGCGCCACTGATCGACGCGTACGCCCGAGGTGAGCTCGCCAGCGTGGAGCTGGTGCAGGCGCGATTCATCAGTGCCTTGCAGACGCCCCCTGCTACCGTTTCGATCCTCCCGATCGAGCCCCCGGCGGCCAAGACGACGGGCGGACCTACACACGATTACATCCTTGCGCCCAGTGCCGCCGCCATCCTCGAGCAACTGCTTCCCCTGTACGTGCGAAACATGGTGTATCGCGGAATGGTGGAGACGGCCGCCGGAGAACATGGCGCCCGGCGAACGGCGATGAAGAACGCCACCGACAATGCGGGGGATATCCTCGAGGTGCTCAAGCGCACCTACAACCGGCAGCGTCAGGCCGGGATCACCCAGGAGATCTCGGAGATCGTCGGCGGCGCCGCGGCGTTGCAGGGATAGACGGTAAGGCGGTATGGCGGTATGGCGGTAGGAGCTGAAGGGCGGGGTACCGCCCTACCGACTTACCGCCGTACCGCCCAGACATCAAGCAGACAACACACGGAGACCAGACCCACATGGCCACCGCTATCAAAGCCGAGAAAAAGAAAGCCGCCGGCGAGAAGGCCCACAATATCGGCCGCGTCGTCCAGGTGATCGGCCCGGTGCTCGACGTGGAGTTCGAGCCCGAGCACCTGCCCGAGATTTATAACGCGCTGCGGATCGAGGACAGCAGCGGCCCGCTGCCGGTCAAGCTCACCGCCGAGGTCCAACAGCACATCGGCCAGAACCAGGTGCGCGCCGTCGCCATGAGCTCCACCGACGGCGTGACCCGCGGCATGTCCGTCGTAGATACCGCCGGGCCGATCACCGCGCCAGTGGGGAATGCTCCACTGGGCCGAATTCTCAACGTGCTGGGTGAGCCGGTGGACGGGGGCCCACCTTTGCCGCCGGACACAGAGCGTTGGCCCATCCACCGGGAGACGCCCAAGTTTACCGACCTCGAGCCCAAGACCGAGATCTTCGAGACCGGCATCAAGGTGATCGATCTGATCGCGCCGTTCGTAAAGGGCGGTAAGATCGGGCTCTTCGGTGGGGCCGGTGTGGGTAAGACGGTGGTGATCCAGGAGTTGATCAACAACGTCGCCAAGGCTTACGGTGGCCGCTCGGTCTTCTGCGGAGTGGGAGAGCGGACGCGTGAGGGGAACGATCTCTACCTCGAGTTCGAGGAATCCAAGATCCTTCCCAATGTGGCGCTGATCTTCGGCCAGATGAACGAGCCGCCGGGCGCCCGGCTCCGGGTTGGCCTCACCGGTCTCACCATCGCCGAGTACTTCCGCGATGTCGAGGGTCAGGACGTGCTCCTCTTCATCGACAACATTTTCCGCTTTACCCAGGCTGGCTCCGAGGTCTCCGCGCTGCTGGGCCGGATGCCGAGCGCGGTGGGCTATCAGCCGACGCTCGCGACCGAGATGGGTGACTTGCAGGAGCGGATTACCTCCACCACCAAAGGCTCGATCACCTCGGTACAGGCCATCTATGTGCCGGCGGATGACCTGACCGACCCCGCGCCGGCGACGGCCTTTGCCCACCTCGACGCCACGGTGGTGCTGTCCCGGGCCATCTCCGAGCTCGGGATCTACCCCGCGGTCGATCCGCTGGATAGCTCCAGCCGCATCCTCGATGCCCAGTTCATCGGACAGCGGCACTACGACGTCGCCATCGGCGTGCAGCGAACCCTGCAGCGCTACAAGGCGCTCCAGGATATCATCGCGATTCTGGGCATGGACGAGCTGAGTGAAGAAGACAAGCTGATCGTGGGCCGGGCTCGCCGACTGCAGCGGTTCCTGTCGCAGCCGTTCTTCGTCGCGGAACAGTTTACCGGCTTCCCGGGCAAGTATGTCAAGCTGGATGACACCATCGCCAGCTTTGAGCGGGTGCTCTCGGGCGAATTCGATCAGTTGCCGGAGCAGGCGTTCTACATGGTAGGCGGCATCGACGAGGCCGTGGAGAAGTCCAAGAAGCTTGCGAGCTCGTGATGAGAGTCACGGTAATCTCCCCCGAGAGCTCTATGTTCGACGGCGAGGCGGATGCGGTGGTCGCGCCCGCCTTCGATGGTCAGGTCGGCATTCTGCCCAATCATGCACCGTTTATGACCTTGTTGGGCGAAGGGACATTGACCGTGCGTCGCGCGGAGCAGGTTGATCGCTTCGCCGTTCGGGGTGGATTTCTTCAGGTGGTCGACAATCGCGTCCGGGTGGTAGCCGAACACGTTCAAGGAGCCTCTCATGCGTCCTAGCATCCGGGGTGCAGTCCTGATCGTGGCTCTGCTGGCTGGGGCCGCGCGGCAGTCGGTGGCGCAAGAGACCGGAACCCCGATTTTCAAGGCACCGTATCGCGCCTTTACCGCTCACGAGCTGGGTGTCGCGTTCTCCGATCCGGGAGAGGGCGTGAGCCTCGCCCTCGAGGGCTCCTACGCCTTCGCCAGCGGACCCTACGACTTCAGCATCCGCGGGGGGATCGAGGATCTGAACGGCGACGCCGGCACCCGCGGGCTGCTTGGCGGAGGCTTCCGGACCAGGGTGCTCAACTACACCGAGAGCTTTCCCCTCGATGGCGCGCTGACGCTCGGCTTCGGCACCAATTTCGGTGACGGCGATGACTTCTTCTATCTGCCGATCGGCTTCTCTCTTGGCCGGCGATTCGACGTTGAGGGATCCAAGACCAGCTTCACGCCCTACGCGCATCCGGTCGTCATACCGAGGTTTGGTGGGGGCGACAGCCAGCTGGATTTCGCGCTGGGACTCGGCGTGGATGTAAAGTTCAACCGCAACCTGGCCGTCCGGGTGAGCGGTGGCATCGGCGATCTGGACGGCGTGGGAATCGGCCTCACTTACCTTCGCTGAGACCTGGGCCAGTCCCCCATGCGCCCGGCCGCCACTACGTGCGGCCGGGCGCGTGTGCATCGTCAGACTTCGGTTGACTTCGCTCAAAGGGCCCAAGTAGCTTCTGGCCCCGTGAGCACCCTGTAGCGGGTATTCCGTAAAGCTGGAGGAAGCATGAGGCCAAGCCTGCACCCGCCGGCACTTTTCCTTGCCCTGTTGCTTGGTGGGGCTCCTGTGGCGGCCCAGGTCCGCGGCCTTCCGGTCTACAACAGCGGCATCCCGCGCGGGATCGGACTCTATGGCGACGTGGGTTTCCCCAACGACGCTGCCGGTGGTGGACACGCGTTCGGGGCCACTGGACGATTGGGGCTCGGCCCCCTGGCCTTCACTGCGTCACTCGCTCTGTTCAACCCCAAAGGGCCCTCGGGCACCGATGCCTCCGTGGGAGCGACGGCGAACTACCGTATCTTCGGCGGACCACTGGTCCCGCTCAGCGTCACGGTGCAGGGCGGAGTAGGCTATGCCAAGCCGGACGGCGGGGTTCTCCCCGGCGACAAGATTAACGACTGGCACTTCCCCATCGGAGTCGGCTTCGCCCTCACCATTCCCAACCCCGCGCTCGCGATCAAACCCTGGCTCGCTCCCCGCGTGGACATTCATCGCACCTCGCTCAACGGTGACTCCAACACCGATACCAACTTCGGCCTGAGTGGTGGCATCGAATTCAACCTGCTCAGTGGTCTCGGGCTGCACGCGGCGTACGACTACGTCAACGGAGATCCCAGCAATCCCGGCATTTTCGGCATCGGGGCCCACTATACGTTTCGGGTCCCCGGTCTGTGAATGCTGCGAAACGATACGCCATGGCTTTGGTCTCCATGGCGTTGTTCGCGGCGTGCGCCCAGACCTTCGATGCCACGACCTTGGGTGTGCCTGTGACGCTTTCCTCCGCCGCAGAGAAGCCCGCTGAGGGCGACCGGTTCCGGGTCACGTCCAGTGCGGTCTATGCTCTTTGGGGGCTCGGCAGATTGAAGCAGCCGTCTTTGCGGAAGGCGCTGGCGGCCCAGCTGGCTGGGGGAAAGGCCATCGCGGACGTGAAGATTCGGGTCCGAAGCCGTTTCACCGACCTGCTGGTGACGGCCTTGACGGCCGGACTCATTGTCCCAAGGTCGGTGACCTTTGAAGGAGTCGTAACGAAATAAGCCCGTCGAGCAGCTCCGCTGACCGCCGCGCGCCACCGAGGCCGCCCTCCACCACCTGTCGCGCCCGCCGCCCCTGAATCAACCTGCGGGCGTCGTTGGTTAACCATCCTTCCCACACCCGGGCGAGCGACTCCGCTGCCTCTCTCCGGCTGAGCTCGCCCAACGCTTCCGCCGCACCGGCCTGAAGCAGGACCTCCGCATCCCGGCTGTCGTGCCACCGGGGCCCGAACACGACGGGCACTCCCCACGCAGCGGGCTCGATCACTGAATGCAGTCCGGCCCGGCCGAAGCCCCCACCCACGTACGCCATCGAGCCTGCACCATAGAGGGTGGCGAGCACGCCTACCCGATCGACCAGAACCAGCGGAGCGCCAACCACCGCGTTGCTCAACCGCACCGGCCGCATCAGGCCGGCACGAACGGCGGCTCGCTCCACCGCCACGAGATGGGCGGCAGTGGGCTCATGCGGCACCAGCATGAGACGCGATGCCAGCCGGCGACGCTGCAGTATGGCGAAGGCCTCGAGGATAACCGCCTCGTCTTCCGGCCAGGTCGAGCCCGCCACCAGCGTGGCTTCACCTTCCCCCCAACGCAGCAGGGGATCATCCCGGCGGACGCTCTGAACCCGCTGCATCACGCTGTCGAAGCGAGGGTCGCCCAGCACCAGGATTCGGTCCCCCGCTACGCCGAGACGTGCCAGCCGTTCACTGTCTTCGCTGGAAATGGCGCCCGCCGCGGAGACCACGCCGTAGCCCGGGCGTAACAGCGGGCGCGCCGGCCAGCGCAACCGGCCGCTTCCCCGGCTCACTGTCGCTGCGATCATCGCCACCGCCGTTCCGCGGGCGGCAGCGCGGGTAGCGAGTTCTGGCCAGAGGTCGAGCTTAGAGAAGACCAGGAGGTCCGGTGCCAGGGCTTCCAGCAGCACTTCGGCCGCTGCCGGTGAATCGTACGGGAGATAGTCCGCGACGTCGACCGGTAGGCGGCGGGCGAACTGCTCGGCTGAGGGACTGAAATGGGTATAGACCCATTGAGCGTCGGGTCGCAGTCGGCGTAGCTCATTCATGACGCTCTCTGCCTGCAGCCCCTCGCCCACTGAGGAGGCATGGAACCAGACCAGTGGACGAGTTTGGTCCCGGCCGGCCGCAGCCCAGTGCCGCAGCCGCTTGGTAGCGCCCTGTCGTCGCCGATGGCCGGATCGGATCTTGGGATCGAAGAGTCCCAGCGCGGGGACCAACACGGAGGCTGATTGGACCATGATCCGGTAGGTCAAAGAGGTCTCGGTCATGGCGCAATGTTGGCTCCACCAGGAGAGCGGCGTCAACCGCCACCGGATCCAGCCAGAAGCGCCGCCGTTGCGGCCGGCTGAATTGGACGTATCCTAAGGGGACGCGAGAGAGCCTATCAGTTGTTTGACCGAGACATCGCCGGGGACCCTGACCGAAGGCGGACCGCTTGCCTTATCTCGGGAGGAGGCGTCCGCCCGACTCCACGCCGGTCGACCTAGTCGTCGGCGCCAAGTCCGGAACATCGGCTCCGAGTCCCTCGGTGGCGGGCTTGATCGAGGGGTTCGATTGGTCAGCCACCCCGCTCGGGGCCCGAGAGTCCTGGCCGAGCAGTCTGGAGACGGCGCTGGGCCTCTGCCTCGCCTCCCCCCTTCCCACCGTTATCTGGTGGGGACCCCAGCTCATTCAGCTCTACAACCCGCCCTTCGCCCGCTACCTGGGAGAGCGTCATCCGACGGCCCTGGGGCAGCCGGCGCGCCAGTGCTGGGCCGATATCTGGGATGCGCTCGCGCCTTCGGTCGAGGCGGCACTTCAGGGTCGGACCAGCACTATTGACCTGAGTCCGCAGCAGGCGCCGAGCGCACGGCAGGCCAGCATGTTGTTCGCTCCGATCCAGGACGGTTCCGGTCGGCCGGCTGGCGTGTGGCACTCCCTGTTGGAGTTAGAGCGTCGCAGTCGGGCTGCGGCTGCCTCCCGGTTCCGGGCGCAACAAGCGTTTCTCAGTGCGGCGGGCGAGTTGCTCAGCTCCTCGCTGGACTCGGACCGCGATCTGAACAGCCTCGCCCAGTTGGTCACCAGCTCCTTCGCCCAATACTGCGCCGTGGATCTGGTCGAGCCTGACGGAAGCCTGCGCCGAGTGGCGATGTCCCACGCGGATCCGCTGGGGCTGGCTCTTGCGTGGGACTGTTGGCGGAGGTTCCGGGAAGATCCGGAGAGGGCCGCCGAAGTCTTCCGTGCGATCCGGTCACAGAGCTCGGTCCATCTGGTCGATGCCGGCGATACTCCTCGCCAGGAGGAAGCAGGGGGCGCCGAGCAGGCGAGCCTGCTGCAGCAGCTCAGGCTGTCCTCGGCCGTGATCGTCCCTCTGATCACGCGGGAGCGGGTGCTCGGCGCGATCACACTGGGCACCAGCGAACCGGCGGCCCGGCTGAGCGAGGACCATGTCGTCCTGGCAGAGCGACTGGCCTGGAAGGTGGGATTGGCGATCGACAACTCGCGGCTCTTTCGCGAAGCCCAGGAGGCCGCCAACCGAAGCGAGGAGACCCTGGCTTTGCTGGATACGGTGCTCCAGACCGCGCCGGTCGGCTTCGCCTTCCTGGACCGTGAGCTCCGCTACGTCCGGATCAATCAAGCGCTCGCCGCAATGAACGGCCGTTCGGTGGAGGAGCATCTGGGGGCGACCGTCGCTTCGATTCTGCCCGAAGTCGGCTCCGCTCTGGAGCTTCTCTTCCGTCGGGTATTCGAGACCGGGGAGCCGATCAGAGATGTGGAAACGAGCCTGCCAGCGGCAGGCGAGCCCGGCCGTTCCAGGTACTTCCTGGCCAGCTACTACCCGGTTCGGGGCGCTGATGGGAATGTCGCTTGGGTGGGAGCGGTGGTCGCGGACATCACTCAGCGGAAGCTCATTGAGGATGCGCTGCGGGAGAGCAACGAGCGGTACGGGGCCCTGGCCAGCGCGGTTCCCGCGATCCTGTTCTCCACTGGGGCGGACGGGAGCTGCGACTACGTGAGCGAGCAGTTCTCAGCCTACACCGGCCTGCCGGCCAGCGCAGCCGAGGGCTTCGCGGGCAGCCAGGTGCTGCATCCCGACGATGCGGAGCGGAGCCAGGCGCAATGGCTCGAGTCGGTCCGCGACGGGGTTCCGTTCGAGATCGAGTTCCGCTTGCGACGGCACGACGGGGTGTATCGCTGGTTCCGCTGTCGTTGCTCGCCGGTCCGAGATGACGATGGCAGGGTGGTGAAGTGGTTTGGCCTCACCCTGGACATTCACGATGAGCGCGAGGCCGGTGAGGCCATGCGTCAGGCGCAGAAGCTGGAGAGTATCGGCATCCTGGCCGGTGGCATTGCTCACGATTTCAACAACCTGCTCACCGGCGTACTGGGGAACGCGAGTCTCGCGCTGCGGATCCTCCCGAAGCTGAGCCCAGCGAGGGAACTGGTGCATGATGTGGTGATGGCCAGTGAGCGCGCAGCCGCGCTCACCGGGC
>Ga0070696_100002265_pt1 | contig 12688 bp, 12 predicted proteins | sample KBSK1253metaG_FD_65474 | JGI IMG/M metagenome (GOLD analysis project Ga0070696, IMG submission 65474) | Corn, switchgrass and miscanthus rhizosphere microbial communities from Kellogg Biological Station, Michigan, USA - KBS K1-25-3 metaG | ecosystem: Host-associated > Plants > Roots >... | reverse complement strand
CTCACGCTCCGATGCCGGGGAGTACGGCCGAGCGACCCCCGAGCCCCGGCGACGCCCGAACGACTTGTTTGGAGGCGGAGTGGGGTGACGACGTCCGGTGGAGGGGGTGGGATCATCGTTCGACGCGCGACGTCGGCCGACCTCGATACCGTCGTCGCGCTCCGAATCGCGCTGCTCCGGGAATACGGTGAACACCCCATCTACGGGCGCCTGCGCGCCGACGCCGAACGCCGCGCGCGTCCCATGTTCGCGACGCAGCTCGACTCCGACAACGAGGTCATGTTCCTCGCGGAAGAAAACCACGTCGCGATCGGTCTGATTCGCTGCGTCGAGTCGGCCGCGTCTCCATTGCTCATTCCGGATCGCTACTGCTACGTGTCGTCCGTGTACGTCCGTCCCGATCATCGCAGGCGTGGCGTGCTGCGGAAGCTCGTGGAGCGGGCGCGCGGGTGGTGCCGCGAACGCGGGCTCACCGAGATGCGCCTGCATAACGTCGGCACGCGTACGTCCACCGCGGCCGCGTGGGACTCGCTTGGCTTCGAGGTGGTGGAGCAAGTGCGCGTCTTACGGCTCGAGAACGTGGATGGCCCCGCGGCGATCAACATGTACGCCGATACCTCCATGCTTCCGCCGCGCGGAGCCCCACCCGCTTCGCCGGAGGGCGAGCTGCATCCGTGATCATCACCATCTCGCGGATGTTCGGCTCGGGAGGCTCGGACGTCGCGGCTCACGTCGCGCGCCAACTCGGCTGGACGCTTCTCGACAACGCCATGGTGGATGAAGTCGCCGAACGCCTCGGCGTGTCGCGCGCGGAAGTGTCGTCGATGCAGGAGCGCGTGCCGTCCCTCGCCGAACGGATCGCGGCGACCTTACGCATGTCGACCCCGGAGTTCGTCATTCCAATCACGGACGACGCCATGACCGAGACCGCGGAGATGCGCGTCGTGGATGTGACGAATCGCGTCATCGAGGAGGCGGTGCTCCAGGGAAACGCGGTGCTCGTTGGGCGGGGCGCGCAGTGCATGCTCGCCGACCGTCCGGACGCGCTCCACATCTTCTGCTACGCGGCGATGCCGGCGCTCGTCGAATACGCCATCGCCCATCGCGGCATCGAACCCGCCCGCGCTCAGCACGAAGTCGAGCAGCGGAACAAGCAGCGCGAGCAGTACGTCAAGCGGCATTGGGGACGGAATTGGCGCGCCTTCGAGAACTATCACCTGTGCGTCGACACCGGTCGCCTGGGCATCGAGAGCGCCGCGGAGATCGTCGTCGCCGCGGCGCGGCGGCGGTTCAGCCTTCGCGCTTGAGCTCCTCGAGGCGAGTCGACGTCGCCTCGGGCACGAACATGTCGTCGGCGATTTGCGCGACTTCCTCCGCCTCGCGCCACGCGGCTTCGAGCAGCGCGAGCTCGCCTTCCAACGCTCGCCGCTCCTGCTCTTCGTGGGATGCCATCTCGAGCGCGAGCCGCACTTCCTTCGGCAGGCTGGAGAGGACGTGGCCGGGTGAGATGGGCACGCCTGCGCTGGGGAATCGCCGCGCGTCCAGGCGGCGCGACTCCGGCGCATAGCGCCGAAATAGACTGCCCGGATCGGCGGCATGCGCGACGATCTCCACCGCTGATTGAACTTCCGCGGGCTTGGCGCCGCTCTCGTTGATCGCCGGCAACAGTTTCCCGGCGGCGCGGAGCGCGTCCTGTCCGGTGAATAGGATCAGTCGCTCATTCCTCGGCAGAGGAATCCGGAGGGCCCAATCGTCGGCCTCGCGCACGACGGCCACTTTTTCCAGCTGCTTCTTGCGAATCGGAATCACCGTCTCGCTGTTCGGCAGCTTCACGCGCGCGCGCACTCGGCGATTGTGATACGCGCTGTACAGGTTGCTGATGATCTGCCAGCTGCCCCAGCCCCCTCCCGCGACGATTCCGGTCGCCGGGCCGAGAATGATGATGCCGCCGATGGCCGCCACGACGGCTCCTGACACGATCATGTGCTTGCGGCGACGGCGGCCGAACTGGTCGCCGTACCGCCACGCCGCCATCTCAGGGCGCAGCGCGTTTCCGATGCGAATGAGCACCAGCCCCTCGCGCAGCTTCGCGAGGCCGATGTTGTCCGTCGACACGCGCAGCCGCGTCGACGTGAAGAGGCGCTCGCACTCCTCGATCGCTTCCCAGCGCTCTTCCAGCGGCGTGAGATTCCAGCGCTCGCACTTGCGACACACCACCCACAGACGGCCCTTCGACGCGTCGAATGCCAGCCGCCGACCTACCGGGAACTGCTCGATGACCTCGTTGCTCCCGAGGTCTTCGTTACAGAACAGGCAGGTGGAGTACATCGGTCACTGATACTACGGAACAACAGGGGCGGCGGTTCCGAGCGGCCTGAGCGCAGGCTGCCTAAAGGCATGTATGGCGTAGCCGAGCATCGCGATGGCACCGAGCGCGATGGCCCACTGGACGCCGAGCGCGCGCGCGACGATGCCCGCGAGAAAGGAACCGACGGTCTGGGCCAGCCCGACCACGACGAACGAGTACGCCGCCATGAGCCGCCCGCGCAGCGCGTCCGGGACTTTGTGCTGCAGCATCGAGTTCGTGAGAGCACCGTTCGCGATCATCGCGATCCCGGCGAGGAACAGCAGCACGTATGCCGGGCGCGGATCCGTCGTCGCGGACAGGATCAGCAGAATGATGGGATAAGCGTACGCCGAAACGCGAAGCGTCCGCCGACCTGCCTGCGGCCCTGCTCGGGCCGCGAGCGCCAATGCGCCGAACAAGCCGCCAATGCCAACACACGCGAGCAGCAGCCCGTATCCGCTCGCCGTGAGGCCCAGCCGGTCGCGCGCGAACACCGGCATCAGCACCAGGTACGGAACGCCGAGAATCGAGTACACGGTCACGAGCTTCATCAGCGCGGCGATCATCGGCGTGCTGCGCATGTACGTGATGCTTTCGCGAATTCCCTCGAGGGGACGCGCGAGATGTGCGCGCGGCTGCCACGGCGCGAGCCGAACCATGAACAGACTGAGGAGAACGGCCAGGTAGCTGAGCGCGTTCATCCCGAACGCCCACGCGATACCGAGCTTGGCGATCACGAGCGCCGCGAGGGCCGGCCCGACGATCCGTGCGAGGTTGAAGCCGCTCGATTGAAGCGCGATCGCCTGCGGCAAATCCTCTCGGCCCACGAGCTCCACGATCAGCGACTGTCGCGACGGGATCTCGGCGGAGTTGATGATTCCTTGTAGCGTCGCGAAGACCAGGAGCCAACCGATGGAGATGTATCCCGACCAGGTGAACCAGAACAGCAGCCCAGCCTCGAGCAACAGCAGCGCCTGGCAAATCTTCACCAGACGAAGTCGCTCGTAGCGGTCCACCAACACGCCGGCGTGCATGGAAAAGAGGACCACGGGCAGCGAGCCCGCGGCTACGACGAGTCCCACCAGAAAGGCGTTGTTGGTCAACTCCAACGCGAGCCAGCTCTGGGCCATGCTCTGCATCCATGAGCCGATCAGCGACAACGTCTGGCCGAGCCAAAACAGCCGGAAATTCCGGTGGCGCGCGAGTACGGTGAAGGGGTTGAGGGAGGCCACGAACTGACAAAATAGGTGGTTGGTGGTCGGTGATAGGTGATGGGTGAGCGCCCCCTACCACCCACCACCTCCCACCTATCACCTTGTATGCAGTGCGCGCCCATACGTACTCCAAGTTCAGTCCCGAGCTCGCCGACGCCGTCGATCTGCAGTCGCTGCTCGACAAACTCGCGGACTTCCTCCTGCAATCGGGATTTGCGGGCGGCGGAGATCCGTCGCACTTCGGCTTCGATTTCGGCGAAGAAAACGATCGGTCGTTGGACGCGCTGCGTCAGGCGATCATCGATGCACTGATGGCGTCGAATCAATTCACGCCGGAGATGCTGCAGGCCCTGCGCGGCGAAGGCACGCCGGAGTCTCAGGCGCAGTTGGCGAAGCTGCTCGACGATCTCGTTCAGCGGCTCGTCAAGGAAGGCTATCTCAACGTCTCACAGCCGCCACAGATGCCCGCCGGCCATCAGCAGATGGAGGGGCCGGGTTCAGTGGCCCGGGCAGCCGCGCGAGACGTGCAGTTCTCGCTCACTGAGAAGGGAGTCGACTTCCTCGGTTACAAGACGCTGCGCAACCTGCTGGGCTCCTTCGGCAAGTCGAGCTTCGGCAGCCACGACACGCCGTATCTCGCAACGGGCATCGAGACGGACGGGTGGAGTAAGCAATACGAGTTCGGCGACACGATGAACCTCGACGTCAACGAGACGCTCAAGCGCGCGCTCGCCCGCGAAGGCACGGTGCGCGTTCCCATAAACCTCGAGTACAGCGACCTCATGGTGCATCAGGCGGAATACCGCTCGTCGTGCGCCACGGTGCTCATGTTGGACTGCTCGCACTCGATGATTCTGTACGGCGAGGACCGGTTCACTCCCGCGAAGAAAGTCGCGCTGGCGCTGACACACCTGATCCGCACGCAATTCCCTGGAGACTCCCTCAAAGTCGTTCTGTTTCACGACTCCGCGGAGGAGATTCCCCTCCCGGCGCTCGCGTCGGCGCAGGTGGGTCCGTACCACACGAACACCGCGGAAGGTCTCAAGCTCGCGCGACGACTGCTGCTCGCTCAAAAGAAGGACATGCGGCAGATCATCATGATCACGGACGGCAAGCCCAGCGCGTTGACCATGCCGAACGGCCAGATCTACAAGAATTCCTTCGGTCTCGACACGACCGTCATCGCGCAGACGCTGCGCGAAGTCGCCCTCTGCCGCCGCAGCGGCATCATGATCAACACGTTCATGCTGGCGCGCGATCGGGCGCTCGTGGAGTTCGTGAAGCGGGTCTCGGAGATCTGTCGCGGCAAAGCGTACTTCACCACGACGATGACCCTCGGTCAGTTCATCCTGATGGATTTCCTGCGTCGCAAGACGAGGAAGGTTTCCTAGAGCAACGGCAACCCCACGTCCGAATCACCACGAATTCCAACGAATTCTTTCGTCAACGCCAAGCTCCTCTCGCCAACGAAGAGGAGCTTTCTTTTTTACAGCCCATTCGTTCTCATTTGTCTGAATTCGTATGCGGGGTTGCAGTTCCGTGAAATGCAGCGATGCCTGCCGCAACAAGAGGATGACGCCCTGATGACGGCAACGCAGAGATTAGCGTCGACCGCCACGTTGGAGCGCAAGTGTCGTACACCGTATGGAGTAAAGATCGGCTGCTCGGCCACTCCGATCTCGGCTATGTCCAGGTTTTCCCCAAGCATCTCATGGGCGACTTTCATCCAACGGAGCTCGGCAACGCGCTGATGCCGGTGCTCACGGGTGTGAGCCGCGCCTACAAGGATCTCGCCAAGAGCTCGATCGAACGCTGGGGCGACTCAGCCGAGAAGGACACGTCGCGGGAACAACGCTCCGGCGAGATCCGCAGCACGACGGAGTATGCAGACGCGGCGGAGGCGCAGGTTCACTTCGACGCGCTCGAGCTCGTGCTTCGCGGCCCGGATGGATCCATCGTGCCTACCGAGTGGATTGGAGTTCGTGATACGGAGCTGTACGCGGCCGAACTCGAGGCATTCGAGAATGATCTCGAGGACATCGATCCTATTCTCGGTGACCCAGCGGATCTCGAGCTGCTGCGGTCGGTCGAACACGACATGGAGCTCCTGGACGCCATCGAGGACGCCTCTCCCCATTACGGTTCGGATGATGGCCCGTACGAGTGGGAGGAAGTCACTTTCCCGCGCTACCAGCTGCAGGTTGGCCTGATCGGCGACTCGGAGTCGATCGAATAGCCTGAGTCATTCCGTTCGCAACGCCACGTTCGGATCGACACGTGACGCGCGCAGCGCTGGAAGCCAGCTCGCCGCGAGCGCGACCAGCAGTAGCGCCACAGCCACGAATGCGTACACCGCCGGGTCCTTCGGCGAGACGTCGTAGAGCAGGGGCTTCACCCACTTCCCCGCCCAGAACGCGCCGACGACGCCGAGCGCCACGCCGACGCCGACGAGCCGAAGGCCATCCGTGACGACCAGGCGCGCAACGTCCGCCGTCTGCGCTCCCAGCGCTCGTCGCACCCCGAGCTCGTGCGTTCGCTGCGTCACGTTGTAGGCGATCACGCTGTACAGACCGATGGCCGCCAGCACCAGCGCGAGCGTCCCGAACGCCACGAACATCGTCGCGCCCAGCTGCCAGGAGCGCTTCTGCGATCCGATGATCTCGTTGAAGGGCGTGATCGTGACGTACGACGATCCTGGCATCTCGCGCTGGAGCGCGCGACGCACCGCCTCCTTCACCGTGGCGGCGTCACCACGAGTTCGAACGAGCAGGCCGCCCATATGCGGCCGCGCCTGCATTATCGGGAGGTAATAGTAGTATCCGGAATCGGCGCCGAGGCTCTGCTCTTTGATGTTCTCGGCAATGCCCACGACTGTGGTGCACTGGAGCTTCGTCGGATCGGGCGCGTCGCGGCCGCCACCGAAGATGTTGATCTTGATGCACTGGCCGATCGGATCTTTCCCCGGCCATAGCACTTTCCCCATCGCGTCACTGACGACAACGCTGCGCGGGGCATCCCACGTGTCGATGTCGCTGATACCGCGGCCACGCAGGAGCCGCGTCCCCATCGTCTTGAAGAAATCCTGCGACACCATGTTCAGGTCGAACTGTCCCAGCCGGCTGACGGTGTCGATGCCCTCCACGAACAGACTCATGCTCCACGTGCTCCAGAACGGCACCGCCGTCTGGCGTGTCGCCGCTTCCACGCCCGGTACCGTCCTGACTGTGCGCAGCAGGCGTTCGCGCAGCTCGATGGACGCGACGCTGTCGATCGTGACGCCGCGCATGTTCACATTCACCAGCATTACCGGGTCGACGTCATACCCGAGTCGAATCGACTGCACGTTGCGGAGACTGCGCACGAACAGCCCCGCGCCGACGAGTAGCACGACGGACAGTGCTCCCTGGAGGATCAGGAGCGCGACGCGCATTCGCGATCGCGTGTACGTCCCCTCGCGCGTGCCCGCCTTGAGGTCGGCCGTGAGATCCGCGCGCGTCGCCTGAAGCACCGGGGCGAGTCCCGTCAGCAGTCCCACGACGATCGCCGCGAGCGCCGCGAAGAGCACGGTCCGCGGATCGCGCAACCCCGCGGCCGCCTCACTCTTCTCGAGCAGTCCGGCCCGCAGCGCGGCACCGCCCCAGTGCGCGATGAGCAATCCCGCCGCGCCGCCGATGAGCGCGAGCAGCACGCTCTCGGTGAGCAGTTGCGACAGCAGACGTCCGCGGCTCACACCGAGCGCGAGACGCAGCGCGATCTCGCGTTTACGTCGCAGCGCGCGGGCCAGCAGCAGGTTCGCCACGTTCGCGCACGCGATGAGCAGCACGATCACCGACACGCCGCCGACCCAGGTGGCGACCTTGCCGACTGCCGTCGCGTTGGGCCCGCGCTCGAACAGGATCGACCCGACCTCGGCGCGCGGCTTCGAGAGCGCGATCGGCTGCGAACGGGGCTGCTCGATCAGCTGCTGCTCGAGGCTGCGGATGAATGCATTGCTGAGATCCGCGTTCGCCGTGGCGACGTTCACCCCCGGCTTCCGGCGGACCAGCACATTCATCCACCCCCAACTGTAGGTGTTCCACCAGGACACGTTGTTCTGCCCCTTGAATCCCGTGCCGGCGGCGTAGCTGGTGATCGGAATGAACGCCGCGGGGGGTTTGTCGGCCCACAAGCCGACGAAGCCCGGCGCAGACACGCCGATGACTGTGTACAGCGTGGGTCCGATCTGGATCTTCGATCCGAGCACGTCGCGACGGCCGCCGTACTGCGTCTGCCACATCGCGTAGCTCAGCACCGCGACGGGGGTGCCCTCCGGCGGCTGGTCTTCGGCGACGGTGAAGTAGCGCCCCAGCGCCGGTGGGGCGTCGAAAAACGCGAAGAACGAGGCGCTGACGACGCCAATGTGCATCTCGCGCGCCGCGTCGCCGACACCCACGGCGAGATCGCGCGGCGTGTTTCCCGCGACCAGTGAGAACGAGCTGGTGAGCCTGGCGATGTCCCGGTACCGCGCGAATTGCCCTCCGAACGACGCGCGTTCCTTGCCGCGGAAAGTCTGATACAGGTAGACGCGATGCGCGGTGGCGGGATCCTTGAGCAGCGCGGGAGGACGAAAGAGCAGCCGATCGACGATACCGAACATCGCGGCATTGGCGCCGATCCCGAGACCCAGAGTGAGGACGACCGCGAGCGTAAAGCCGGGTTTCATTCGCAGGCCGCGCAGGGCGTACGCGAGGTCCTGCTGGAGCGCGCTGAGTGTCATGTCGGGTCAGACACGCGCACGCCGGGAAAGGTTGTGAAAACCGAGATCACATCTCCCCGTTCAGGATCTTCCGGAGGACCGCCGTATCGATGTTCCCGCCGGAAAAAATCACTCCCACGCGTTTCCCGCGCAGCCGATCGCGCAATTTCAGCGCGGCCGCCACGCCGAGCGCGCCGGCGCCCTCGACGAGATTGTGAGTGAGTTTGAGAATCACCCGGATCGTTTCCGCGAGCTCCCTGTCGGTCACGGTGACGAAGCCGGCGAGTCCTTCCTGCAAGGTCGAGAAGGTCAGCGCGTACGGCTGACGCGTCGCTACGCCCTCGGCGAAAGTATCGGCGCGCGCGGTTTTCATGGGCGACCCGGCATGCCACGAGTCGTGAATCGCCGACGCGCCGGCGCATTGCGCGCCGAACACTTCGAGCGCTGGCGCCACCTCACGCGCCACCGTCAGCGCTCCCACCGATTGCGATCCGCCGCCCACCGCGATCACGATGGCGTCCAATCCGCCCGACTGCTCGATCATCTCCAGCGACATCGTCGCCGCACCGGTCACGACCCGCCGGTCGTTCGTCGAGTGCGAGATGGCACGACCTTCCTCACGCGCGATCCGGAACATGGCCTGGACCGCTTCATCGTAGTCGCGTCCCTCCTCCACGACCTTGGCGCCCCAACTCCTCATCGCGGCGCCTTTCTCCGGGTTGTTCCCCACTGGGACGCAAATGGTCGCGCGCACGCCGAGGAGGGATGCCGCGTACGCGACGCCCTGACCGTGATTGCCGGTGGAGGCCGCGACCACTCCCCGCGCGCGCTCGTCGGCGCTCAATCCGGTCACGAACGAAAGACCGTTGCGCACCTTGAAAGAACCGGTCGGCTGATGGTTCTCGTGCTTGATCAGCAGGGACGTGCCTCCGCCAATGAGCTCGTCGAGCAGCGGGTAGTGACGGAGAGGCGTCGGCGTGAGATACGGCTGCAGCCGTTCTCTCGCCTGGAGCACGTCCTCGAAGGTGATGGGCCACGGCGGCGACATCGATTCGAGAACGAGTGGAACCGGCCTCGCTTCTGTCGTCATGGAACCACCATCTCGCTCGGCACCGGTGTGGTGACCAGAATCGTCGTGATCGCGAGCACCAGCGCGGCAAAAATCAACTCGGTCGTGCCGGTGATCCGGAAATGCCGGGTCCCTTCGGGAGCGCCCAGCCGGCGCCGAGCGCGGATGGAATTGTAGGTTCCCATCCCAGCGACGAGAATGACGAGGCCGATCTTCACGAGCAGAGTTCGCCCGTAAGACGTCGGCCACAGCGCGGCCGGGCTGCCCAGCCGGATCCAGCTGGTTCCGAGACCGGCCAGGATGACGATTGGCGCGCAGAACAGCGCCAGCGGATGGAAAGAGTTCACCAGCGCGCTCACGGCCGCATCCTTGTTGCCATCTGGGAGGCGGCGCATCGCCGGAATCCCGGCCATCATCACCATGAGCAGGCCGCCAAGCCAGACTCCCGCACCCGCGACATGGAGCACGTCGAGAACGATACTGAACATGAAATGCCGACTCGCCGCCGCATGGCCGGACAGCGCTGGCGACAACACCATGCCGAGTGCGCCGGTGAGCGCGAGCGGCGTTCCTATCGCGATGTTCCGCTTCGACGCCACCCAGCCCAGCGCCACGAGCGCGGCGCCGACGAGTCCAAAGAGCCAACCGATCCCCCACGTCGTGCCTGTGAGCATCGGAACCAGCTCACTGGCGTCCAGTGCACGCGCGGCGCCATGCACCGCGGCCGACTCGGTGTATCCCCGCACCAATGCGGCGGCGGCGTACAACACGAGCACACTGAGACCGAGCCGGCGGGCACGATCGGCGGCGTCGGCGGTCGGCACTCCGCGCGCGGCCAGTGGGGGCAGCACGCCGTGTCTGAAGCCCAGCGCGCCCAGCACGGTGAGGAGAGCAACAAACTCGAGCCAGCGTGCCGTGCGATACTCCGAGTAGCCGGCCCCCGTTGCCGAGTCTTGCCCCATCCCCTCCGCGCGCATCTGTGAATCCGGAACCTGTGCCGGTGCCGCGATCGCGGTCGTGTCGGCGGAAGCGATCGTGAAGGCGAATTCGCCGCGGATCGGATGGCCGTCCGCGCTCGCCGTCTGCCACTCGACCACATAGCCGCCTGGCGCGAGCGTGCTCTTGAGGTCCGCGTGCACCCCGTTGCCGGTGTCGGCGACGAGGCGATCGAGCACCACCTCGCCCCCCGGTCCAATCAGCCGGATTTTCGAGAACGCCAGCTGGGGACGTGCGGTGAACCACAGCGCGATGCGCGTCGGTGCGACGGCCAGGCGACTGCCCTTCGCGGGTTCGCTGCGTCGAAGGCTGGTATGCGCGCTGGCGAGCGACGGCAGGATCAGCAACGCGAGGGCGCCTGACAACCGGCGCGTCAGAGCGGTCGGACGCGGCATGGGCGTGGAAGATGACACGCAACTATCTTGACGCCAACCCTTCCCATGACTGTCCTCCCCTCCCTCGCGCTGGGCTTTGCGCTCGGTGTGCGCCACGCGACAGACGCCGATCACATCGCGGCGATCGGGACGCTCGTGTCCGACGGCCGATCCGCTCGGCGCGCCGCGTACATCGGGGCTGCCTGGGGCGTGGGACACTCGGTGAGCGTCCTGATGGTCGGTGGCGCGCTGGTGCTGTTGCGATTGCCAATGCCCGTTCGCTTGGCGTTGGCGCTCGAGTTCGCCGTGGCGCTGATGCTCATCGGTCTGGGCCTCCGATCGCTGCTTTCTCGGGGCGGCCGCACACACGCGTTGTCGACGGCACGTCCTCTCGCCGTCGGGATCATGCACGGACTGGCGGGATCGGCCGTGCTCGCGCTGCTGGTGCTCGGCGCGACCACCAGCGCGGTCGCGGCGGCGACGTATCTGCTCTGCTTCTGCGTCGGAACGGTGGGCGGAATGGCGCTCGTCACCGCGTTGTTGGCCCTGCCGGCACAGCTGCATCCCACGCGCGCGGTGGAGTTCGATCGGGGCGTCCGCGTCGTGGCTGGCGTCGCGAGCGTGGCAATCGGATTGGCGATGGCGCACAAGATCGGCCTTCAGGACGGCCTGTTCGGCGCGCCGACGCAGCCACACGAGTGAAGTCGGCTTCGGCGCGCTTCGAAAGTGCACGGACGCAGTTCAGTCGTGCGCTGCGCGCATGGTTCCGCGTGAACGGGCGTCCGCTGCCATGGCGGGAGACGCGCGATCCGTACAAGGTGCTGGTGTCGGAGGCGATGCTGCAGCAGACGCAGGTCTCTCGCGTGGTGGATTACTACGAGCGGTTCCTGAAGCGGTTCCCGACGCTCGATGCCCTCGCAAAAGCATCTCCGGGTCGAGTGCGCGAGGGGTGGGAGGGGTTGGGTTACTACGCACGCGCGAGGAACCTCCATGCTCTGTCGCGTCGGGTGAAGGAGCTGCCATCCGAGCCGTCACAACTGCGGACGCTTCCCGGTGTGGGTCCCTATACGGCCGGCGCCGTGGCGTCATTCGCCTTCGAGCGACGCGCCGCCCTGGTAGATACGAACGTCGCGCGTGTTTTACGGCGGGTCTTCGCCCCGCGCGCGGATCTCAAAACGAGTCGGGGGCAGAAGAAGATCTGGGCGCTTGCCCAAGCTGTGCTTCCACGCACCGGGAAAGCGACGTGGACACACAATCAGGCCCTCATGGAGCTCGGTGCGCTGGTGTGCACCGCTCGCATCGCGCATTGCGAGGTCTGTCCAGTCGCTCGGCTATGCAGATCGGCGCACATGGCCAAACAGCAACCCCGCTCACGAATTCGCCCGAATTGAATGGGTTGTACGACAACAAAACAGCAACCCCGCTCACGAATTCCTGCGAATTGAAACGAATCGACTGTACAAAAAAACAGAGCTCCTCTTCGAAATGACCGAGAGGAGCTCTGGATGTTCACGAAGCGATTCGTCGAGATTCGTGTGAATTCGTATGCGGGGTGGCTTTTGCTCGTGAATTCGTGCGCGGGGTTGCTTTTGCTCTATTTAACGAGCGTGTGCGGGGTCGCCGCTACTTGCGCGAACGCGGGAATTTGTTGACGAGCGGGCTTTTGTAAGGCCGCTCCTTCGGGCCCACGTAGATCTGCCGCGGCCGCGCGATTTTCTGCTCTTTGTCGTTGAGCATCTCTTCCCATTGCGCCAGCCAACCTGCTGTGCGGGCAACGGCGAATAAGACCGTGAAGTAATCCGCGGGAAATGCCATCGAGCGGTAGATCAATCCAGTATAGAAATCGACGTTGGGGTACAGCTTTCGCGACACGAAATAGTCGTCCTTGAGGGCCGCCTCCTCGAGCTTGAGCGCGATCTCGAGGTCTTTGTCCATCCCGACCTGCTCGAAGAC
>Ga0070696_100002260_pt1 | contig 12697 bp, 13 predicted proteins | sample KBSK1253metaG_FD_65474 | JGI IMG/M metagenome (GOLD analysis project Ga0070696, IMG submission 65474) | Corn, switchgrass and miscanthus rhizosphere microbial communities from Kellogg Biological Station, Michigan, USA - KBS K1-25-3 metaG | ecosystem: Host-associated > Plants > Roots >... | reverse complement strand
TTGTGGTCGGGGCGAGAAGATTCGAACTTCCGACCCCCTGCACCCCATGCAGGTGCGCTACCAGGCTGCGCTACGCCCCGACCGAACGACGATTATACGTCCGCGTCAATGATCGGGCGCGAGCAGCCTGCGTATCTCCCGCAACTCCTCACGCAACGCCGCGGCGTCGAGCGGGCGTGACGCTGCCGGTGGCGCGGCAACAGTCGTGGACGGCGTCGCGGCGCGCGCCGCTGCGCGGGGCTCGGTGGCTTCCGAATCGAGCCGGTGGCGCGCGCCGTTGATCGTGAAGCCCTGTTCGTACAAGAGGTCGCGAATGCGCCGGATCAGCAATACCTCGTGATGCTGGTAGTAGCGGCGATTGCCGCGCCGCTTCACCGGCTTCAACTGCGAGAACTCCTGTTCCCAATAGCGCAGCACGTGCGGCTTGACCGCGCATAGCTCACTGACCTCGCCAATCGTGAAGTAACGCTTGGCGGGAATCGGCGGCAGCGTCGTCTTAGCTCGGCTGGCTTCGGGCATGGTTCGCCGCTTCGACCATGGCCTTCAACTTCTGGCTCGCGTGAAACGTCACGACGCGGCGCGCGGTGATCGGAATTTCCTCGCCCGTCTTCGGATTGCGTCCGGGCCGCTGGGGTTTTTCACGCAACTGAAAATTGCCGAAGCCGGAGAGCTTGACGCTTCGCCCCTCTTCGAGCGCCGTGCGGATCTCTTCGAAGAAACGCTCGACCATGTCCTTCGCCTCGCGCTTGTTGAGCCCAAGTTGCTCGAAGAGAAGATCGGCGAGTTCGGCTTTGGTCAGCGTCATCGGGGAGCCTGTTGTCTCAGGGTGGCGCCGAACCTGGCATGAAGCGCGGCGACCAGGGTCGTCACGATGCGCTCGCTGTCCACGTCGGTCAAAGTACGTTCAGTATCCTGCATAAGCACAAGAATCGCAACGCTTTTCATGCCGTTCGGCAGCTCATGCCCGTGATAGACATCGAACACCTCCAGTAACTCGATCTGCGGTATGTCGACCTCTTGCAATACTTCGAGTACGTTTCCTACTTCTATGGTTTCATTGATAATAATGGCTAGATCGCGCCGAATCGACGGCAATCGCGATACCGGACGGGCTTCCGGCACGGGAACCCGCATAACAGCGGCGAGATCGATCTCGAACGCGACCGGTGCCGACGGCAATTCGAAGTGGCGAATCAGTCGCGGATGCAGTTCACCGAGCCATCCGACGACAGCGTCGTCGATGCGCACCTCAGCGCTTCGTCCCGGGTGCAGCCACGGCTTGACGCGCGCCGTCGTTGAAAGCGACAGCGGCGAAGCGAGCGCTTCGAGATCGCCCTTGACGTCGAAGAAGTCGACGGGGCGCAGCGGCATGCCCCATTGTTCGGGATCGCTCGGTCCACAGGCGAGGCCGCCGACGCGAATCGGCTGCGCAAGATCGTCGCGCGCGAACGTGCGCCCGACTTCGAAGATGCGCACGCGCGCGAGCTTGCGCTTCACGTTCGTGCGCAGCGTCTCGATGAGCCCGGGGAGGAGTGTCGTTCGCATCACATCGCGCTGCGCCGCAATCGGATTCAGCACCGCGAGCGGGCGCGCGTCCGGATCGAGCGCGCGCTCGTCATCGGCTGCGACGAAGCTGAAGGTGATCACCTCCTGCCAGTCGCGTGCGGTGAGCCGGCGTTTGAGCGACGCGCTGCTTCGCTGCGATTCCGGCGAAGGAAGCATCGCCTGAGCGTGCGCGCGCGGCGTCGCCGGAATGGCGTCGTAGCCGTGGATGCGCGCAACTTCCTCGATCAGGTCTTCCTCGATCGCGAGATCGAATCGATACGATGGCGGCGTGACGACGAAATCGTCGCGCTCGCGCGTGTACGGAAGCCGCAGGCGCGTGAAGATGTCGCCGATCGCATCCGGCGACAGCGCGAGGCCGAGCACGCGCGCCGCGCGCGCGCTACGCAGTCGAACGCGCGTGCGCGCCGGCAGCGCGCCCTTCGCATCCGAGAGCGGTCCCGCGCGGCCGCCGCAAATATCGAGGATCAGTTGCGTCGCACGCTCCACGGCGCGCGGACCGAGTTCGAAATCGACGCCGCGCTCGAAGCGGTAGCCGGCATCACTCGTGAAGCCGAGCCGGCGCATCTTCCCCTGGATCACCGCCGGGTTCCAGAACGCGCCTTCCAGGTACACGGTGGTCGTGTCTTCGCCGATGCCCGAGTGCTCGCCGCCCATGATGCCGGCGAGACCGAGCGGCTTCGCGCTGTCGCTGACGAGCAGCAGGTCGGGCTCGAGCGACAACGTCCCGCCGTTGAGGAGCGTGAGCGTTTCGCCGGGGCGCGCGAAGCGCACGACGATGTCGCCTTCGAGCAGGCGGTTGTCGTACGCGTGCAGCGGCTGCCCGAGCTCGAGCATCACGTAGTTCGTGATGTCGACGATCGCGGAAATCGAGCGGACGCCCGAGCGTTCGATCCGCTCCTTCATCCACCCGGGTGTCGGCGCTCGCGAATCGATGCCTTCGATGATGCGGGCGGCAAAGCGCGGGCAGGCATCCTCGTCTTCGATCTGCACGGCGCGCGTTGCCGTGATCGTGACCGGCGCGGCGACGATCGCCGGCAATTGCAGCGGCGCGCTGGTGATCGCGGCGACTTCCCGCGCGATGCCGACGAGCGACAGGCAGTCGGCACGATTGGGCGTGAGCTTGATCGTGATCAGCGCATCATCGAGCGCGAGTGTCTCGCGGACATCGCGTCCGGGAATGGCGTCCGCACTCAGCGCGAGCAATCCCGACGCGTCTTCGGACAACCCGAGTTCGCTCGCGGAGCACAGCATGCCCTGCGACTCGACGCCGCGCATCGCGGTGCGCGCGATCACCTGACCGTCCGGCAGCGTCGCGCCTTCGAGCGCACAAGCGACGCGCATGCCGACCGCCGCGTTCGGTGCGCCGCAGACGATCTGCAACGGGCGTCCGCTGCCGATGTCGACACCGCAGACGCGCAGCCTGTCTGCATCCGGATGCGGCGTGACGTGCGTGATCACGCCGACGACGACCTGCGTGAACGGCGGTGCGGCGCGCGCGACGTCTTCGACCTCGAAGCCCGCCATCGTCAGCTTGTCGCACAGGGTTGCCGTGTCGATCGGCGGATCGACAAGCGTGCGCAGCCACCGTTCGGAGAATTGCATGAGCTATGCGAACTGGCGCAGGAAGCGCAGATCGTTCTCGTAGAACAACCGCAGATCGTCGACACCGTAGCGCAGCATCGCGAGCCGGTCGGGGCCGATGCCGAACGCGAAGCCCTGCCAGCGCTCGGGGTCGATGTCGACCGCGCGCAGCACGTTCGGGTGCACCTGGCCTGCGCCGGCGATTTCGAGCCAGCCGCCGTCGCCGAAGCGCATGTCGATTTCCGCCGACGGCTCGGTGAACGGGAAGAACGACGGGCGAAAGCGCAGCGTCACGTCGTCGCGCTCGAAGAAGTTGCGCAGGAATTCGCTGAAGACGCTCTTGAGATCGGCAAACGAGACGCCGTCGTCGATCCACAGGCCCTCGACCTGGTGGAACATCGGCGAATGCGTTGCGTCGCTGTCGACGCGGTACACGCGGCCGGGGGCGATGATCCGGATCGGCGGCGCGTGCGTCTCCATGTAGCGAACCTGGATCGGCGACGTGTGCGTGCGCAGCACCATGCCGCCTTCGACGTAGAACGTGTCGTGCATCGAGCGCGCCGGATGATTCTCGGGCGTGTTGAGCGCGGTGAAGTTGTGGAAATCGTCCTCGATCTCGGGTCCGTCGGCGACATCGAAGCCGAGCGAGCGGAACAACGTCTCGACGCGCTCGAGCGTGCGCGTGAGCGGGTGCAATCCACCGCTGCCCCGGCCGCGGCCGGGCAGCGACACGTCGAGCGCATCGGCCGCGAGTTGCGCCGCGAGCTTCGCATCGGCGAGCGCGACGCGGCGTGCGATGAGGGCCGCTTCGAGCCGCGATTTCGCCGCATTGATCTGCGCACCGGCATGAGCGCGTTCCGCCGCGGGCAACTTGCCGAGGCCCTTCAGCCGTTCAGTGAGCGTGCCGGACTTGCCGAGGTATCTTGCCTTCGCGTTCTCGAGCGCGGCCGGATCGGGGCACGCCGCGAAATCCGCCAAGGCGTTGTCGACGATTTGTGTCAGCTCGTCCATCGAATTTCGCGCCACCAACAAAAAAGGGAGGCGATTTGCGCGCCTCCCTTTTGCTTCGATCGCCGGGTCAGGCCTGGGATGCCTTGGCTTGCTCCGCGATCTTCGTAAACGCGGCCTTGTCGTGCACGGCGAGATCGGCAAGGACCTTGCGGTCGATGTCGATCGACGCCTTCTTGAGGCCGTTCATGAACACGCTGTACGTAATGCCGAGCTCGCGCACGGCGGCGTTGATCCGCGCGATCCACAGCGCGCGGAATTCGCGCTTCTTCGTGCGCCGGTCGCGGTATTGATACTGGCCCGCCTTCATCACCGCTTCCTTCGCGATGCGATAGACGCTGTTGCGCCGGCCGCGGTAACCCTTCGCCTGCTCGAGCACCTTCTTGTGCCGCGCGCGCGCGGTCACGCCACGTTTGACTCTTGGCATGCGCCTCTCCTTACGCGTAGGGCAGCATCGCTGCCACCGCATTCGCGTTCGTCGGATGGACGCTCGCCGAACCGCGCAACTGCCGCTTGTTCTTCGTCGTCCGCTTCGTGAGGATATGGCGCTTGCACGCCTGCGAGCGCTTGACCGAACCGTTTCCGCGCACGCGGAAGCGCTTCTTCGCACCCGACTTCGTCTTCATCTTCGGCATGATGCCGTTCCTTTATTTGCTGCCCACGGCGGTGCTCTCCGGTTTCGGAGAGACTTTGGCGCCTTGCGGCTTACCGTCCTCGGGCTTGTCCGGGTGATGCGTCTTCGGCAACGTCTTCTTCGGGGCCAGCAGCATCACCATTTGCCGGCCTTCGAGCCTCGGAAATTGTTCGACGATCGCCACCGGCTCCAGGTCGCCCCGGATCCGCTCGAGCAGGCGCACGCCGAACTCCTGGTGCGCCATCTCGCGACCGCGAAACCGCAACGTGACCTTGGCCTTGTCCCCCTCGGACAGGAAGCGGGTCAGGTTGCGCAACTTGATCTTGTAATCGCCTTCGTCGGTGCCAGGCCGGAATTTCACTTCCTTGACCTGGATCTGCTTCAGCTTGAGCTTCGCCTCGTGCTGCTTTTTCGCTTCCCGGTATTTGAACTTGCCGTAATCCATGATCCGGCATACCGGAGGCTTTGCCATCGGGGCGATCTCGACGAGGTCGAGCTCGGCGGCTTCCGCCTTCGCCAGCGCTTCGCCCAATGGAACGATGCCGAGTTGCTCGCCCTCCACGCCGACCAGCCGGATTTCAGGGGCGTTGATTTCAGCGTTCAGTCGCTGTTGCTGCTTGTCCAGAGCTATTGTGTGATCTCCATAATATTGACAAAAAAGAAAAGGCCCGAATGACTCAAAGGCCTTTCTCGGTCGTTGCCTCCCCTTGGAGGCGCGCCAGCAAGGACGACATCGGCATCGAGCCGAGATCCTGGCCGCCGCGGGTGCGTACGGCCACGGTTTGCGCCGCCTGCTCCTTATCGCCGACGATCAATTGATAAGGCAGTTTTTGGAGGCTATGTTCCCGAATTTTATAGCTTATTTTCTCATTACGCAAATCGGTCGCCACGCGCAGGCCGGCGCCTCGCAGCGTGTACGCCACGTCGCTCGCGTAGGCGTGCTGGCGATCGGTGATCGTCAGGACCACCGCCTGCACCGGCGCCAGCCACAACGGCATCGCACCCGCGTGGTGCTCGATCAGGATGCCGATGAACCGTTCGAGCGAGCCGACGATCGCCCGATGCAGCATGACCGGCACGCGGCGGGTATCGTCGGCCGCGACGTATTCGGCGCCCAATCGACCCGGCATCTGGAAATCCACCTGCATCGTGCCGCATTGCCACGAGCGGCCGAGTGAATCCTTGAGGTGGTATTCGATCTTCGGCCCGTAGAAAGCGCCTTCGCCGGGCAGTTCGGTGAAGTCGACGCCGCACGCGCGTAGCGCGTCGCGCAACGCGCCCTCGGCGCGCTCCCACGTCGCGTCGTCCCCGAGGCGTTGATCCGGCCGCAGCGCGAGCTTGATCGTGACCGCATCGAAGCCGAACGCGCGATAGACGTCGAGCGCGAGCTGATTGAAGCGCGTGACCTCCGCCTCGATCTGCTCCTCGGTACAGAAGATATGGCCGTCGTCCTGCGTGAATCCGCGCACGCGCATGAGGCCGTGCAGCGCGCCCGACGGCTCGTTGCGATGGCACATGCCGAACTCGCCATAGCGCAGGGGCAGGTCGCGGTAGCTGCGCAGGTCGGCGTTGAAGATCAGCACGTGGCCGGGACAGTTCATCGGCTTGACCGCGAAGTCGCGCTTCTCGGACTCGGTCATGAACATGTTGTCGCGGAAGTTTTCCCAGTGCCCCGACTTCTCCCATAGCGCCCGGTCGAGAATCTGCGGACAGCGCACCTCGAGGTACCCGTTGTCGCGATAGATGCCGCGCATGTACTGCTCGACCGCCTGCCACATCGACCAGCCCTTCGGATGCCAGAACACCATGCCCGGCGCCTCGTCCTGCAGGTGGAACAGGTCGAGCTGCCGGCCGAGCTTGCGATGGTCGCGTTTCTCGGCCTCGGCAACGCGGTGCAGATACTGGTCGAGGTCTTCCTTCGAGGTCCACGCGGTGCCGTAGATTCGCTGCAGCATCTCGTTGCGCGAATCGCCGCGCCAGTATGCACCGGCGAGCTTCGTCAGCTTGAACACCTTGAGGCGCCCGGTGGAGGGCACGTGCGGGCCGCGGCAAAGGTCGACGAACCTGCCTTCGGCGTAGAGCGAAATCGGCTGGTCGGAGGGGATCGACGCGATGATCTCGGCCTTGTAATGCTCGCCGATCGATTCGAAATAGCGCACCGCCTCGTCGCGCGGCATCAGCGAGCGCGTCACCGGCTCGTTCTTCTTCGCGAGCTCGCCCATCTTGCGCTCGATCGCCTCGAGATCTTCGGGCGTGAACGGGCGCTTGAACGAGAAATCGTAATAGAAGCCGTCCTCGATCACCGGTCCGATCGTCACCTGCGCGTCGGGGAACAATTCCTTGACCGCGTAGGCGAGCAGGTGCGCGGTCGAGTGGCGGATGACGTCGAGGCCTTCGGGGTCGCGTTCGGTGACGATCGCGACGCTTGCATCGCGGTCGATCACATGCGAGGTATCGACGAGCGCGCCGTCCACCTTGGCGGCGAGCGCGGCCTTCGCGAGGCCGGGTCCGATCGACGCGGCGAGCTCGGCAACGGAAACGGGCGCATCGAAATGCCTGGTGGCGCCGTCGGGCAGTCGAATGTCGGGCATGGTGAAAACCTCCAAAAAAAAGTGCGGCGGAGCCGCACTTTCTTGTCGGAGACGGGCAAGGCCGTCAGCGCGAGCGACACCGCGTGGTAGCTACGTCGATGTTCCCCACGTTCGCGGTGTCATAACCCAGGACCTTTCTCGTGCATGAATGCCGTCGGTTGCCGGGAAGCTGGTAGGCGCGATTGGACTCGAACCAACGACCCCCACCATGTCAAGGTGGTGCTCTAACCAGCTGAGCTACGCGCCTTCGATAACTCATCGAATTCTATCCGATCCGGAAACGCCGGGCGATACGCAATGCGCATTACCGTGCCCGTGCAGCCGCAACCGGCGCCGCCGAGGACTGCATCACCCAGCGTTTGCGCATTGCCTTCAGCACCACCAGCGCGAGCAGCGCGGTGATCACGTCGAGGACGATCACGATGACGAATACGGTTGTCCAGTTGCCCGTCGCTTCGCGGATGTAGGCGGCGACCGGGCCCCCGAGCACCGATCCAACGCCCTGCGCGATGTACAGGAAGCCGTAGTTCGTCGTTGCGTATTGCGTGCCGAAGAGATCCGTCAGCGTCGACGGGAACAGCGAGAAGATTTCGCCCCAGCCGAAAAAGACCAGGCCGGTCAGCACGACGAACACCGCCGCGTTATGCGCGAACAGCAGCAGCAGCAGGATCGCCGCCGCTTCGAGCGCGAACGCGATGAACATCGTGTTCTCGCGCCCGATGTGGTCCGACACCCAGCCGAAGAACGGCCGCGTCAGTCCGTTGGTTGCGCGCGACAGCGTCAACGAGAGCGGAAGCGCGGCCAGCCCGAGCACGAGCGTGTCCTTGACGCCGAAATCGGCGGCGAACGGGCCGACCTGCGAGACCACCATCAGGCCGCTCGTCGCCATCATCGACATCATGATGAACATCACCCAGAAAACCGGCGTCCTGAGCATTTCGCTCGCCCGATAGCTGCGTTGCGATTGGCGCTCGGCCTGGCGCGCCGCGAGCGCCACCTGCGCGACGGGCTTCCAGCCGGCTTCCGGAATGCGAAACGCCTGGCTTACGAGGACGCCGACGACCAGCTGGATCCATCCCCACACGAACAGCGTGTTGGCATAGCCCGCGGCGGGAATCATGTTGGCGATCGGAAACGACGTCAGGATCGCGCCCGCGCCGTAACCGGCCGCGGCGATTCCGGCCGCGAAGCCCCGGCGGTCGGGAAACCATCGCACCATGTGCCCGATGATGCCGACGTAGACGATGCCGGTCCCGAATCCGCCGATGATGCCGTAGGTGAAGTACAGCGCCCAGATGTCTCCGACGTAGGAGGAGAGCACCCAGCTCAAGCCCGACAGTGCGCACCCGATCGAGATCAGCAACCGCGGCCCGAACCGGTCGACGAGCCACGCCTGGATCGGCGAGCAGAACGTCTGCAGGACGATGAGCAGCGAGAACGTAACCTGCAGTTGCGCGAGCGACGCGCCGAGCTTGCCTTCGAGCGGGTGAATGAACAGCGTCCAGGTGTACTGGGGACTCGAGATCGACATCATCGCAATGAAGCCCAGCACCATCTGCCACCAGCGATTCATGTACCAGGCGGACGGTTGTGCGGCTTTCGGCAAGACTTGCGTGCTCATCGTGCCCTCCCTCGGGTGATCATGTTCGACGATAGGACCGTTCGTCGCGATGCGTTCCGTGCAGGCGACGTATCGGCGCGAACGGCGGATGGAACTTATGTCGTAATCCGATCCATTATGGCGGTAACGCCTGCTAAACGCGACTCCCGGCCCCGACGCGACGGCTCGCGGGGTTGCCCGGCGCGGGCGCGCTCATTGCCAGACATCCTTCAGCACGCGGATGTAGTTGCCGCCCAGGATATTGCCGACGTCTGCTGCCCGATGGCCCCGGTTCAGGAGCCCGGCGACGACGTTCGGCAGCTCCGAGCGCTGGCTGAATCCGGTGAGCCCGAGCGCGCCATACCGGCTGCCGCGCGTGACCTCCGGGTAGTACCACGGCGTTGCCCAGTTGGTTTTCGTCTTGCCATCGAACCAGTCGGTCGCGAAGCTGACGTGATCGGGGCCGACGAGACCGATCGCGTAGTCGAAGTGGTCGAGATAGTCGTCGAGTGTCGGCGGCCGGTCGTTGCGGATGAACGGCGCGTAGGTCGTGATCCCGATCACGCCGCCGTTTGCGGCGACGGCCTTCATCTGGTCGTCGGTGACGCAGCGCGGGTTGTCGGTGATCGCGCGGATGGCCGTATGCGAGATGACGACGGGCTTCGCCGACTCCGCGATCGCGTCCAGTGTCGTGCGGATGCCGACGTGCGCGCAATCGACGAGGATGCCCAGCCGGTTGCATTCCCGGACCACCTGCATGCCGAAGTGCGTGAGTCCGCGGTTCTCCGGCTCGAGGCAGCCGTCGCCCAGGAGGTTGCGCTCCATGTAGGTGAGCTGCAGCGAGCGCAGTCCGAGCTTGTGCAGCAGGCGCAGGCGCTCGCGCTCGTGGCCGATGCAGCTCGGACTCTGGATGCCCAGGATCACGCCAAGCTGTCCGTTGCGCTTCGCCTCGTACAGGTCCTCCACGCGCTCGATGTGGCGCAGCTTCGGGCTCATCGCGAAATGCAGCAGGTTCTCGTAGAGCGCCTGCTGCACCTGCTCCCACGTCGGCGTGTACGACGGCTCGGAGACCAGCGTGATGTGCAGTGCGCTGAACCCGCAGCGCACCAGGTTCTCTTCGTAGGTGCCGCTCGTGACGTGCGGCGTGGGATGGACGACGGCGCCGCCGAGCGTGTCGACGACGATCGTGTCCGCGAGAATTTGCGCGGCTTCGGCGAGACGGTCGGGCATTCGGCAGGGCTCCAGGTCGCAACCGGCGTCAAGCATAGCCATTGCGGCGATCCGGAGCCAGCTACGCGCTTGCGTGGCGGGCGCCACCGCTTCGTGCGCCGGCCGCGTCGCCCGCCATCATGGCGTCGATCGCCGCCCGGTCCATCCGCGGCAGCACGAGCCCGATGAAGTCGTACATGTAACCGGTGATGTAGCTGTTGCGGTGAATGCCGATCGTCGTGGTGCTGGATTCGAACAGGCGGCTCGCGTCCAGCAGACGCAACCGCCGGCCGTCGGCCTTGTCGAACGCGATCGACGCGATGAGGCCGATGCCGAGGCCGGCGCCGACGTAGGTCTTGATGATCCGCGGATCGGTCGACGTGAGCACCACGCGTGGCGAGAGGCCGGCCGCCTCGAACGCGCGCTGAATCTTGGCGCCCTTGTGGAACGCGAAATCGTAGGTCACCAGCGGGTACTTCGCGATGGCGGCGAGATCGAGCCGCCGCACCCGCAGAAGCGGATGGCGCACGGGCGTGATCACGCACCGGGTCCAGGTGTCGCCGGGCAGCATGACGAGCTCGCCGAACGATCCCACCACCTCGGTGGAAAGGCAGAGCGTCGCCTCGCCGCGCCGCACGCGCTCGGCGGCTTCCGTCGGGCTGCACGGGTGAATGCTGAGGCGCACCTTCGGATGGCGCGCCACGAACGTCCGGACGACCGCGGGCAGCGCCGCGTGTGCCTGCGTGTAGGTCGTCGCCACGACAAGGTCGCCGCCGGCATCGCGCGAGGCGTCCGCCGCGAGACGGCGCAGGTTCTCGCTGTCGGCAATCATCCGCTTGGCGATCGCGAGGACATCCTGTCCGGCGCGCGTGAGCGCGACGACGCGCTTGCCGCGACGGACCAGCACCTTGAATCCCAGCTCGTCCTCAAGGAGGCGGATGTGGTGGCTGACACCCGGCTGCGACGTGAACAGCGCACGTGCCGCCTCGGTGATGTTCAGGCCCTGGCGGACGACTTCGACGAGGTAGCGCAGTTGCTGGAGCTTCATCGCGGCGTTCGATTCTACATATCCACGAATCAACTGACCAAAGCCGATAACATTATTTTGCGTTGATAAGAAACGTCGCTACGATGTGAAGTCGCTCCCGATTCACCCCTTGCAGGTCACACTTCAGGAGATTGCGATGATCCTTCGCGTCGTGCATGGCGCCGTGCCCCCGGAAAAGCGGGCGGCCTTTGTCGATTTCATCAACACCACGCTGGCGCCCGCGATCCGGAAGATGCCCGGCTGCCATTTCATCTATGTCGCCGAATGCGTCGAGAAGCACCACGAGCACGAGGTGATCTACGTCAGCGGCTGGGATTCCGAGGAAGCCTGCGCGGCGATGGACAACACGTCCGTGTACAAGGGCGCGGCCGTTTCGGCGAAGAGCTTCTATACGCATCGCTATCACGATGGCGCGCTGCATATCCACTACAAGACGTTCGCGGCGCTCGAATAGCATTGCCGGACGCCGCATGGCGCCGGCGCATGCCATCACGGCCGGCGCCGGGTCCACCGGAATCGCGGCGCTTGTCCGTCGAGCGTGCTCGAGCTCGTCCTGACGCGGCAGAGCCCGCTGGCGTTGCGTGCGCCGGGACCGGACGAGGCCACGTTGCGCGCGATGCTCGGCGCCGCGGCGTGCGCGCCCGATCATGGCCGGCTCGCGCCGTGGCGCTTCGTCATTATCGAAGGCGATGGACGCCATGCGCTCGGCCGCGTGCTGCGCGATGCGCTGCGCCGGCGCGTGGCGGACAGTGCGGAAGCGGCGCTCGCGCGCGAGGAGGCGAAGGCGTTGCGCGCGCCCACGATCGTCGTCGTCGCGGCGCAGGTGCAGACGCGCAAGCCGATACCGGCAGTGGAGCAGATCATCGCCGCGGGTATCGCGGCCTACAATATCCTGCTCGCGGCGCACGCGTTCGGTCTCGGCGGCATGTGGCGGACGGGCGCGGCTGCGTATGATCCGGAGGTCGGGCAAGCACTCGGTTTCGGGGCAGGCGCCATGATCGTGGGCTTCCTCTACCTCGGCACGCCCGACGCGATGCCGCGGCCGCGCGAGCCGATCGATTTCGGCATTTGCGTCAGTCACTGGCCCCGGGCGCACCCGGCTTGATCCGCGGGCGATGCGCGCTCGCGCGGCACCCGCCTAACGGCACTTCGAACATCGAGGAGATCGGCATGAAGCGCCTCATCCTTGCCCTGTCGGCGGTCTTCGTCCTGTTGGCCGCGCGTCCGGGCGTCTCGCTCGCGGAAGTGGGCGAGATCACGATCGCGCAGCAGTACGGCATGGCCTACCTGCAGTTCCTGGCCATGCAGCGCGACCATCTGATCGAGAAGCACGTCAAGGCGGCGGGCCTTCGCGACGTCAAGGTGACCTGGCACACGTTCGCGGCCAGCAACACGATGTACGACGCGGTCCTGTCCGGCGATCTGCAATTCGCGTCGGGCGGCCTCACGCCGCTGATCAC
>Ga0070696_100002259_pt1 | contig 12698 bp, 11 predicted proteins | sample KBSK1253metaG_FD_65474 | JGI IMG/M metagenome (GOLD analysis project Ga0070696, IMG submission 65474) | Corn, switchgrass and miscanthus rhizosphere microbial communities from Kellogg Biological Station, Michigan, USA - KBS K1-25-3 metaG | ecosystem: Host-associated > Plants > Roots >... | reverse complement strand
GGCCACGACTATCCGAAGTAGTGCGAGGGACCATCGGTAATCGGGGTCAGAGCTGCAATTATTGCGGCGGAGAAAGCCGGGCCATACCGTAAGGTTCGTGCCGCAATAATTGCGGCTCTGACCCCGATTACCGATGGTCTTCGCGTCGCCGCTCTTCCTGTTCCTGTTCCTCCCCGCGACGATCGCGGCCTACTTCGCGCTGCCGCATCGCTGTCGCAACGCGGTCCTGATCGTCGCGAGCCTCGCGTTCTACACCTGGGGCGAAGCGCGTTACGTCCCGCTGGTGCTCTGCTCGGTCGCGTTCAACTGGTGGATGGGGATGCGCATTGCGGACGCCGACGACCCGTCGCAACGCAAGCGACGCCTGGCGGTCGCCGTCGCCGGCAATCTCGCGGCGCTCGCGGTGTTCAAATACGCGAATTTCGCCGTCGCCAACGTCGATGCGATCGCGCCGATTTTCGGCGTGGCGCCGGTGACGCTCGCGACGATTCCGCTGCCGCTCGGCATCTCGTTCTTCACATTCCACGCGATCTCGTACGTCGTCGATGTCTACAAGCGGACCGCGAGCGCGCAACGCAGCGTTCGCGATTTCGCCTTGTACATCCTGCTCTTTCCGCAGCTTATCGCCGGTCCGATCATCCGCTACCGCGACATCGCGGCGCAGATTGTCGCGCGTGACGCGAACGTCTCGGAATTCGCCTACGGCGTGCGCCGCTTCATCCTCGGGCTCGGCAAGAAACTGCTGATTGCGAACACGCTGGGCGCGACCGCCGATTCGGTCTTCGGACTGCCGGGCTCCGAACTGAATGCCGGCGTTGCCTGGCTCGGACTCGCCTGTTACACGCTGCAGATCTATTTCGACTTCTCCGGGTACTCGGACATGGCGATCGGACTGATGCGGATGTTCGGCTTCCGCATCCTCGAGAACTTCAACTACCCGTACATCGCGCGCAGCATTCGCGAATTCTGGCGACGCTGGCACATCTCGCTGTCGAACTGGTTTCGCGACTATCTGTACGTGCCGCTCGGCGGCAACCGCCACGGCGCGAAGCGCGCGTACGCGAACCTCGTCATCGTTTTCCTGCTGTGCGGCCTGTGGCACGGCGCAAGCTGGCCGTTCGTCCTGTGGGGCGCATGGCACGGCGTGTTTCTGGTCGCCGAGCGCGCCGGGCTCGAGCGGCCGCTCGCCAGGCGCCGCTTCATCGGCCACGCGTACACGCTGGCAGCCGTCATGGGCGGCTGGGTGCTGTTTCGCTGCGACACGCTCGTGCACGCGGCCGCCTACTATGCGGCGCTTCTGGGCTTCTCCGGCGCCGATCCCGCGCAACACCCGGTCGCGCAGTACGCGAACGGACTGCTGATCGCGACGCTCGTCGCAGGCATCCTGTTCGCAATGCCGCTCGCGACGCGATTGGGCGCATGGCGCGACCGGGCGATGCAGTCGAGCGCCGCGGCAATCGCGATCACCGCGGACGGCGCGTGGGTCGTCTGGGTCTTCGTCGCTTCCGCGGCGATGCTGGCCGCGGGCACCTACAACCCGTTCATCTACTTCCGCTTCTGATGACGCGCGCCGTCGATGCACGGTCGCCTGCGCGCGTCCCGCAGGCGGCGTCGCGCGACAACCGGCGGCGCGACGTTTTCGCTGCGGCGCTCTTCGTGATCGCCATCGCGACGATGGGGCTTGGCGCATTCCGGCCGCGCGCGAACGCCGCGCTCGACTCCGAAAACCGCACGATCCTCGCATGGCCGGCGCCTGCATTCACGCGTGCATTCGCATCGAATTTCGAGCGCGCGTTCGCCGACCGATTCGCCGGTCGCGACGCGTTGCTGCGCATTCACAACCGCACGCTGGTCCGTGCCTTCGGGGTATCACCCGCGCAAAACGTGCTGATCGGACGAGACGGCTGGCTCTACTTCCTCGGCGAGGAAGGAACGTCGTTCGATCGCTTTTATCGAGGCGCGCCGGGATTGACCGATGCGCAGGTCGCACTGATCCTCGCCGAATTGAAGCGGCGCGAACGCTTCCTCGCGTCGCACCGCATCGCGTACGTGGTGACGATCGCGCCGGACAAGGAGACGATCTATCCGGAGCATCTGCCGCGATGGGCGGTGCAATCCGCGCAGCGGACGCCGCTCGAGCGCCTCACCCAAGCCATCCGCGCCGATGGCACGCTGCGCTACGTGGATCTGCGGGCGCCGCTACGCGCGGCCAAGGCGCGCGAGCGCGTGTACTACGCGACGGACTCGCACTGGAATTTCCTCGGCGCCGCAGTCGCGTATCGGGAAATCATGCGCGCGGTGAGCGAGGCGCTGCCGGCGAAAAATGTCAGCATCGCACCCGTCGTGATGCCGCCGTACATCCCCGGCGTCGACGTCTACCGCGGCGATCTTGCGCGGATGACCGGTGACATCGGCCACTTCGGCGAGCCGGATTATGCGCCGCTCGGCAAAATCCTCGCGACACCGCAATCGCGCTGCGGAAAGCGCACCGACGCTGGGGACAGCGTCGCTTACGAGTGGTACGGATGCAACCGTCCCGGGCTGCCGCAAGCCGTCGTGTATCGCGACTCGATGGCGATCCCGCTGATTCCGATGCTGTCGGAGAATTTCAGCCGCGTCGCATACGTGTCGAGCCATCTCATCGACCCCGCGTTCGTCGTGCGCGAGCAGCCCGACGTCGTCATCGAGGAAATGGTGGAACGCGCGATGCTCTCGCCTGTCGCGACGCCGATGCCGGAACCGGAGCCGGACCGCTAGCCCTTGCTCGCGCTTTTGCGCAGTTCCTGCGCAAGCCCGAGGTCCTGGATCTTGCGCGTCAACGTGTTGCGTCCCCAACCCAGGCGGACCGCGGCTTCCATCCGATGCCCGCCGGTGTGCGCCAGCGCGCGGCGAATGAGCGCGCGCTCGAATTCCTGCTGCAGCCGGTCGCCGACTCCGGGCTCCCCGCGCGCGAGCGATTGCGCGAGCTCGCGGTCGAGCGCTTCTATCCAGCGACTGTCCTCGGCGTCGGCCTGATCGGTCGCGCCGGCGCGTACTTCGGCGGGCAGGTCCGCAACCTCGACGCGCTGACCGGGCGCCATCACCGTGAGCCAGTGGCAGATATTCTCGAGTTGCCGGACGTTGCCGGGATACGCGAAGCCGGCAAGCACCTGCATCGCCGCGTCGGAAAGCACCTTCGGATCGACGGCGAGATCGCGCGCGCTCTTCGCGAGGAAGTGCCGCGCGAGCGGCGCAATATCCTCGGCACGCTCGCGCAACGGCGGCAAGCGCAGGCGCACGACGTTGAGGCGATGCAGCAGGTCCTCGCGAAACGAGCCCTGGCGCACGCGCTCTTCGAGATCGCGATGCGTCGCGGCGATGATCCGCACCGTGGCGCGTTGCACCGCGTGGCCGCCGACACGGTAATACTCGCCATCCGCTAGCACCCGCAACAGGCGCACCTGCAGGTCGGGCGGCATGTCGCCGATTTCGTCGAGAAACAGCGTCCCGCCCTCGGCCTGCTCGAAGCGGCCGCGACGCACCGCCGCAGCCCCGGTGAAGGCGCCGCGCTCGTGCCCGAACAACTCGGACTCGAGCAGGTCTTTCGGAATCGCGGCGGTGTTTATTGCGACGAACGGACCCGCGGCGCGGGGGCTGTGGCGATGCAGCGCCCGCGCGACCAGCTCCTTGCCGGTGCCCGATTCGCCTGTGATCAGGACGGTCGCGGTCGATTGCGCCAACCGGCCGATCGCGCGAAACACTTCCTGCATCGCCGGCGCCTGGCCCAGGATCTCGGGCGCGTCCGCACCGTTCCCCACCGCTGCGGGCACATGACGCGTTTCGATCGCCGCGCGCCGAATGAGTGCGAGCGCGTGATCGATGTCGAACGGCTTCGGCAGGTATTCGAACGCGCCACCCTGGAATGCCGCGACGGCGCTGTCGAGATCCGAGTACGCCGTCATGATGATGATCGGCATGTGCGGATGCCGCTCCTTGAGCTCGGCCAGCAGCGCCAGACCCGACTCGCCCGGCATGCGGATGTCCGAGACCAGCACCTGCGGCTCGGCGAGCGCCAGCGCCTGGCGCACCTCGAACGCCGACGAGAACGTCTGGTGTGGAATGCCCTCGCGGGCGAGCGCCTTCTCGAGGACCCACCGGATCGAACGGTCGTCGTCGACGACCCATACCATGTCGCCGCGTCCTGCGGGCGTCGTGCGCACGGTTTCCGTCGCCGGATTCACGGGCCCTCGGTGGCACGCGCCGCACCGAGCGGCAGCAGGACGGTGAAAACGGTGTTGCCCGGCGCGCTCGTACATTCGATCGTGCCGCCATGCTGCGCGATCAACGTCTGCGCGATCGTCAGTCCGAGTCCGCTGCCGCCCTCTCGTCCGGACACGAGCGGGAAGAAGATGCGGTCGCGAATCGCGTCAGGGACGCCGGGCCCGTTGTCCTCGACACCGATCGCGATCGCGAGCCGATGCTGGCGCCTGGCGAGCGTGACACCGCGTGCAACGCGCGTGACCAGGCGAATCGAAGGTGTGGCGACCGGACTCCCGGAGAGTGCCTGCGCGGCGTTGCGGACGATGTTGAGCGCGGCCTGCATCAGCTGCTCGTAATCGGCGTCCACGTCGGGCAGGCTGCTGTCGAAGTCGCAGACGATGGGGATCGACGGAAACTCGGCCTGCACGACGCCTTTCACGCGCACCAGCACTTCGTGCACGTTGATCCGGCGATACGCAGGCGCGCGGTGAGGCGCGAGCAGGCGATTGACGAGTGCGCGCAGCCGATCGGCCTCGGTGATGATGACCTGCGTGTATTCGACGAGCGCGGGACGATCGAGCTCGCCCTCGAGCAATTGCGCTGCGCCGCGGATGCCGCCGAGGGGATTCTTGATCTCGTGCGCGAGGCTTCGGATCAGTTCGCGATTGGCCTGCTGCTGCTCGAGCAGCCGCTCCTCGCGCGCGATCTTGAGCTGCTGGTCGATATGCCGGAACTCGAGCAGCAGCGCCGCCTCGCCCGCGTCGACCGGCGATACCGTGCACGCGAGATGCAGCCGGGCGCGGCCGAGCGGCGCAAGCTCGAGCTCCTGCTCGGTGTACGACGCACCGGCGGCGACCGCCTTGTCGATCGCGGCGGTAAGCGCCGGGCACACGGCGAACAGCTCGGCGAGCGTATGACACGCAAACTTCCGCCGCGACAATTCGAACAGGTTCTCGGCGGCCGGATTCGCGTAGACGACGCGGCGCGCATCGTCGAGGAACAGCACGGCGGTGGCGAGCAGCTCGAGCGCGCGCGCGCCGATCGCCGGCGCATCGACCGGCATCGCCATCGGGAGGAGCCGAAGCTTCACCGGCGGTTGCACGATCGATTCCACGCGTGCGGTGCGGCGGGCACGGCGACGCGGCAAGGATCAGCGCGTCGTCGCGATTTCCTTGCGCAGCGCCTCGACGTTGCGCTCGTGCACCTGCACGTTCTGGCGCAGGCGCGCGATGCGCTGCCGGTATTTCTCGGCGTCGTTCTTCTCGACGGAAAGCGGCGGCGGCGCGCCGTTGCCATACGCTTCGCGCGCCTCGCCAAGCAGCTTCTCCTCGTTCGACAGCTCGTCGGTAAGCACCTTGCGGCGCATCTCGTCGCGACTCTTTTGCGTGCCGGGCTCGACGCGCGGGAAACTGGACGGCGTCGCCGACGCCTTGCCCCCGCCCGCCCGGCCTGAGGTTTCGTCGGCGATTTCGCAGGACAGCTTGCGCAACCCCTTGCCCGGAGGAACGTTCGAATAGACGACGTTGCCGTCGGCGTCGACGTACTTGCAGATCGTCGCGCGCGCGGCCGGGATCGCGAGCGCTGCGACGAGCGCCGTCCCGAGCCACCTGGCGATACGGCGCCGATTGCGGGCGAGCGACGGGTCACGTGTCATCCACCCGAGTTTAACCGCCGAGCGCGCGAATCCAAAGTGGGGTCGGACTCGACTTTAGTCGACGCATCGTCCGGAAAGTCGAGTCTGACCCTGAGTCTGACCCCACTTTCGGATCAGAGGCTGTAGTACATCTCGAATTCGAGCGGGTGCGTCGTCATGCGAAAGCGCGTGACCTCCTCGTTCTTGAGCTCGATGTACGCATCGAGCATGTCGTCGGTGAAAACGCCGCCGCGCGTCATGAACTCGCGATCGCGGTCGAGGCTCGCGAGCGCCTCGTCGAGCGATGCGCAGGGATGCGGCACCTTTGCGGCTTCCTCGGGCTCGAGGTCGTAGAGATTCTTGTCCATCGGATCGCCCGGATGGACCCGGTTCTGCACGCCGTCGAGGCCGGCCATCAGCATCGCCGAGAAGCCGAGGTACGGATTGCATGTGGGATCCGGGAAACGCACCTCGACGCGCCGCCCCTTCGGGTTGCTGACATACGGGATACGGCAGGCGGCCGAGCGATTGCGCGCGGAATACGCGAGATTGATCGGCGCCTCGAATCCGGGCACGAGCCGCTTGTACGAATTCGTGCCGGGGTTCGTGATCGCGTTGAGCGCCTTCGCGTGCTTGATGATCCCGCCGATGTAGTACAGCGCGAAATCGGACAGGCCCGCGTAGCCGTCGCCGGCGAAGAGGTTCTTGCCATCCTTCCACACCGATTGATGGACGTGCATTCCGGACCCGTTGTCCCCGACGATCGGCTTCGGCATGAATGTCGCTGTCTTGCCGTACGCGTGCGCCGTGTTGTGCACGCAGTACTTGAGGATCTGCAGCCAGTCGGCGCGTTGCACGAGCGGCGCGAACTTCGTGCCAATCTCGCACTGTCCCGCGTTCGCCACTTCGTGGTGGTGGACCTCGACCTCGACGCGCATCTGCTCGAGCGCGATGCAGATCGCCGAGCGGATGTCCTGCAGCGAATCGACGGGTGGAACCGGAAAGTAGCCGCCCTTGATCGATGGGCGGTGCCCCATGTTCCCGCCTTCGAATCGCTCCGACGACGACCACGACGCTTCCGATGAAAAGATCTTGCAGTAGCTCCCCGACATGTCGACCGACCACTCGACGGCGTCGAAGATGAAGAATTCCGGCTCGGGGCCGAAATACGAGACGTCGCCAAGCCCGGTCGACTTGAGATACGCCTCGGCGCGCTTGGCGAGCGAGCGCGGATCGCGCTCGTAGCCCTTGCCATCCGCCGGCTCGATGACGTCGCACGTGAGCAGCAGCGTTGCCTCGTCCATGAATGGATCGATGTTGGCTGTCGACGGATCGGGCATCAGCAGCATGTCGGACGCCTGGATGCCCTTCCACCCCGCGATCGACGAGCCGTCGAACGCGTGCCCCGATTCGAACTTGTCGGCATCGAAGGCCTTCGTCGGAACGGAGACGTGCTGCTCCTTGCCGCGCGTATCGGTGAAGCGAAGGTCGACGAACTTGACCTCCTTGTCCTTGATCATTTTCAGCACATCGGCTGCGGTGATGCTCATGCGAAGTCTCCTGGGATCGGGTTGCGGAAAGAAGGCTCACGGGCCGCTTCCGGGCGCACCGGCATTCGCCATTTCCATGCCAACAGTGGCTGAATGCAACCCCTTGTTTACAGGCATAAAAAAAGCGGTGGTGCCCAAGGCGGTGCGCGCCGACGCACCACCCCGGGGCAACGACTATAACGGCTGCTCGTTTCCGGTGCAACGAGCGCAGAAGCCGCCCGAATCCCGGAAGAGCGCGCAGCCGCAACGCGATGCTGAGTGGGTCAAGGATAGAACAGATAAAGACGGTAACCGGCCTGCGCCGTCGTGCTCGCGTCGAGAAAGAGCTTGACGACGTTTTCGCCGTTGCCCGGAATGCCCGCGGCCGGATCCGACGCGCGGCCGACGTAGTCCGCCGGCGCGAATGCGCGGCGCACGACGACCTGATCCGACGCATCGGTCAGCGTCAATTCGAGATACGGCAAGGCGATTGCATAAGGCGCGCGATTGCGGATAGTGGCGCTCAGCACCAGCAATCCGCGGTGACCCGGGTCGGCCTGCAGGTCGGATGCCTCGATCGACAGCGCGGCCGGATCGCGCACCGGCTCGATTGCGCAACCGAGAATATGGCAGGCGCCCTGCAGAAACGACCGCGTCACCGGCGCATGTGCGGCGAGCGCGGCGCGATATTCAAACAGGCCCTGCGCCGCGAATGCGATCAGCAACAACACGATCGCGGCGCCGTATAACGTCCTCGGCCGTTCGCGCAGCGGCTTGCGCGGCTTCCACTCGAAGCGGCCCGCGCGGTCCAGCGCTCGAACATCGATCGGGGCGACGGCTTCGGGTTGCGCATCCCCGATCGACGCCTCGGACAACGCATCGTCGGCAACCGAGACGGTTGGTGACGGTTCCAGCTCCGCCCCGCGCTCGTCGACTGGTGACGGTTCCGGCGCCGCCCCGCCCTCGTCCACCGGCGACGGTTCGGGCTCCGCGCTGCGCTCGTCGATCGGCGATGCCTCCGGTTGCCCGGGGCGCTCCTCGACCGGCTCGAGCGCCGCGGCGCTGCGCAACGTGATGGTCGGCCGGCCCGCCGCAAGTTCATCCGGGACACCGGCATCGTCGCTGCGTCGCGCGTCGAGCGCGATGACGTGGTCGTTCGCGTCGAACACCGCGCGGCAATGACCGCATCGCACCTGCCCTTCGCGCAGCGCGAGTTGTTCCGCGGTAACGCGAAAGATCGTGCCGCAGCCGGGACAGCGCGTGAACGTGTAATCGGCCACGGTTAGCAAGGGGCGTCTTCGCGCCGTACGCCGGCGAGCAACACCCAATCCTCGGCGCGTCGCCATACTGCCGTCTGATACCACGGCGCGTACGCAGCGATCACCTCGTCCGCCTGCGAGCCGAGGATGCCGCAAAGCGCGATGCGGCCGCCGCGGTGCGTGCATCCCGCGAGCACCGGGGCAAGGAGCCGCAGCGGGCTGGCGAGGATGTTCGCAATGACAATCGCGAAGCGCTCGGTCGCGATGGCATCGACAAGCGAGAATTCGCCGCGCACGTCGTTGTTCCGCGCGTTATCCGTGCTCGCGCGTATCGCCTGCGGATCGATGTCCGTGCCGACGACACGGCCCGCGCCGAGCTTCGCCGCCGCGATGGCGAGAATTCCCGAGCCGCAACCGTAGTCGAGCACCGAGTCACCCGATGCGACGCTTTCCGCGAGCCACAGCAGGCACAACCGCGTCGTTGCGTGCGCGCCGGTTCCGAACGCGAGTCCCGGATCGAGCACGATGTTGAGCGCGTCCGCGCGCGGCGGCTTGCGCCAGCTCGGGACGATCCAGAAGCGGTCTGCGATGCGGATCGGCGCGAACTGCGCCTGCGTCGCGCGCACCCAATCGCGGTCCGCGACCGTGTACGCCTCGAACGCCGGCCGCTCGCGTCCGAGCGCCGTCGCTGCCGTCTCCATGATCGCCGCGGCGTCGGTGTCCGGGGCGCACAGCGCCGCGAGCCGCGTGACCGGCCACCACGCCGGGTCGTGAGCGGCCGGTTCGGCAAAAACGGCCGCTTCACCGGCGGTCCCCGCGCACGGATCGATCGCATCGACAGACGCTGCGCCGGCGTCGAGCAAGGCATCGGACCACCGATCGGCGTCCGCCGCCTCGACATCGAAGCGCAACGCGACGTACTTCACGCCGCCTGCTTGCGTTTTGCGAGCCGCTCCTCGAGGTAGTGGATCGACGTGCCGCCGCGCAGGAATTTTTCGTCGAGCAGCAGCTCCTGGTGCAGCGGAATATTCGTGCGGATGCCGCCGACGACCATTTCGGACAAGGCGACGCGCATGCGGGCAATCGCCTGCTCGCGCGATTCGCCGTACGCGATCACCTTGCCGATCATCGAGTCGTAATTCGGCGGCACGAAATAATTCTGGTACACGTGTGAATCGACACGGATGCCGGGGCCGCCGGGCGGATGCCACGCCGTGATCCGCCCGGGCGACGGCACGAAGGTCCACGGATCCTCGGCGTTGATCCGGCACTCGATGGCATGTCCGCGGCGCACGACGTCGCGCTGGCGGACGCGCAGCTTCTGGCCTGCGGCGATTCGTATCTGCTCCTGAACGATGTCGATGCCGGTGATCATCTCGGTGACCGGATGCTCGACCTGAATCCGCGTGTTCATCTCGATGAAGAAGAATTCGTCATCCTGATACAGGAATTCGAATGTTCCGGCGCCGCGATAGCCGAGCTTGCGGCACGCATCCAGCGCACGCTCGGCGACTCGCGCCAGCGCGCGCGCGTTGATGCCCGGCGCGGGCGCCTCCTCGATGATCTTCTGGTGGCGCCGCTGCATCGAGCAGTCGCGATCGAAGAGGCAGACGACATTCTTGAATTCGTCGGCGAGCACCTGGATCTCGACGTGGCGCGGATTGCCGAGGAAGCGCTCCAGGTACACGGTCGGGTTGCCGAACGCCGCCTGCGCCTCGGTGCGCGTCATCGCGACGGCCGGCAGCAGCGCCGCCTCCGTATGCACGACGCGCATTCCGCGGCCGCCGCCGCCACCGGCAGCCTTGACGATGACCGGGTATCCGATCGCGCGCGCAACGCGAATCACTTCCTTCGAATCGTCGGTCAGCGCGCCCTCCGAGCCCGGGACGCAGGGCACGCCCGCCTTCGCCATCGACGCCTTGGCGTTCACCTTGTCGCCCATCAGCCGGATGGTGTCGGGCCGCGGACCGATGAAGACGAAGCCGGAGCGCTCGACCTTTTCGGCGAAATCGGCGTTCTCGGACAGGAATCCGTAACCGGGATGGATCGCCTGCGCATCGGTCACCTCGGCGGCCGCGATGATCGCCGGGATGTTGAGGTAACTTTGTGCCGACGGCGGCGGCCCGATGCACACCGATTCGTCGGCCAACGCCACGTATTTGGCGTCGCGATCGGCTTCCGAATGAACGACGACGGTCTTGATGCCGAGCTCGCGGCACGCCCGCTGGATGCGCAGCGCGATTTCACCGCGATTGGCGATCAGCACCTTGTCGAAGAACTTGTCGGGACTGCGCGCCGCCATGCGGTGGCCTTGCTAGCCGATGAGGAACAGCGGTTGCCCGAATTCCACCGGCTGCCCGTTCTCGGCGAGGACCGCCTTGATCGTGCCGCTCGCGTCCGCCTCGATTTCGTTCATCAGCTTCATCGCCTCGACGATGCACAGCGTATCGCCCTGCGCGACGGCGTCGCCGATTTCGACGAATGGCGCGGCGCCCGGCGACGCGGATCGATAAAACGTGCCGACCATCGGGCTCTTCACCGCATGTCCTTCATCGACGGGCACGACGATCTCCGCCGGAGCGGCGGCGGCCGGCGCGGGTGCCGCGGCTTGCGGCGCCGGCTGAAACATCACCGTCTGCTGGCCCTGAACGGGCGCGCGCGTGATCCGGACGCGTTCCTCGCCCTCCTGGATTTCAAGTTCTGCGATTCCGGAGGTTTCCACGAGGTCGATCAGCGTCTTGAGCTTGCGCAAATCCATGCTTTGCCTCGTGCGACGCTGCTCGATTGAAGGCGTCAGTTTGCCGCAGATGACCGGGGTTGTCCAGCAGATAGCGGCGCGATCGCCGCGATTGCAGACAATCTGGCGATGGGTCGATGTCGCGAACGATGAATTTGCGCCCGCTTCGCCCCGATCGACCCGCGAAGCCGACGATGCCCTCAACTCGTCTGCAGGAGACTCGACAGCAGGTCGTTCAGTTGCGCGGCCTTGAGCGGGCCGAGCTGCGCATGCGCGACGCGGCCCTGCCGGTCGAGCACGATCGTGAACGGCAACGCAGAAAGGTCGTTGCCGAGCGTTTTCGACAATTCGATCGCGCCGTAGCCGCCGATCAGCGCCGGGTAATTGAGGCCGATCTCGGCGGCGAACGCGCGCACCTTCACGGGGTCGTCGACGGCGATGCCGACGAATTGCACGCCTCTTGCCCCGTCGCGTGCCTGCGCGGCAACAAACTGCGGCATCTCTTCGCGGCACGGCGCGCACCACGTCGCCCAGAAATTCACGACGAGAACCTTGCCGCGCCATTGCGTGAGCGCCTGCTCGTGTCCCTGCGCGTCCGGCAGCACGATGCCGAGGACCGCCGATCCGTCGCGCGCGGCGCTACGGTCCGAATGGAGAAGCGCTGTAGCGGTTCCGAGCGCCAGCGCCAGCGCGGCGACGCCGGCGACGATCAGCGTCCGGCGACTCCGCCCTGTGCTACTCACTTGAACCAGCCCTTGCGGGCGGTTTCCACGAACGCGCCGGGCTTGCCGCCTTTTTGCGGCATGACGAGTCGCAATTGCTGAGGATTGGGCGGATAGCAAACGCCGACGTCGGCACAGCCTTGCGAATCGGCATGCAGCGTGATGGTTTCGCCGGCGACGGCTTTCGTGAGCGGAACGCGGACGACGAGTTCGCCCCGGTAGATATCGACGTCGCCGAAAAAGGCGTCGTGCTTGGCCTTGCCCGGCGGCAGAAGCGGCTGGCCCGCCGCCGCGGGCTCCGTCGTGAACCGCAGCTTGTCGCGGTACAGGTAATAACCGTCCGAGATGTCGAACCGCGCCTCGATCGTCGATGGATCGAGCGCGCGCGCCGACAGACGAAATGCCTGCTCCGGCGGCAACAGCTTCGGCTGCAGCGACGGGATCCCTTCGGCGTGGGCCTGCGCCAGCACGAGGGCAGCTAGCATCGCCAAAGCGCGCATGCCGTCAGTCGGGAAGGGCCGCCCCGACCGACTGACCAGCCCCCTGGGGGGCAGCGAGCAGAGCGAGCGTGGGGGGATG
>Ga0070696_100002256_pt1 | contig 12709 bp, 13 predicted proteins | sample KBSK1253metaG_FD_65474 | JGI IMG/M metagenome (GOLD analysis project Ga0070696, IMG submission 65474) | Corn, switchgrass and miscanthus rhizosphere microbial communities from Kellogg Biological Station, Michigan, USA - KBS K1-25-3 metaG | ecosystem: Host-associated > Plants > Roots >... | reverse complement strand
TTCAGCTCGACGAGACGCCAGATCGCGAGCGCGTCGTAATGCTCCTCGGGTCCGGTCCGTTCGAGGTGGAACAGCGCGGCCTCGTACTCACCGCGGTCGTACAGCAGGTTCGCGAGATAGATGCGCGCTTCGCCAAGGCTCGGGTCGAGCTCGAGCGCGCGCCGCAGCCAGTGCAGGCTCCCGCCTTCGTCGGCCAGACGATGCGCGGCGTACCCCGCGCAGGCCGCCGCTTCAGCCGAATCGGGGTGGGCCGTGAGGGCCACTTCGAAGAATCGGCGCGCCTGATCGAGGACGCCCTCGCGGAAGAGCGCCCGCCCGATCTGCAACATCAGGTCGTGGTCGCCTTCGAAGCCCAGGGCGAGGATGTGATCGAAGCAGGCGACGGCGCTGCCGCGCTCGCCGAACTTGAGGAGCACTTCGCCGAGACCGGCGAGCGCGTCCTCATGGTCCGCGTCGAGGCCGCGTGCCTCTTCGAACGCCCGCCGCGCCCACGCGAACTCGTCACGCGCGAGCCGTGCGTACCCCATGCCCACATACAACTCGACGGCGTGCGGATACAGCTTGAGCCCGTCGCGCAGGGTCTCTATGGCGTCGTCGTATTGTCCTTCGTTGTAAAGCTGATGTGCACGTTCGTCGTATTCGTCGGAGCTGAGGAACGGATCCGACATCGAACGGGACCCTCCGGGAAGGTTGTGCTATGATACGAAACACCGGCCGGTTACACAAGCGACCGGCGGCCGCTATCTTGACCGACCGATGACCTCCGCGATCGCTCCGCTCACCGACGGCTCGGTCACCTCGCCGGCGGGGTTCACCGCCGCCGCGGCGCACGCCGGCCTGAAGGCGGACGGCGCGCTCGATGTCGCCCTCATCGTCAGCACCACGAGCTGCGCGACCGCGGGCGTCTTCACGCGAAACGCGGTCCGCGCGGCGCCCGTGATCTACGACGCCGACCTGCTCGGCGAACGGCCGGGTCGCGTACGCGCCGTCGCCATGAATGCCCGGGTGGCGAATGCGTGCACCGGCGCCGACGGCCTCGAGGCGGCCCGCGCGATGGCCCGCGCCGCCGAGGAGGCGGCCGCAGTGCCGCCACGCACCGCGCTCGTCCTCTCGACCGGCGTCATCGGTGTGCCGCTCCCCGTCGAGAAGGTGGCTGCGGGCCTCAAGGCCGCCGGCGCGCGGCTCTCCGCCGATGGCGGCATCGATGCCGCGCGCGCCATCATGACGACCGACACCCGGCCCAAGCACTGCGCCGTCCGGCTCGAGACGCCCGCCGGGGCGATCACGATCGGCGGGATCGCCAAGGGCGCGGGGATGATCCATCCTGATATGGCCACGCTGCTGGGCGTGCTCACCACCGACGCCGTCTCCGAGCCCAGCGTGCTCGGCCCGTTCCTGAAGCGCGTCGCCGACCGCACCTTCAACGCGATCTCCGTGGACGGCGACACGAGCACGAACGACACCGTGCTCTTGCTCGCCAATGGCGTTTCCGGGATCGACCCGTCGCGCGACGGCGCGACATGGAAGCTGTTCGAGGAGGCGGTGACGGAAGTCGCGCGCACGCTGGCCCTGGCGGTGGTGCAGGACGGCGAGGGCGCCACGAAGCTGCTCGAGATTCACGTCGTGGGGGCGCAGACCGAAGCGTTCGCCCGCGAGGTGGGGCGGGCGATCGCGCGCTCCACCCTCGTGAAGACGGCGATCTACGGCGCGGACCCCAATTGGGGTCGCGTGCTCGCGGCCGCCGGTGCCGCGGGCGTCCCGATCACCCCCGAGCGCCTCGGCCTCCAGGCAGCCACCAACGGTGACTGGCTCGTTCTGGCGACCGCGGGGGCGACCGCGCATCCCGATCCGGCCCGAGCCCGTGCCATTTTCCAGCAGAAAACCATTCGCCTCCGACTCGACCTGGGTGTCGGTCGAGCGGAGGCGGTGGTATGGACCTGCGATTTGACGCCGGACTACGTCCGGATCAACTCCGACTACACGTCCTAACTACGGCTTGGTCGTGTCACGCGGCGCCGCAGGGGCCGGCTTGGCCTTGGCGGTGCTGCGGCGCGCGGCATGCCGCGTGCGGTGAGCCTTGGCCTTGGTGGTGTCGGGACGCTGGGCCGCCGTGGTATGGGCCGGCTGTTGAGCGGGCTGCTGAGCGAGCGCAGGCGTGGCGGCGAGCACCAACGCGAGCAGGGTCTGGCGAATCATGATGCGACCTCCGGTTGGGGAACGTTCCTACGAGGATCGCCCCTACGACCCCCGCCCCGGCCGCCGCGTCACAGTCCGTGGATGTGGTGGCGACGCCACCGGAACGTTGGGTAACATCGCCCGCACACGCGCCAAGGCCTCGACCGGCGTGCGGCCCCCCTCCCGCTGCAGCTCGTGCGACGCCGCGACGGCCACATCGAGCAGGCGCGTGCCGTGCAGTCCCTGTCGCTGCGCGGCCCGGAGCAGCTCGGCCGCGGAGTCGGCCGGGAACCCATGGGCGACGAGGTCGGCCGCGGCGTGCAGAACGGGCCCTGGAGGCTCGCCGGGCGACGGCTCAGGGGGGGGCGCGGCGCTGAGGAGTCGCTCGATGAGGCCCGGATCGAGGCCGCGCGCCAGCGCCGCCGCCACGGCGGCAACGTCGCCGTCGAGCGACGCGCGCGCGGGGGTGGCGCGCGACACGATCGCCCGCGCATCGCGCAGCTGCACCAGGCCGTGGCGCACGCCGTTCACCAGGCGCGGGACGGGGATCCCCTTGGCGCCGCCTTCGAGCGCCTTCTGCACCAGCGGTTCCGTTGGGAGACTCTCCGCGACGGCCTGCTCGATGAGGGAGTCGAGTCCCGGCAGCGCGGCCGTGGGTACGCGGCCTTCGAGCCGCGCATGCGGACTCTGGAGCAGCAAGAGCAGGAGGAGCGTCACGGCCGGACGATCAACAGGGCGTTCTGCTGCCCTGCTCCGAAACCGTCATCGACGTAGCGGCCCGCCAACGGGTCCGCCACCCACCGCTCGCCATCGACCACGAACATGTACTCGTGCTGGCCTGCGGGAAGCACGACCGCCCCGTGCCAGATGCCGTCGTTGTCTTCATCGCGTAGCGCCAATGCGCCGCGCTGCCAGTCATTGAACGAGCCGACGACTTCGACGGAGCGCGCGCCCGGAAAGTGGCCGACGAACTGGGCGACGCCCTCCTCCGCTCCCGGGGTCGCCGACTCCCTCAACGGCAGGAAGACGACGGCCGCGACCGCGGCCGCCACCGCGAGGGTCCACACCGGGCGCAGACGGAAGGTCACGGGCCGCAGCAACCAGTTGGGAGGCCGGGGCGCGGGAGCCTCGCGCCGGATCTCCCGGATTTGGGCCATCACGCGGTCGGCGACGCTCGTCGCCGGCGCCGCGCCCAGCAGCGCCGCCGCCCCCGTCAATCGCGCATAGTCTTCGCGCAGCTCGGGGGGCAGCGTCGCCGGATCACGCTCGCCGTCGAGCGCCTCCTGTACGCGCGGATCGATCACGGTCATACGAGCTCCTTCAGCGCCAAGAGCAGTGCTTCGCGGGCGCGGTGGACGCGCATCTTCAGTGTCGGAATCCGGGCGCCCGTCACGTCGGCCATCTCCTCGTAGCTCAGCCCCTCCACGTGTTTCAGCACGAATGCCTCGCGCTTCTCCGGCTGCAACTGCGCCAGGGCGCGCTCGACCAGGGCCACCTGCTCACTTCGTTCGAGCACGGCCCACGTGTCGACGGGATCGGCGAGCGGCGGCGCGTCGTCCAACGCGATGTCGCTCATGTGGCGCCGCCCGATGTGGCTCCGGCAGCGGTTCCCGGTGATACGGTACAGCCAGCTCTTCAGGTGCTCCGGATCGCGACATTGCGCGAGGTGCCGGTAGGCGCGCACGAGACTCTCCGCCACGGCGTCCGCCGCGGCATCGGCACTCCCCAGCATGCGCGCGGCAAACCGCAGCAGACCCGGCTCGTACCGCCGGATGATGATCCCAAACGCCTCCGCGTCGCCGTCCAGGACTTGGGCGACCACCGAGGAGTCCGATGGAGCGTCGCTCACTACGAGGGGGGACCCCCGTGGAGCGGGTTTGGTCACGGTGGGGGGGTGCGGCTGGCGAGAACTTCGCGGGCGGCGCCGAGGAATGTGGACGCCTTGACGCCGGCGCCGTCGACGCCGCCGGCGAACGCTTCGAGCACCGCTTCGGCGCGGCGACGGTACGACGCATCGCCCGTGGCTTCCGCCAAGCGCAGCAACACGCGCGCGGTCCACGCGTTTGCGCCCGGCAAAATGTCGTCGAAGACCTGCTTGGTGCGATCGGACAGCGCCGGCGCGGTGGGGTCGACCGCTGCCGCGTCGAAGTACCCGCCGAGCGGGTCGGCGTAGGTCGACTCGAGCACCGCGGCGAGGTCGCGCGCGATCGCGAGGTAGCGCGCGTCCCCGCCGACCTGATAGGCGGCGACGCACGCGCCCGCCACCTGCACCTGATCCTGGAGCAGGCCGCCGCCACCCACCTGCGCCGATCCGGTGACGGCGTGACGCACGCCCCAGCCGCGGGCGTACATGCGCTGCAGCAGCCCATCGAGCGCGCCGCGTGCCCGCCGTTCCGCCGGGGCTTCGCCCAACGTCGCGGCCGCGAGGATGACGGCTTCGATGACGTAGGCTTCCTGATCCGCGAAGATGGCGCGATCGCCGGGATCGGCGACTTCGCGCGCGAGGCTCCGGGCGAGGGCGCGGCCGGCGTCGCGGTAACGCGCCTCACCGGTGACGACCCACCCTTTGGCCAGGCCGCGGAGTAACGCCGCGCGCACCAGACGCGGTGGATCCTCAGGCGCTCCTGTCGGGGGACCGCTGGCGACGGCCGCCGAATCGATCAGCAGGTCGAGCGCGCGCCGGGCAACGACCAACGACAGCGAATCGTTGGAGCGCGCGAATTCGGAAATGAGCAGCGAGGCCGCCTCGGCGTGCATCACGCTCCCTACGGCGGTGCGGGTGCGCACGGCGAGATCGAGCGCGTTGCGCGCCGTGACGACTTCGGGGTTGATGCGGTCCGCCTTGAGGACGCCGCGCCCCACGCCGGTCCCCGCGAACGCCAGCTGCCGCACCAGCGCGGCGTGCTGCACGATGAACGCACGACGATCGCGGTAGCTCTTCGCGACTTCGGGGAGGATCTGCTTCAGCCCGCGCCCCGTGATCGGGTCGTCGGCCGGGAAGTACGTACCGCCGAAGAACGCGGCGCCATCGGGGGTGAGGAATACGGTCAGGGGCCAGCCGCGCAGCCCGGCCATCGTCGCGACGGAGGCCTGGTAGCGCTGCGCCACGTCGGGACGCTCGTCGCGGTCGACGCGCACCGGAACGAACAGCGCGTTGATCAATGCGCCGATCTCGGGATCGGTGTAGATCGCGCGGTCGGTCTCGGCGCACCAGCGGCACGCCTCGCCGCCGACGTACAGCAGCACCGGGCGGTCCAGCTTCGCCGCGAGGGCAAACGCGTCGCGCCCCCACGGTTGCCAATTCACCGGCTGGCGCGCGGCGCGGGCGAGGTAACTCGTCGCGGAGTGGGCCATCCGGTTCGTGAACGGCCCGCGCTCGGTGATGCAGGCGGACGCGCCGACGAGGAGCAAGGGAAGAAGAAGGGGGGTGCGCATCGGATTCGCGCGAGAAGATACCCTGCAGACGGCCATGCGTTCTCCGGCACCCCCGTTTCTGCCGCTATATTGCCCGTCATGAGTGATGTAACGATCACCCCCAAGCCGAACGGGCCACTCGTCGTGCAAGGGCCCGTCCGGGTCGTGACGCCCGACGGGCGGGAGTTGCCGGTCCCCCCGCGCAAGGACGGCCGACCGGCGGAAGTCGTTGTCCTGTGCCGATGTGGCGGGTCTGCCACGAAGCCGTTCTGTGACGGAACGCACAAGAGAAACGGCTTCACGGACGCCCCGATACCCCCTTCCTGAGAGCAGAGCGTATTATGTTGTCTGGCGCTGCTGGACTCCCCGTGCCCCCGAACCTGAGGAGCGACCGACAATGGCTAAGGGAAAGACCCCGATGGCCGCGGATGAAGGCTATTGCGTGAAGTGCAAGGCGAAGCGGAAGATCTCGAACGGCCAGCAGGTGAAGATGGCCAATGGCCGCCCCGCGCTGAAGGGCGTGTGTCCTGTCTGCGGGACGGGGATGTTCAAGATTCTCTCACCGCCCAAGTAACCACCCATCCGCCCATAACTCGCGCCCCCGGCGAAGCCGTCGCCGGGGGCGCGATTCATTTCATGACCACCAGCCGGCGGCTGCCGTTTCCCTGAAACGCGTAGCGAATGGTGTAGCACGCCGCGCCGACGTCGCGGCAGTAGTAGGCGACGATCTCGAGCTTGGCGTAGCGCCCGTCGCTGGTACGCACGGCATACACGTGGCCCTTCGACGTGAGCAGGTGCGACAGCATGCTGTAGGCGTACCACTTCCCCACGCCCGTGTTCACGGTGTCGCGCCCGAACTCCGTCGCCGCGTAGCCGTCCACCGGCACTTGGGCAACCGAGTCGAACGGCACCGCGCCGAGGTCGGCGATGCCAGCGGCCGGCGCGGCGATGAGGTGATGCCGGCGGAACCCGATGTCCCAGGAACCCGAATCGACCACCGCGTTCCGCGTGAAATCGAAACGCCGCCACCCTTCGCCTGCCGACGCGTCGAGCGTGTAGGTGCTCGGCCCGACGAGTGAGTCGCCGACGGCCGCCGGCGCCGGGATCGTCAGCGCGTAGGGCGGGAACTCCGGCGTCGTGAAGGAGCCGATGACGAGGGAGGCGACCAGCAGCAGGAAGGCGCCCGCGAGCACGAGCACCAGAATCGGCGGGCGACTCAAGCCTCCGCCATGAAGGGATAGGTGGGATCCCGGGGCGGGACGAAGTTCTCCTTCACGGTGCGGGCGCTGGTCCAGCGCACGAGGTTCAGCAAGCTCCCCGCTTTGTCGTTCGTGCCGCTGGCGCGCGCGCCGCCGAACGGTTGCTGCCCCACCACCGCACCGGTCGGCTTGTCGTTCACGTAGAAGTTCCCCGCGGCGTAGCGCAGCGCCGCCTGCGCTTCGGTCACCGCGCGCCGGTCTTGCGCGAATACGGCGCCCGTCAGGGCGTAGGGTGACGTGCGATCCACCAGGGCGAGCGTTTCCGCCCACTGCCGCTCGGGATAGACGTACAACGTCAGGACCGGCCCGAAGATCTCCTCGCACATCGTACGGTAGGCGGGGTCTTCGACCTGAATGAGCGTCGGCTGCACGAAGTAGCCGTCCGCGTCGTCGCAGCCGCCCCCGAAGAGCACCTTGACTTTGGCGTCGCTCTTCGCGCCGTCGATGTACTCCTTGATCTTGGTGAACGCCTTCCGGTCGATCACGGCGCCCATGAAGTTCGTGAAGTCAGCGGGATCGCCAACCTTGATGGCCGCCATCATCGCGAGCACGCGCTCTTTGACCTTGGGCCAGATCGTGTCGGGGATATAGGCGCGGGACGCGGCGCTGCACTTCTGTCCCTGGTACTCGTAGGCGCCGCGGACGAGGGCGGTCGCCAGGGCGTCCACGTCGGCGCTGGCGTGGGCCAGGATGAAGTCCTTGCCGCCCGTTTCCCCGACGAGGCGGGGGTAGTCGGCGTAGCCGCCGAGATTCGTCGCGACCTGCTTCCAGAGCGACTGAAAGACTTCGGTCGAGCCCGTGAAGTGGATGCCGCCGAGGTGCCGATCGGCGATCAACCCCTCGCTGATGGTGCTCGCGGGGCCGGGCACGAAGTTCACGACGCCGGGCGGGAGGCCCGCCTCCTCCATGATCTTGAGCAGGAAGTAATTCGAGTACGCCGCCGTCGCCGCCGGCTTCCAGACGACGGTGCAGCCCATGATGGCCGGCGCGCTCGACAGGTTGCCGCCGATCGACGTGAAGTTGAACGGCGAGATCGCGTACACGAACCCTTCGAGGGCCCGGTAGTCGAGCGCGTTCCAGGTGCCGGGTGAGGAGACGGGCTGCTCGGCGTGGATCTGCTCGGCGAAGTGGACGTTGAAGCGCCAGAAGTCGATCAACTCGCAGGCGGCGTCGATCTCGGCTTGATGCGCCGTCTTGCTCTGCCCCAGCATCGTCGCGGCGTTCACCGCGGCGCGGCGGCGCGTGGCGAGCAGGTCCGCGGCCTTGAGGAAGACGGCGGCGCGGTCGGTGAGGCTCGAGTTCGACCACTCTCGCCACGCGGCGCGCGCGGCGGCCACGGCGCCGGCCACTTCGCCGGGGCCCGCCTGATGCACCTTGGCGAGCACGTGGCGGTGGCAGTGGGGCATCACGGCATCGACGGTGCGGCCGGTGCGGATCTCCTTGCCGCCGATCACGACGGGGATTTCGATCGGATGGCCGGCCATGTCCTTCACGGTCTGCTTGAGCTCGGCGCGCTCGCGCGTACCGGGAGCGTAGGAAAGGACGGGCTCGTTGATGGGCACCGGCATTTTGGGAGGCGTATTCATAGGCGGGAATCTAACAGGCACAAGAGGCCCAGCGTCGAGAGGCCAGAAGAGTTGCGCAGACGCCAAAGTGGCGAAGTGGTCTCAAGCTGGCAGCTTCACGCTGGGAGCCACTTCGCAACTTCGGCGTCTGGGCAACTTATCTGACGCCTTGAGTCTGGGAACCTGCAGCTGTTTAGACAGTGATGACTATCGACCCCAAGGCCAAAATCGGCCACGTCCATTTGACGGTCTCGGATCTTGATCGTTCGCTCGCCTTCTATCGGGATGTCCTCGGTTTCGAGGTGACCGCAAAGTACGGACGTGACGCCGTGTTTGTCTCGGCGGGCGGCTACCACCACCACATCGGGCTCAATACCTGGGCGGGCCGCGGCGCGCCACGCCCGGCCCCCGGCTCGACGGGCCTCTACCACTTCGCCATCCTGTATCCTGATCGCGCGGCCCTCGCCGTCGCGGTGCGCCGCGTGCTCGAGCATGGAGTCGCGCTCGAGGGCGCATCGGATCATGGGGTGAGCGAGGCCGTGTACCTGCGCGACCCCGACGGCAACGGCATCGAGCTCTACCGCGATCGGCCCGAGAGCGAATGGCCCCGGGCACCGGACGGCGGCATCGCGATGTACACGCGGCCGCTCGACCTCCCGGGACTCATCGGCGCTGCGGGATAACCTGCGCTTCGACCGACTTGGTGTAGGTGAAGTGCGCCGCGACGATCCGCCACGCCCCGCCCTCGTTCTGCCATAGCATCGTCCCTTCACCGGGACCGATCTGCCGAGCGTTGGCGGCGGTCAGATCGAGGGTGAAGGGAAACGTGACCAGCGCGAGGTCCTTGCGCATCAGGACGATGTCCGGGTTCTGCGCGACGAGATTCGTCTGCGTCACCGTGGGCAGGAAGCTGCGCTGGAGCTGCGATTCCTCGGTCCACCCGTGGGTGTGGTCGCCGGTCGGCCACACGACGGTGAGATAGTCCTTCTGGGCGTAGAACGGCCCGAGCGATTCGGCGCTGTGGGCGTTCCAGGCCTTCACCCAGCCCTGCACGCGCGCCCGGACGTTCGCCTCGCTCACCCGGTCCGTGACAGGCCCGGTGCCACCGCCGCAGGCGACGAGGGTGACGGCGAGGAGCGTTCCCGTAATCCGCCGGGGCATAGGTCCTCCCTGTGGTGTGCCCCCCTACGTAGCAGCCGGATCGGAGCCGCGGCAAGTGCCGGCGCCCTCGTATTGACACCCCCCGGGACCCCGACTAGCGTGGGCCCCATGACCACGCCACCACCGCTTCCGCCGCGTCCCTCCGTGGGCCGGTCTTCGTTCGCCATCGCGATGAAGGACTACACCTTCATCCGTCCCGGCATAGCCGTCTCGATCAGTGCCGTCACCCTCGTGGTGGCGCTCGTGATCGGGTTCTGGCTCATCGCCTCCCTGCGCAGCGCGGCCGCGACGGTCGAGAGCGGCGCGCGGACGGTCGAGACGCTCCACAGCTACAACGCGGGCATCGAGGTGTGGCGCGAGATGGTGACGAGCACCGATCCCGCCTACAAACGCCCCGAAGCGCTGGCACAGCGTGATAGCCTCGGCCGCTCGCTGCGGGAACGGCTCGCCAGGCTGGGCACCGAGATGTCGAGCCCCACCGACCAGGAGCGCGTCCAAAAGGTGCTCGAGGGCCTGACACGCACCGACCCCAGCGTCAGCACGGAGGCGCGCAATGCGATGATCGTCCTGCTCGCCAAGCAGGATTCCGCGATGTTCAAGGCGGCGAAGACATCGCAGGACGCCGTGGTGCTGTCGGCAGCGTTGCTGGGGCTCACGGTATTGGCGGCCGGCATGCTCGTCATTCCGATGGCGTGGCTCTACGTCCGTTACAAGCGCGGAGCGGTGATCGAGGTGAAGGTCTGACGACCACCGCGTCCCACGCCCCCACGGCGATCGAGAGCGCCCGCGACCGGGAGCGCATCAGGACCGTCGTCGTGCCGGATCACGACGATCTCGTGGGACTGCTGGCCGATCGCATCGTTGACGTGATCAACCGGGAAACGGCGGCGAAGGGGCGCGCCGTGCTGGGGCTCGCGACGGGGAGCACGCCGATCGGCGTGTACCGCGAGCTGATTCGCCGCCACCAGGCCGGCAGCCTCGACTTCTCGCGCGTCGTCACCTTCAACCTCGACGAATACTACCCGATGGCGTCGGACCGGCCGCACAGCTACCGGCGCTACATGTGGGAGAACCTGTTCGCCCACGTGAACATCGCCAAGGCCAACGTGCACATCCCCGACGGCAGCGTGCCGCGCGAGCGCCTCGCCGAGCACGCCGCCGGCTTCGAGCGCGCCATCGCCGATGTGGGCGGCATCGACTTCCAGCTGCTCGGGATCGGCAAGAGCGGTCACATCGGCTTCAACGAACCCGGCTCGTCGGCCGACTCGCGTACGCGGCTCGTCACTCTCGACACGATCACCCGCAAGGACGCGGCCGCCGACTTCTTCGGCGAAGACAACGTGCCGCGCGAAGCGATCACGATGGGCGTCGCGACGATCCTGGAGGCGCGCGAGATCGCACTGATCGCGACGGGCGAGCACAAGGCGGCGATCGTGCAGCGGGCGGTCGAGGGCGAGGTCGTGCCTGACGTCGCCGCGACGTTCCTGCAGCGGCACGCCAACGCCACCGTGTATCTCGATCTCGCGGCGGCCGGCGAGCTGACGCGCATCAAGACGCCCTGGGTGCTCCAGAACATCGACTGGACGCCGGCGATGACCGAGCGCGCCATCGTCTGGCTCGCCGAGCAGTCCGGCAAGGCGATCCTGAAGCTCTCGGCAAAGGACTACGCCGAGTATCACCTCAGCCCTCTGCTCGCCCGGCACGGCTCCCCGGGGCCGATCAACGGTCAGGTGTTCACGCGGCTGCGCGACAAGATCCGCGGCCGCCGCAACCTGCCCTCGCGCAAGTCGGTGCTCGTGTTTTCGCCCCATCCCGACGACGACGTGATCTCGATGGGCGGCGTGCTGCGCAAGCTGTGGGAGAACGAAAACGCGATCGTCGTCGCGTACATGACGAGCGGCAACATCGCCGTGTTCGACCACGACGCGGAGCGCCACCTCGACTTCATCGTCCGCGCGGCGGCCACGCTGGGGCTCGACCAGACTGCCGCCCAGCGGGCTTTCGACGCGGCGTCGCAGAGCTTCGAGCGCAAGGCGCCGGGGGATGTCGACACACCCGCCGTGCAGGAGCTCAAGCGCTTCATCCGCGAGTCCGAAGCGATCGCGGCGCTCGAATCGGTCGGGATTCCGCGCACCGGCGCCCGCTTCCTCAATCTGCCGTTCTACCGGACCGGCGAAGTGCGGAAGCGGCCCATCGGCGACGAAGACGTCGCGATCGTCGCCCGCCTGCTCGAGGACACGCACCCCGAGCTCGTGTTCGTCGCCGGCGACCTGTCGGACCCGCACGGGACCCACCGGATGTGCAAGGCCGCTGTCGACCGTGCCTTGGCGCGCTACGCCGGTCCCAAGCCCGAGGTCTGGCTCTATCGCGGGGCGTGGCAGGAGTGGCCGCTCACGGAGGCCGATGTGCTGGTGCCGCTGTCGGCCGACGAGCTGCGCGCCAAGGTGTTTGCGATCTTCAAGCACCAGTCGCAAAAGGATACGGCGCCGTTCCCGGGGGGCCACGACGAGCGCGAGTTCTGGCAGCGCGTCGAAGCGCGCAACGTCGAGACCGCCGCGCACGCCGATCGCCTGGGGCTGGCGGAGTACTATGCGATGGAGGCGTATGTCGTGGCGAAGCCGTAGCCTGTTGGTCGCCGCGCTGGTGGGCGTGGCGCCGGCCCTCAGCGCGCAGAACTTCGATACGGTGCAGGTGCGCGCCATCAAGGCCGGGGAGGGCGTCTACATGCTCCAGGGCCTCGGCGGGAACATCGGCGTGTCGTCGGGGCCCGATGGCGTGATCCTCGTCGACGACCAGTACGCACCCCTCACCGAGAAGATCAGAGCCGCGCTTGCGGGACTGAATCCCGGCCCGATCCGCTTCATTCTGAACACGCATTGGCACTTCGATCATACGGGCGGCAACGAGAACTTCGGCAAGGCCGGCGTGGTGATCGTGGCGCACGAGAACGTGCGCCGCCGCATGAGCGTCGAGCAGTTCGTGACCACGTTCCCGCAGGCGGTTCCCGCGTCGCCATCGGGCGCGCTGCCGGTGGTCACGTTCACCGACGCGGTGACGTTCTATTACAACGGCGACTCGATCTCGGCCATCCATGTGCCGCCCGCGCACACCGACGGCGACGTGATCGTGTGGTTC
>Ga0070696_100002251_pt1 | contig 12720 bp, 12 predicted proteins | sample KBSK1253metaG_FD_65474 | JGI IMG/M metagenome (GOLD analysis project Ga0070696, IMG submission 65474) | Corn, switchgrass and miscanthus rhizosphere microbial communities from Kellogg Biological Station, Michigan, USA - KBS K1-25-3 metaG | ecosystem: Host-associated > Plants > Roots >... | reverse complement strand
CGCGAGAACGCGGTTCGCAAGGTCGAGCCACTCGGCGCTCGACGTCGCCCAGCCGAGGCGCAGGGTGGCCACCCGGGTCGCCGTGTCCGCGCGGGTCGCCGGCTCGACCTTCGCCGACGTCAGGAGATGGGCGAACGGGTTGAGATCGTTGCCGATCCCGATCCGGCCCTCGGCGCAGGCCTGGAGCGGGGTCGTCCCGCGGCCGGAGAACGGATCGAGGACCACGTCGCCGCGTCGCGAGTAGCGCCCGACGAAGGCGTGGCTCAGGGCCGCCGGAAAGCTGGCCAGGTACGAGCACATCGGGTGGAACGCGTGGCCCCACAGCCGTTGCTGGTCCTTCCACTCCGGGGCGATGGCGAGGATCGGCAGCTCGGGTGCCGACGCGGGCACGAGATCGAGCGCGAGCTGGGCCGCCGCGGTGGCACTGCGCGGTGTCGTCATCCCTGGTTCGGGCTCCCTCGAGGCTGACGGGCCGCGGAGCATAGCACGAGCGACCGCCGGAATCGGGCGCCTCGGAAGGTGGCCGAGCGAACGGCGATCAGGCCGCGATCACCCGATTTCGCCCAGCCCGCTTGGCCATGACGAGACCGACGTCGGCCCGCGCGATGATGTCGAGGAAGTGATCGCCGTCGGCGCCCATCGCGGCACAGCCCGCCGACACCGTCGCCGACAGCGGCGCGCCATCGAGGCCGGCGATCTGCACGAGCGCAAACGCCGTCCGGATCTCCTCGGCGACGGCGCGCGCCTGATCGATGCCGGCGCCGTCCAGCACCGCGAGGAATTCCTCGCCGCCGTAGCGGCCCACGACGTCGCTGCCACGGAACCGCCGCGCCAGGAGGTCGGCAAAGGCCCGCAGGACCGCGTCGCCGGTCTGGTGACCGTGCTTCTTGTTGAAGGCCCCGAAGTGGTCGAGGTCGAAGATCACGACCGCCGCGCCGCTCCGGTCGTCGGGATCGCGTCGCACGCGGCCGGACTCGAGACGAGCGACCGTCGCGTCGAGGTAGCGGCGGTTGAAGAGGCCGGTCAGCGAGTCGCGGACCGAGAGCTCGGTCACCTCGGCGTGGAGGAACGTGTTCGTGACCGCCAGGGCCACGAGCCCGGCAAGGATCGGAATAGCCTCCAGGTCGTCCGGGCTGAAGGGGCGATCGAGGTCGCGGCGGACGAGGGTCAGCGCGCCAACGACCACGTCGTCGCGGATCAGCGGGACGGCGGCGCCCGCAACCACGTCCGTCGTGCCTCCGACCGAAACCGCAACGGCATTCGTGGACGCGTCGTAGTGATCGTCCACCACGAGCGCCCGGTCGCGGAGCGCCCGTCCTGCCAGCCCGACCCCGGGCTCGACCACGAGACCGAGATACGCGCGATCGGGACCGGCGAGGGCCTTGATCACGTACCGCGATGTCGGGCGGTCGAGGATCGTCAAGGCCACCGTGGACGCGAACAGGGCGCGTCGGACGCCTTCGACGATCTCCTGCTGGAGCATCTCCGGGTCGAGCGTCCCGTTGACGGTGGCCGCAAACGCCGTGAGGCGCTGGAACAGCTCCATCCGCGAGGCGAGCCGTTCGCGCTCGCGGGCGAGGGCGAGGGCAGACGCGAGACGCTCGGCGACGAGGGTCATCGTCTCGACGTCGCTCTGATCGAGCTCTGCCGTGGCCCGGGCTTCGACGTTGACGATGCCGACGAGCTCGTCCCCGATGAGCAGGGGAGCGCTGATCTCCGCCTTCACGGTGCCTGCGGCACTGAGGTAGTCCGGGTCGACCGACGCGTCGGGCACGAACGCCAGGGCCTTCGTCCGCATGACCCGTCCGAGGACGCCGCGCGTCCCGTCGAACTCCTCGATGACCGTGTCGTACCCGATCTGGGCCTCGAGCCGCATCCGGTTGCTCGTGCCGAGATAGAGCGACACGAAGTCGTAGCCGAGGTCCTGGCGGAGCAGCCCGACGACGCGATCCAGCGTCTGCTGCTCGGGCCCTGTCGCCGCAAGAAGGCGCCCGACGCTCTCGACGGCGGCGACCTGGCGCGTCCGGCGCCGATCGTGGGCCAGGGCGGCTCCCAGGCGTCGAACCGTGACGGTCAGCGCGGACACCGTTCGCCGCATGGCGACCGAGATCAGGATCGACGTCGCCCCCAGCGCGATGGCGCGCTGGGCGTTGATCATCAGGTGCTCCGGAGTCGCGTAGACGACGGGGAGGATGTAGATCGCGATCGCGGCCACCCCGACGGTGATGGCCTGGCGGGTGCCCATCGCCGCGGCGAGGGCCACGATCGGGATGAAGAGCGCCCCGGTCGGCCGGAACGTGGGGTCGCCGACGATGCCCGTGACGACCGTCACGTACATGATCGCAAGGGCGAACCGGGCCGCGACGGTGAGGTTCCGCTGGATCGCCGTCGGGCGGAGGTAGGGCGCCATCAGGGTCGGGATCGCTTGCGCGGAAAGGAACAGGGTGCTGATCGCCACCAGCCGCGCTGTCCCATGGTCGTCGCCGGCGGCGGCAACCAGCAGCGCAGCGCAGACGAGGCCGAACGCGAGGAGGACGAGGGGGTCGCCGAGCAGGCGGCGCACTGTCCGGTTGCTGAGCCAGCCTCGGGAGCGTGGGTGCGTGGCGGGCATGGGCAGCCGCACTGTTGTCATCTCGCCACGGACCATAGACCGGCGCAAGGCGGGACGATAGGGTGACGGAGGTCCGGTGCCGGGTGGTGCATTTGCCGCCCGCGCTTCACGGCTCGTGCCGTTCGGTGCCCTCGCCGCGGCTGGGTAGACTGCCCGGTGCACGTCCCCGTAGCTCAGTGGACAGAGCAACCGCCTTCTAAGCGGAAGGTCGCAGGTTCGAATCCTGCCGGGGACGCCAGATCGGCTGAGTCCGACTCGTCACGCGCCCGTGCGGAGCGGCGGTCCGGCCTCGATCCGCTTCCGGATCGCGTCGACGGAGCCGGCGTCCCAATCGGACTCGATCCACCACGTGGCGCCGGCCGCCTCGTACTCGGCGACGATCGCCGACGCAGCGGCAGGGTCGTCGCCCGGCGTCCGGCCCTCGGCAACCACGTCCCAGGGGCGATCTCGGGTCGCAGCCGGCCGCTCCCGTTCGGCCCACGCGACGATCTCCCGCACCCCGGCCACGCCGTCGGCCTGCGCGTAGACCCCATCCCAGCGCAGCGTCCGCCGCATCGACCGCTCGCGGGGCCACGCTCCCACGACCCAGATCGGGATCCGCGGTCGCTGCACGGGCACCGGACGGAAGGTCATCGTGCCGAACCGGTAGTGCTTGCCCTCGAAGGCGAACGGGTTGCCGCTCCAGAGTCCGTCCAGGATCGCCAGGCTCTCGTCCAGTAGCTCGGCCCGGATCCGCGTCTCGGCCGGCTCGCCCACGTTCGCGAACCCCGAGTCATCCAGCGCGCCGAGCCCGACGGGCACGATCAGGCGGCCGTTCGAGAGCCGATCCAGGGTCATGGCTTCACGGGCCAGCTTCCAGGGCCGCCGACGGGCTGGTGGTGTCACGATGGCGCCGATTCGGACCCGCTCGGTCCGCGTCGCGATCGCCGCCAGCAGGACCCACGGGTCGTACACGTCGGCGGAGCCGATCGCGATCGCATCCCAGGTGAACACGCCGTCCCAGCCGCGCGCCTCGGCGAGGGCGGCGAGCTCGGCGGCGGTCCGCGGATCGCCCGCGGTGAGGATGATTCCCTGCTTGATCGACACTCGTCGATGGTAGGGAAGCCCAGCCCGAGCGGTCAGGACGGGCCGGGCGAGGGCGCTTGCACGTCCGGCGTCAGTCCGCTGGCGTCGACCGGTTGCGAGAACTCGAGCGTCATCTCGCGGTCGAGCGCGCCGGTCCCTGTCCCGCAATCGCCGGCGATCATCGTCAGCACCGTCACGCCCTCGTTGATCATCAGCTGCTCGTCCGTGGCGCACGGACGGCGCGCCCAGGTCAGCTTGATCGTCGTCGGGGTCAGGTTCTCGACCAGTCCGGTGTCCGGCGGCAGCCTCGTCCCGCCGCCGCCCTGGCTCGTCGAATCGGCCGAGACCAGCGTCCCCGACGCATCGAGGATCATCGCGTGGAAGACATTCCCGGCCGTGTCCGGACCGCTGAGCGTCCAGTTCGGCAACCCGCCGCCGCCCTGGCCGTCGACAACCGTGGCCTGGACGTCCGACGCCACGACGGATCGGGAGAATTTGAGGACGAGCGAGAGCTGCCGCCCGATCGAGTCCCCGGTGCACTTGGGGCGCTCGAGAACGAGATGTGTCGCCGTCGCATCGACGGTCAGGCGGTGGGCCGTGTCGCAGGGCGATCCATCCCAGGTGACGACGATGCTGTCGGCCTTGTCGTTCGTGACGACGATGCCGTCGATGCTGACGCCGTCCACCGCCGGCCCGGACCGGGCGTCGACGACGAGGCCCGACAGGTCGAAGATGTCGACCGTGGCCGGCCGCCCGCCGTTGGCGTTGAGGGCCACCGTGGCGAACGGCGACGGGGGCTCGCTGGCGATCGGCGTGGAGCTCGGCGACTCCTGCGCGGGTCGGCTTGGCGCTGGCTGACCGTTGGACGGCGGGACGACCACGGGCCTCTCGAGACGAGATCCGATCACCCCGGCCGCGACGATCGCGACGACGAGCGCGAGGAGGGCGAACACGAGACCGGGCTGAAGTCCGAACGGCGACCGCCGGCGATCCGCCATGGGGTCCGAACGGAAGATCCGCAGCGGATCCGGTCGCCGGGGATGGGCCCGGGCGAACTGGGTCGCGGCGCTGATCGGCTGGTCCGGCGCCCGGTTCGGGCCGTCGGCCAGCCAGTCGCCGAGCAGGCGATCGAGATCGGAGGTCTGGTTCATGCCACGGACTCCCGGCTGCGGTCGCTGCGGATGTCGGCCTCGATCGCGGCTCGGAGGGCTCGCGCGGCGTAGTGGATCCGTGACCCGGCCGTCCCGACCGGGATCCCGAGCACGTCGGCGATCTCGGCCTGCGACAGGCCGGCGTAGTGCTGGAGGACGAGGACGGAACGCTGCTCCGCGGTCAGGCGCCGGAAGCCGCGCTCCAGCTGGTCGCGATCCGCGATCGCCGCGTACTGGTCGGGCGCCCGGGACGCGTCGGCGTCGTCGGGGAGGAGGGGAGTCGTGGGATTGGTGCGGCCGGCCTTTCGCGCCTCGGCGGTGGAGGCTCGGACGATCAGCCGATACGTCCAGGCGTCGAAGCGATCCGGATCGCGGAGGCGCGGCAGCTCGTTCCAGACGGTGATCAACGCTTGCTGGAGCGCGTCCTCGGCGAGGTACTGATCGCGGAGGATCCGGTAGGCGATGCCGTACATCCGGTTCGACGCCTGGTGGGCCAGGGCATCGAATGCGGCTAGATCACCTTGCGCCGCGCGTTCCACGAGATCTCGTTGCTGCACCCGTCATCCTCGTCGCGGCCGCCCCCGGTGGGCGACATCGAGTATGAGCGGCGAGCCGGCGCGCTTCTTCAATCTTGCCCGGGGCGTCCCCGGGCGCCGATCACGCGGCGGTTCGCAGCGCCACGATCTCGCGCTGGGTGTGCCGGCTCGGAAAGTCGAGGGTGACCAAGGAGCGCAGGCTCGTCTGGCGATGCTCGAGCGTCGAGCACTCGAGCCAGAAGCCGCCATCCCGCTCGACGACGCTCGTGTGGCTCCAGCAGTAGCGGCAGAACGGCGCGACGCGCATGGCGTCCTCGATCCGCTCGACCAGGTCTTCGTTCTTCAACATGAAAATGGCTCCTTGCCATGATACGGTACGAGTCGTATCGTATCATCACGATGGTTGCGAGACAAGGAGCCGAAGGTCCCGGTTCGGGCGCGACCCGGTCACGATCGCCGGGCCGCCCACGCAGCGCGGCGGCTCACCAGGCGATCCTCGAGGCCGCCCGCGAGCTTCTGGTCGAGGATGGCTTCACGCGCCTGCGGCTCGAGCACGTCGCGGCGCGGGCCGGCGTCGGCAAGAGCACGATCTACCGTCGCTGGACGTCGAAGGAGGCCCTCACCCTCGAGCTCCTGCTCGGGCTGGCCGGACCGCACCTCGAGATCCGTGACGTAGGCAACACCCGATCGGAGCTGCTGGCCGCTGTCGAGAACCCGATCCGGGCCATCACCGAGACGACCTTCGGGCCCGTGATCCGGGCGATGATGTCGCAGATCGCCGGCAACCCGGCGATCGGCGATCCCTTCCGGTCCACGGTCGTGGCGGCTCGGCGAGCCGAGATCGGGCGGGTCATCGAGCGTGGCATCGCCCGGGGCGATCTCCGCCCGGACGCCGATCCCTCGGTTGCGACGGAGCTCTTGGCCGGACCCGTCTACTTCCGGCTCGTCTTCGGCGGAGCGCTCGACCACGATCTCGCGGTCCGCGTGGTCGATACGCTTCTCAACGGGCTCGCCGCCGGCTAGCCGCCTCGGTCAGGCGACCGAGGCCGTCTTCGCCTGGTTGATGAGGTCGGCCGCCTTGTCGATCGGGATCGCGAAGCCGAGACCCTCGGCGCTCGACGCGGTCGCGGTGTTGACGCCGATGACCTCGCCGGCGGCGTTGAGGAGCGGGCCGCCGCTGTTGCCGGGGTTGATCGCCGCATCGGTCTGGATCAGCCCGGTGAGCGTGACCGGCCGTCCGGTCTGGTCATCGCGAACGGTGATCTGCCGATCGAGGGCCGACACGATCCCCTTCGTCACCGTCTCCGTGTAGGTGCCGAGCGGGCTGCCGATCGCGATCGCGGTCTGGCCGACGACGATCTTCGATGTCTCGCCGAGCTTGGCCGGGCTCAGCCCCGTCGCATCGACCTTGATCAGGGCCAGGTCCTGGGTGTCGGACTCCTTCACGACGGTCGCCGGGTATTCGGTGCCGTTCGCGAGGGTGATCTTCACCGAGGTGGCGCCCTCGATCACGTGGCGGTTCGTCAGGACGAACCCATCGGACGTCAGGATGATCCCCGAGCCGACGCCGGTGGCGGTGCCACCGCCGAACGGACCGCGCAGCTGTGTGCCGGTGATCTGCGACGTGATCGTGACGACCGAGTCGCGGGCAGCCGCTACGACACCGGTGATGTCGCCCTGCTCGATCGTCGTCGTGCCGGCCGAGCCGGTCGTTGCGGGGTTCGCGTTGGCCGTGACGCTCGGGACGGCGGGGGTCGCCGTGCGGGCCGGCTGCGTCAGGCCGACGAGCGCGATCGTCGATCCGGAGGCCAGCGTCGCGGACAGGAGGGCCGCGGCGAGGACGGTGCCGGCCGTTCGGCGCGCCGGAGCTCGCACGGGTGCGGGGGAGGGCGCTACGGCCTGGGCGACGATCGGCCCCTGGTGAGTCGCCGGCGTCGCCGCGATCTCGCTCCACGATCGAACCGGGGCGTCGGCCTGGCGGGACCACGGAGAAGTCGCAGGCGAGCTTGCCTTGGTGGGATCGTCGTCGTGAAGCATGTCCGTCATCTCCGGTCGGTCGGGCTGAGGTGAATTGACCTCAGTCAACGCCCGGCGATTGAGAGCGACGTGAGAGCGGGTTGGGAGCCGCGGTCGGCGGCTGGTCCGCGCGAGGCAGTCGAACGGTGAACCGCGCCCCGCCCTCGACCCGGTTCGCGACGGTGATCCGCCCGTCGTGGAGATCGACGATCGACTTGGCGATTGCCAGGCCGAGGCCGGTCCCCCCGCCGGTCGAGCCCGGAGCGCGCCAGAACCGCTCGAAGACGCGGGGCATGTCCTCCGGCCGAATCCCCGGCCCATCGTCCTCCACGTCCGCGATGGCGTCGTGGTCGTCGGTCCGGACGCGGACGCGGACCGAGCCGCCACGCTGCGTGTGGCGGACCGCGTTATCGACGAGGATCACGATCAGCTGCCGGAGCCGGGCAGAGTCGCCGCTGACGATCGCGGGCTCTGGGTCGAGCGAGAGATGGACGCCGCGCGTCTCGGCCGTCGTGACGAGGGCCCCCGCCCCGTCGGCAGCGACGTCGCCGAGATCGACCGGGGAGCGGGCGAGCGTGATCGCCCCCGAGTCGGATCGGGCGAGGAGTAGCAGGTCCTCGACGAGGGCGGTCAGGTGACCGACCTCGGCATCGATGTCGTCGAGTGCCTCCGTCGAGGCCGTCGACTGTTCGCCACGATTGCGACGGAGATGTTCGACCGAGCTGCGGATGACCGTCAGCGGGGTCCGCAGCTCGTGGCTGGCGTCGGCCGCGAACTCGCGCTGGCGGCGGAGAGCCGCACGCTGCGTCACGAGCGACTCGCGAATCGGGACGAGCGCCCGGCGCGCGTAGATGGCCCCGAACCCGAAGGCGACCAGGACGACCACCAAGCCGCCGACCAGGAGGACGCGGAGGATCGCGTCGAGCGTTTGCTGCTCGGCGGTCCGGTCCTGGATCACCTGGACGTAGACGTCGCCGAGGTCCGTCGTCACTCGCGCGGTCTCGGCTCGGATCGGGAGGGAGCCGACCTGGGCCACGCGGATGTCCTTGCCCGCCTTGACCGCGGCCGTGACGGAGTCCATGACCGGCAGACCCGTCGGGAGCTGCGGACCGCGGCTCAGGTTGTTGCCGTCGGCGTCCACCGCCATCGCGAACGTCCCGGACGAGTTGCCGCCGAAGATGAAGCCGTACTCGGGGCCGCCCGGGCGCGGGTGCGGGTTCGTCAGGTCGTCCACGATCTGGCCGGTCCGGATGTCCAGCTGGCGGACCCCGTTGTCCGCGAGCGTCCTGGCGGCGCTGGCGTAGAGGGCAATCCCGAGGACCGCCAGGACCAGCAGGGTCGTCAGTCCGCTCCACGCGACGAGACGCCAGCGGACGCCCCGGATCAGCCGCGAGTCCTCGGCGAGTGCTCGCTCGTCGGCGGGATCGCCGCCGGCCGGCTGAACGGCACCGTCAGGCATCGTTGAGCCGATAGCCGATGCCACGGACCGTCTCGATCCGGTCGCCCTGACGGCCCAGCTTCGAGCGCAGGTAGTGGATGTACGCGTCGACCGCGTTTGGGGTCACGGCCACGCCGAACGGCCAGGCCTGGTCCAGGAGTTGGTCGCGGCTCAGCGCCTGGCCCGGGTGACGGAGGAGCGATTCCAGCAGCGAGAACTCGCGCGGGCTGAGATCCACCCGCGTTCCGTCGACGGTCACCGTGCGGGTCGCCTCGTCGAGGACGATCGGGCCGGCGGTGAGCTTCGGCTCGGCGCGCCTCGTCGCGTTGTCCGTGCGACGGGCGAGGGCCCGGAGGCGCGCGGCGAGCTCGTCGTAGGCGAACGGCTTCACGACGTAGTCGTCGGCGCCGGTGTCGAGGCCCGTCACGCGATCGCCGACCGTGTCCCGGGCGGTGAGCATCAGGATCGCCAGGTCGCGCTTCTCGCCGCGGATCCGGCGTGCCACCTCGAGGCCCGAGATGTCCGGCAGGCCGATATCGAGGACCACGACGTCGATGCCGTTCTCGCCGAGGGCGATGTCCAGGCCGGTCTCGCCGTCCGCGGCGACCTCGACGTTGTGGCGGTCCTGCTCCAGGAGCCGCGCCAGCGATCGGCTGAGACGCTCGTCGTCCTCGACGAGCAGGATCTTCATCGGGCAAATCCCTCGTCGCGTGTCCTGTTCGGCCTGATCGTGCTGGCTGGCTGCTGGCGATGGTAGCGGGGAGGAAGGTGTCCCGGCCGTGAGTCGGAGGAGGAGGGAGAACGGCCCACGGCTGGGATCGACGCTCACGATCGCCGCGTCCGATGAGAGGGTCATGAGACGCGGATTCCGTTCGCTCGCGCTCGATTCCGCCGTTCGCCCACTCGTTCGTGGTACGAGCGGCTAGACCAAAGTACGGCTTGGCGACCCCTCCGCCGGACCCCTACGCTCCGCCCATCAGCGAGCCGCACTCTACCTCTGGCCACCCCACGGGTGCGGACGCCACGAAACGCGAAGCAACGCGACAAAGAGAGGCAACGACCATATGGGGTCCATGGCCGTCAACGAACTCGGGCCGATGCTCACCGCGACGGAAGTCGCGGAGATGCTTCACCTGCACGTCAACACCGTCAAGCGGCTCGGGGATCGCGGCGAGCTTCCGTTCTATCGAGTCTGCAAGCGCGGCGATCGTCGCTTCCGGCTCGATGACGTGATGAAGTTCCTCGCCCAGAACCGCTAGATCGCGACTGACGGCGGCCGCTGAGCGGCCGCCTCAATTCGACCTCCGTGCGACGCCTGCCACTTCGGCGGGCGTTTCGCTATGTCCGGCTCGCGCAGTCAGACGGTCCGGAGGGCCTCGCCGAAGATCTCGACCGCCTCGCTGATCTCGGCCGATGTGACGTCGATCGGCGGGATCCAGCGCACCACCTGGTGGGCAAGGCCGCACGACAGGACGAGCAATCCCAGCTCGGCCGAGCGGGCCACGAGCGCGGTCGCGAGATCGCCATCCGGCTCGCGGGTCGCCCGGTCCTTGACGAACTCCACGCCGACCATCAGGCCCGGCCCGCGAACGTCGCCGATCCGGTCGTCCTCCGCCCTGAGCCGCTCGAGCCCTGACGTCAGCTCCTCGCCGCGGCGGGCAGCGTTGGCGATGAGATCCTCGTCGGCGATCGTCTCGAGGACCGCGATGCCGGCGGCGCAGGCGACCGGGTTCCCGCCGTACGTCGACCCGTGGGCGCTGCGCCCCCATCTCTCCTGGAGCTCACGCCGGGTCGCGATCGCCGACAGCGGCAGGCCGTTGGCGATTGCCTTCGCCACCGCCACGACGTCCGGCACGACGCCTGCGTGCTCGATCGCCCACATCCGCCCGGTGCGGGCGTAGCCGGTCTGGACCTCGTCCGCGATCAGAAGGATCCCGTGCTTGTCGCAGATCGCGCGGAGGCCCTGCAGGAACGCGGCGGGCGCGGGCGTGTATCCGCCCTCGCCCTGAACGGGCTCGATGAGGATCGCCGCGACCGACGTTGGGGCGATGATCGTGTCGAAGAGGGACCGTAGCGTCGCGAGGCAGGCCTTGGACGCGCGCTCCTCGTCGCCGTCGAAGTCGCGGTACGCCGCCGGAAACGGCGCGAAGTAGACCCCCGGCAGGAGCGGCTCGTAGCCGGTCCGGTAGTTGATGTTCGACGTGGTGACGCTCGTGGCCCCGAACGTCCGACCGTGGAATCCGCCACGGAACGCGACGATCCCGGGCCGGCCGGTGACGCGGCGGGCGAGCTTGAGCGCGCCGTCGATCGCCTCGGAGCCCGAGTTGAGGAACATCACCGTGTCGATCGGGTCGGGGAAGGTGTCGGCCAGCATCCGGGCCAGCGTCACGACCGGCTCGGAATAGCCCATCGCCCCGGTCGGGCCGATGAGCCGGTCGGCTTGGGCGTGGATCGCCGCCGTGACGCGCGGATGGGCGTGACCCAGGGCCGTGACCGCGATCCCGTTGGCGAAGTCGAGGTACGACGATCCCGCGGTGTCGTACAGGCGGTGCCCGACGCCGTGGCTCCAGCTCCGCTCGAAATACCGGCCCAGGACGGGCGACAGGTGGGTCGCCTGTGCGGCCAGGTCGGCGACGAAGGTGGCGGGCTCATCCATCGGCCGAGTATAGGTTCGAGGGATGATGCGATGACGATGGCCGATGACGTGGGCGTCCGCCTCAGCGCGGCCTATGCGCTTGGCACGAAGGATGCGCTCGAGCAGTGGGCCGCCACCGGGCGGCCGGGCGTGCGGCTTCTCCGTGAATTCCTCGACGGAACGTGGGAGCCGGCGCCCGCGACGGGGGTGTTCGGGCGGGATCTCGTCGACAACACGTCCGCCCTGGTCGCGGCGATCGCCGAGGCGGAGCCGGAGGCGTTCCTGGAGCTCTTCGAGGGAGATCGCTACGGCGCCAACGGCCTGGTGCTCGTCGGGCTGGGCCGGATCGACGACGAGCGGGCGACGCAGCGTCTCGCCGACGCCGCCGGATCGTCGGACCAGTGGATCCGGATGGACGTCGCGATCGGGCTGGGGCGCCGCGCGTCCGAGATTGCCAGCAGGGTCCTGGCCGGGTTGCTGAGCGATCGCGAGTACCTCGTCCGCTATCACGCACTCGAATCGCTTGCCCACATGGGCGATGCCTCGACCGTGCCGGCGCTCCGGGCATTCGACCCGCCGAGCCCACGCGAAGCCGAGCTCGCCGCCCAGGCGATCCGCGCCATCGAGGAGCGAACCGCCCGCTAGCATTCGCGGATGGTCGACTTCGCGCTCACCGACGAGAACCGGCTCGTTCGCCAGTCCGCCCGCGCCTTCGCCGAGGCCGAGATCCTGCCGCGCATCCGCGAGTGGGACGAGAAGGGCGGCTTCCCGCGCGAGCTCTTCGGCCGGATGGGGGAGCTGGGGTTCCTCGGCGCGCCGATCCCCGAGGCATACGGCGGATCCGGCATGGACTACATCAGCTTCGCGCTGCTGTGCGAGGAGCTGGAGCGGGCTGACTCGTCGTTCCGGGTGGTCCAGAGCGTCCACGTCGGGCTCAACTCGCTGGCCCTGCTCCAGTGGGCGACCGAGGAGCAGCGGCAGCGCTGGCTGGTGCCGCAGGCACGGGGCGAGAAGCTCGCGACGTTCGGGCTGACCGAGCCCGGGGTCGGCACGGACGCGGCGAACCTCTCCTCGACGGCCCGGCGCGACGGCGATTCCTACGTCCTCAATGGCCAGAAGATCTGGATCAGCCTGGCCGACGTCGCCGACCACTTCCTCGTCTTCGCCTCGGTCGATCGGTCGAAGGGCTGGCGCGGCGTCACGGCGTTCCTGCTCGAGCGCGGGATGACCGGCCTGACGACCGGCACGCTCCACGGCAAGCTCGGCAT
>Ga0070696_100002248_pt1 | contig 12727 bp, 17 predicted proteins | sample KBSK1253metaG_FD_65474 | JGI IMG/M metagenome (GOLD analysis project Ga0070696, IMG submission 65474) | Corn, switchgrass and miscanthus rhizosphere microbial communities from Kellogg Biological Station, Michigan, USA - KBS K1-25-3 metaG | ecosystem: Host-associated > Plants > Roots >... | reverse complement strand
TCGAGGGGATCGTAGAGCCGCACCGCGATCACCTCGTGGCGCTGGGCGAGCTGTGCGAGCGCCGCCGTCCACGGCGTCGTGCTGAAGAAATCCGAGACGATGAACACGAGCGAGCGGCGCGAGATCACCGGGAACGCGGCGCGCAGGAAATCGTGCAGGTTGGTCGCGGACGATTGCTTCGGCACCGGCCGGTGCAGCATGCGGTGCAGGATTTGCAGCACGTGCCGACGTCCGCTGCCCGCCGGCACGATCGTATCCATCCGTTCGCCGTACAGCGCCGCGCCGACGCGATTGCCGTGCCGCGTCAGGATGCGCGCCAGGACGGTGACGAAGTCGATCGACACGCTGCGCTTGCGCACCGCGCCGGAACCGAAATCGATCGACGGGCTGACGTCGAGCAGGAACCACGCGGTGACGTCGCGATCCTCGTTGTACTCGCGGACGTACGGCGTCGCAAGCCGCGCCGTGACGTTCCAGTCGATGTGGCGCACGTCATCGTGATACTGGTATTCGCGCAGATCCGCGAGGTCGAGCCCGAAGCCGCGAAAGAGCGTCCGGTAGTCGCCGTGCAGGAGCCCGTCGAGGCGGCGCAAGACCGTCCATTCGAGCCGGCGCAGCGAGCGCTCGGCGTTGCGCGCCGAATCGATCGGCACCACCTTCGCCGGTTCAGGACTGCGCGGCGAACTTGACATGCGATTCGAGCGGCTTCTCGGGCGGTGCGATGCGCTGCATGATCCGGTGCACGAGATCGTCGGGCGTGAGACCGTCGGCGAGCGCTTCGTACGACAGCACCAGCCGGTGGCGCAGCACGTCGGGCGCCAGGTCGCTGACGTCGTCCGGCAACACGTAATCGCGTCCGCGCAGCCAAGCGAGCGCGCGTGCGCCTTCGATCAGGCAGATCGATGCACGCGGACTGGCCCCGAACGTCACGTATTTCGCGAATTCAGTCACGCCGTACCGGTCCGGGAAGCGCGTCGCCGTGGCGAGGCGCACAGCGTACTGGATCAGCGACGGATCGACGTAGCCGCTGCGGCACTGGCGCTGCAGCGCCGCGAGCTGATCGGTGGTCGCGACCGTCGCCACGTCGGCCGCAAGGCCCGTGACCCGCTCGACGATGACGAACTCCTCTTCCTCGCTCGGGTAGCCGACGAGCACCTTCATCATGAAGCGGTCGACCTGCGCTTCGGGCAGCGGGTACGTTCCCTCGGTCTCGATCGGGTTCTGCGTCGCCATCACCAGGAACGGGGTGGGCACCATGTGCGTCTGGCCGGCGATCGTCACCTGGTATTCCTGCATCACTTCGAGCAGCGCGCTTTGCACCTTGGCGGGCGCGCGATTGATTTCGTCGGCGAGCAGCAGGTTGGTGAACACCGGGCCGAGCGACGTCGAGAATTCGCCGGTCTTCTGGTTGTAGATCCGCGTGCCCACGAGGTCGGCCGGCACGAGGTCGGGGGTGAACTGGATGCGGCGGAACGAGCCGCGAATCACCTTCGCGAGCGTCTTGACCGTGAGCGTCTTCGCGAGGCCCGGCACGCCCTCGACGAGCAGGTGGCCCTGCGCGAGGATGGCGACGAGCACGCGCTCGAGGAAGTGGTCCTGTCCGACGACCACCTTCTTCACTTCATACAGAATGCGCTGCATCAGCGACGCAACGTCGCCGTTTTCCCGGTTTTCCATACGCTCCCCGTACGACTGAACAGGTTAGAAGGGTGAGAGGCCGACCGCTGCCGCGGCGTTCTCGATCGGAACGGCGAAGCCGATGCCGATGAAGACACGTTGATTGTTCGGATTGAGGATGCCGGTGACGATGCCGACCACGGCGCCGTCCATCGTCACGAGCGGTCCGCCGGAGCTTCCGGGGTTGGCCGCCGCGTCGAACTGGATGAGGTTCGTCAGCAGCCGCTTGCCCTCCGGCGAGCGGTATTCGCGCCGCAGTCCGGAGACGACGCCGGACGTGACCGACGGGCCGATGCCGAACGGGAATCCGACGGCGACCACCTCGTCGCCGAGGGCGAGATCCTTCGTCGAGCGAAGCGTGGCGGCCTGGAGATCGTCGGGCAGCGTCTTCGCCTGCAGGACCGCGAGATCGTTCTCCGGTTGGGTCGCGATCACCGTCGCTTCCGATTCGGTGCCATCGGCGAACACGACACCCACCTTCTTCGCGGCGGCGACGACGTGCAGGTTCGTCAGGATGACGCCCTTGTCGACGATGACGACACCGGTACCGACGCCCGCCTCGGTATCTTCGTTCTCGCCCGGCTCGCGCTCGAACTCGCGCACGCGCACGACCGACCCGCGGATCGCCTCGTACGCGCGCGCGGCCTGCGAAGGCAGCGTCTTCGTCTCGACCGTGTGCATGACCGCGGCGTCGATATCGTCCTGCGTCAGCGCATGCGGAGGCGGTTGCATCGCGCCGTATCCGTAGACGACGCCGAGCGCGATCAGCACGCCGGCCACCAGCGAGAACGGCGCGTTGTGACGCCGGAAGAAGTTGCTGACCCGCGCGCGCCGACCGGGCCGGACGGCAACCGCCGGCGCACCGTCGGACGGCGCGGGGGCCGGTGCCTGCGCTTTCGGCTGCGGATTGGCCGCGGATTGCGGGGAAGCGTCGCTTCGCGCTGGGCTCGTACCCGCGCGCGGACGACTGGAGCTGCTGTAAAGCGATGCGCGCCGCATGAAAGGACTCAGGTGTTTGCTAATGACAGCTTCGCGCGCGCAGGATTCACTGCCGCTGCTCCGCGTCCGCCGAAAAAAACGGGGTCAGACTCGACTTTTCCGTGCAGCCGCCGACTTTTCGTGCGCGCCCGGGGAAAGTCGAGTCTGACCCCACGTTCACGCATGGCGCTTGCGCCGGCGGCCTTCGATCCAGCCGAAGCACGTCAATACCGTCGCGAGCGAAAATGCGATGGCCAGCGGCGACACGAGAAACGTCGCAAGCCAGTTCCAGGTGCCGCCCGGGTCGTGCAGCCGCAGGCACGTATATACCGACAACGACGAAACGATGGCGGCCGCGAGCGACGCGCGCGACGCGTCGCGAAACAGCAACTCCGCGGCGACGCCGACGACCACCGGCAATACGATCAGGACCGCAAGCGGTTCCATGGCAGCGCAGTACGAAAGCGTCAAAAGCCTCGCCCGCTCAATGGTACTCCGCCGCGCGTGGATGTCCACGCGCCACGGCGCGCCCGCGGGTCACGCCTCGAGCTTCTTGTCCAGCGTGATCGGTGCGTTCAACACCTTCGAGACCGGGCAGCCGGTCTTGGCGTTCTCCGCGGCCGTCTCGAACGCCTGCTGGCTCGCGCCGGGAATGCGGGCGGTGAGCTCGAGATGCACGGCGGTAATCGCGAAGCCGCCGCCGGATTTTTCCAGCGTCACCGTTGCCTTCGTCCGGATGCTTTGCGCGACGAGGCCCGCCTCGCCAAGCTGCGCCGATAGCGCCATCGAGAAGCAGCCGGCGTGGGCGGCAGCGATCAACTCCTCAGGATTGGTGCCGGCCCCATTCTCGAAGCGCGTGGCGAACGAGTATTGCGTGTTCGACAGCACGCCGCTGTCGGTGGAGATCGTTCCCTTGCCGGCCTTGAGGTCGCCGTTCCACATTGCCGATGCGCTGCGTTTCATCATGCCCCCGATTGGTCGTTGCCCGGGCCGGCCCGATCACGGGTCGGCCCGGGCGCAAAGGGTCGCCGGCCGACGAGGTAGTCCACGCCGGCCGGCCCGACCGCTTCCGCATGGCGGTGCCCGGCCGGCAGCACGAAGATATCGCCTTCGCGATAGGCGTACTGGACCCCTTCGACCGTCAATGTGATCTCGCCGTTCAGCACCAGCGCGCGAACATCGAACGGGTGCGCGTGCTCGCCGACGACGGTGTCCGGCGGCATCGTGTCGCGGCGCACGTCGAAGCCGTCACGGCGCAGGGCAAGCTCGAACTGCTCGTCCTTCATGTCGGTCTCCCGCTGACCCGCAAATGGTAGCACCGGCAGCGCGCCGGCAGCGATGCGGACGCCCGACACGTGCTACGCTTTCGCCGCCCGGAATGGTCGCTCGGGATCGGATGTTTGCCGAAACGGGGCCGCGATTGCCCGGCACAACCCTCAGGGGGAAATGGCAATGATCCGATCCACCGGTAGCGCGGCTGCGGCGGTCGTCCTGCTCGTCGCCGGCTGCGGCGACATGGCGCCCATGCAGAAGTCCGACGCGATGGCCTCGAAGTCAGCGATGACGTTTTTCGTGACGAGCACGGGATCCGGGAAGGGCGCCGATTTCGGCGGCATCGCGGGCGCCGACAAGCATTGCCAGATGCTCGCGGCGGCTGCCGGCGCCGGCAATCACACCTGGCACGCCTACCTCAGCACGCAGGGGTCCGGCGCGGTCAACGCGCGCGATCGCATCGGCAAGGGCCCCTGGCGCAATGCCAAGGGCGTCGTCATCGCGAACGATGTTGCCGAACTGCATGGCAGCAACAACATGACGAAGCAGACCGATCTCACCGAAAAAGGCGACGTGGTGAACGGCCGCGGCGATACGCCGAACCGGCACGACATCCTGACCGGCTCGCAGCCCGACGGAACGGCGTTCAGCGGCAGCGACGACATGACGTGCGGCAACTGGACGAAAAGCGGCGACGACGGCAGTGCGATGCTCGGCCATGCCGATCGCAACGGCACGCCGGGTCCGGCGTCGACGTCCTGGAACGCCTCGCACAAGTCGAAGGGCTGCAGCGACCCGGGCCTCGCGTCGACCGGTGGCGCCGGCTATCTCTACTGCTTCGCGACGAACTGACGGCCCGCCGTCGCAACGCTATCGGCCGGCGCGCCGGCGTCGCACTTCCTGCACTCCAGCATGCGGCCGAGCGCGCGCTCCCTGCCCTGCGGCGTCGTGACCCACGGACGGTTGATCCATGGCGGCACGTGGCGCACGTGCTGGAAATGCCCGCAGGCGAGCTCGGCTACCCAGTGCCGCTCGTCGTCCTGGTGGAAACCGGTGATCGGCTGGCGCATGGCGGTAAGACCTCATTTTTCGACGATCAGCATGAGGTAGGCGAGAAACAGCAGCAGATGGACGACGCCGAGCAGGACGTTCGTCCGCGCGAGCGCGAACGTGAGCATGCTGACGACGAGCGTCAGCAGCAACAGCACCGTATCGACCGAATCGAGGCCGAGCACGATCGGCTGATGCGTGATGAACCCGATCGCGAGCACGGCCGGGATCGTCAGGCTGATGCTCGACAGCGCCGTCCCGAGCGCGACGTTGATCGACCGCTGGAGCTGATTGGCGAGCGCGGATCGGACGGCCGCGATCGACTCCGGCGCAAGAATCAGTACGGCGACCAGCAGCCCGCCGAATGCCGCCGGCGCGTGGAGCACGCGGATGCCGTAGTCGATCGGCACGGCGATCTGCTTCGCGAGCAGCACGATCGGAATGGCGTACGCGACAAGCATGCCGACGTGATAGCCCGCCGACGTGTCGGCATGCGCGATCGTCACGTGGCCGTTCGCGGCGAGCGGCTGCTCGGGGGCCACGAAATAGTCCCGATGCCGGAGCGTCTGGATGCCGAGGAACACGCCGTACAGCACGAGCGACATCACGATCAGGAACACCGCCTGCAACGTCGACAGCGTGGGTCCCGGCGTGGCTGTCGTGACGCCGGGGAGCACGAGCCCCAGCACCGACAACGGCAGGATGACGGCCAGGAACGAGTTCGCGCTGTAGAGGTTGTACGTCTGCTCGTGGTAGCGCAGGCCACCCACCAGCAGCGAAGCGCCGACGAGGCCGTTCAGCACGATCATGACGATCGCGAGCATCGTGTCGCGCGCGAGCGCCGCGCTGCCGTGCCCGGTGAGCATCACGGCCGCGATCATCATCATCTCCATCCCGCTCATCGACACGGTCAGCACGAGCGTGCCGTACGGCTCGCCGAGCCGCTCGGCCAGCGCCTCCGCGTGGCGGACGACCGCGAACGCGCAGACCATGATCGCGATGAACAGCCACGTCAGGACGAACGAAAACCACCCGAGCCGCGCGAGGTCGTCGAGCCATGCCTTGCCGAAGACGAGAAAGACGACGGTGCTCGCGATCCCGATCGGGAGCGGCCATTCACCGCGCAATCGGGTCATCGCCCGCGAGTGGCCGCGCGCCAAGTCAGAAATCGATGAGGAAGGGCGCCGCCATCAGCGCCGCGCCGACGACGACGAGCCACAGCGCGCCGCTCACGAAATACGGATACACGCACAGCATCATCCCGGCGATGAGCGGGACGAACTTCGTCTGGCGCTTGCCGTACATGAAATAACCGACGCCGATGGCGCCGGTGAAGATGCCGATCATCAGGCTCGTTGCGTTCATCGACCGGACGTTTCCGGCGCAGGCCGCCTGAACATCGCGTTGAACTCGGCGAATGACGTCGCTTCCCGGGCGAACTCGAACGTTCCACGCTCGCGCACTTCGCGTGCCGCAGCCAGGAACGCGCCGTAAGCGGCACGGGCGAACGACGAGCCGACGCTGACCCGGCGCACGCCGCAGTCTTCCAGCTCGGCGAGCGAGAACGAAGCGCCCGCGAGTCCCATCACGACATTGACGGGCTTCGGCGCCACGGCGCGCACGACTTGCGTGATCTGCTCGCGGCTGCGCAAGCCCGGCGCGTAGAGGACGTCGGCGCCGGCATCGGCGAACGCGACCAGCCGGCGGATCGTGTCGGAAAGATCGGCGACGCCGTGCAGGAAATTCTCCGCGCGCGCCGTCAGCGTGAACGCGAACGGCAGGCTGCGCGCGGCTGCCACCGCGGCGCGTACCCGCTCGACAGCGTCGTCGACGCGATAGATCGGCGCATCGGCGCGCCCGGTAGCATCCTCGATCGAGCCGCCGACGAGCCCGGCTTCCGCCGCCATCCGGATCGTCTGCGCGCAGGTGGCGGGATCGTCGCCGAAGCCGTTTTCGAGGTCGGCACTGACCGGCAGCGGCGTTGCATTCACGATCGCCCGTACGTTGGCGAGCGTTTCGTCGCGACCGACGGCACCTTCGCCGTCAGGCTTGCCGAGCGAGAACGCGAACCCGGCGCTCGTCGTCGCAAGCGCTTCGAATCCCAGCGCCGCGAGCATCCTGGCCGACCCGGCGTCCCAGGGATTGGGAATCGCGAAGATGCGCGGCCGCTCGTGCAGTGCGCGAAACGCCTGCGCGCGGGTGGATTGCGTGCTCATTCGGGCCGAACCGGCGTCGCCGCCTCGTCGCCGATGACCGTCGTCCATGCGCGCACTTCCCAGCGCTTGACGAGCCCGTTGCGAACGTAGGGATCGGCGTTCGCGAAACGCTTGGCGGCGTCCGGCGAATCGCCTTCGAACAGCAGCACGGCCCGGTCGCTCGGCTCGGCCAGTGCGCCGGCAAGGACGAGTCCGTCCGACGCGTGCGCCTGCCAGGCGAGCTTCAGATGGTCCGTGCGGTGCGCGCCGCGGCGCGCAAGATAATCGGGAGCAAGCTCGTAGAACAGCAGATAGTGCATGGGCGTTCCCGTGGATCACCGGCGACGGTGCGGCAGCAATGTTACCCCGAGGCTGCGCGAGGCCGCATCCGGCCGGCATGATCGTGGCTCGGCTATGATGATGCCGCGCTTCATCGCAGGGCGCGTCGACGTCGCCGATTCCGCGTGGCACCGGCGCCGTCGATCGGGAGCTACTCGCCGCGCGCAGGGGATCGAGATGCACAAGGGATATGCAGGCACGGGTTCGGCGCTGCTGCTGGCTGCATGTGCGGCCTACGCGGCCGCCGCCACGGCGCAGGATGACGCGCACACGATGATCGCGCCGAAGGACATTCAATGGGGTCCCGCGCCGCCAACCTTGCCAAAGGGCGCGAAGATCGCCGTCCTGCAGGGTGATCCCGGCAAGGACGGACCGTTCGTGATCCGGCTGATGACGCCGGGACCGTACCGGGTCGCGCCGCACTGGCATTCGCGGGACGAGCAGTTGACGGTGATCTCGGGGACGTTCTACCTCGGACTCGGCGACACGGTCGACATGAAAAAAGCGAAGGCGCTGCCCGCGGGCGGCTTCCATTACCTGCCGGCGAAGGCGCATCACTACGCGTATTCGAAGGCGCGCACGATCGTGCAGGTCAGCGGCACCGGTCCGTTCGACATCAATTACCTGAACCCCGCCGACGATCCGCAGAAGAAGATGTAGCCGCGCGGAGCCGCGCATCGGATACGCGCGCTTCCCACCACGGCTCGAGCGCTTCGGCGATCGACGAGGGCATGCGCGTGCCCGATTGGCGCACGGCCCAGCGAAAGCGCCCGAACGGCGGCCGTGCGAGCTCGTCGAGCGTGATGAGCGGCGCCGCGAACAGCGCATCGAGCCGCAGCTTGAGGTAGTGCGTGCGCACGCCGGCCGCGGCCTTGTCGGCGAGCCAGTGGATGTCGTCCCACGGCTCGGTCAGCGCATAACCGGCGCCGATCAGGCCCTTGGGCGGCACGCCGAGGCGCACGAAGAACGCGCGCGATCCCTGCTCGATCGCGCGCGTGCGCCCGCAGGCCCATCGAATGTCGACGTGGCCGTGCGCGGCGATTCGGCGGCGCTCGCGCGGCTGCTCAGGCCAGTTCCACAGCCGCGGATTCCACGCGTAGACGTAACTTGCCACGGGCCGACCTCCGAAGTTGCGCCGCGGTGCGCCCGGCAATGGTAGATTGCCGCGGGTTATTCGCGCGCATCCACGATGCCACGTTCACTGTCGCTTCTCGCCATCGCGCTCGTCATCGCCGGCTGCGCAAGCGTGCCGCCACGCGCGCCCTCCACGGCACCGGCCACGTCGGGCAAATACTATCTGGACGACGGCCCCGGGCTCAATCCGCCGCCCGATCTCGATGCCGTTCCCGACGCGGTGCCGCGACTCGAAGCGCTGCACCGTGCGGCAAATCGTCCCTACGCCGTGCTCGGCCGCGAATACGTGCCCGCCACGATGCTGACGCCGTACCACGAGCGCGGCGTCGCATCGTGGTACGGCCGCAAGTTCCATGGACAGAAGACGTCGATCGGCGAACCGTACGACATGTACGCGATGACCGCGGCGCACCCCACGCTGCCGTTGCCGTCGTACGCGCGCGTGACGAACATCGTGTCCGGCAAGAGCGTGATCGTGCGCGTCAACGACCGCGGGCCGTTCCTGCACGATCGCATCATCGATCTCTCCTACGCCGCTGCGTATCGTTTGGGCATCGCGCAAGTCGGCAGCGGCGAAGTCGACGTCGAGGCGATCCTGCCCGGCGCGATGGCGCAATCGGCGCAGGCGGCGCGGGCGCCCCTCACGCCGGTTGCGTCCGCGCCTGCTATCGCGCCGCCGCTTGCACCGCCCGCCGAAGTGCGGCAGGCGGACAATGCGGATGCGGCGCCGCTGTCGAGCGTGCGCGGCGGCTTTTCGGTGCAGCTCGGCGCGTTTGCAAATTTTGCCAATGCACAGGCTTTCCTCGCGCGAGCGCAGAACCAACTCGCGACGGCGCAGGTCGAAGCGAAAATTCGCCAAGCGAGTGGACTCTATCGCGTCTACATCGGCCCCTATCCTGCCCGCGGTGATGCCGAACGCGTCGGGCAGCGCATCACGCAAGCATTCGGTTTCCCCACGACCGTCGCCGTGCATTGAGCCGTTGCGACGCAGGCGTCATCCCGATCGCCGCGTCGATCGTTATAATGGCGGTTGTCGCGCGTGCCTACGCGTGGCTGTAGCGCTGCGATACCCGCGTCGCCGCAGTTCAGTCCGTTCCTCCCGTTGACCATCGCTCGATGATTCCGTTGCTTCGTCGCTGGCTTGCCTTTGCTGCAGTATCGCTGTTGCCGTTCGGCGCACCGATCGCCCACGCGCAACTGTCGATCGAGATCGTCGGCGGCGCCGGCACGACGATTCCGATCGCGATCGTCCCGTTCGACGCCGAGGCAACGTATCCGCTCGGCATTACGGGCATCGTCGGCGCCGATCTCGCGCGCTCGGGATTGTTCCGCCTTGTCGATACGAACGGCGTCGTGCCGCGACCCGCGCGGGCGCAGGACGTCCAGTTCCCCGTCTGGCGCGCCCGCAACGCCGATGCCGTCGTCGTCGGCTCGATGCTCCCGCTGCCCGATGGCCGCGTCGACGTCCGCTTCGCGCTCGTCGATGTCGTCAAGCAGGTATCGCTCGTGTCGATGGCCTATACGGTCACGCCGCAGCAGTTCCGCGTCACCGCGCACAAGATCGCCGACGTCATCTACGAAAGGCTCACCGGCGATCGCGGCGTGTTCTCGACGCGCATCGCGTACGTCACGAAGCAGGGGCCGCGCTTCCAGCTCCTCGTCGCCGACGCCGACGGTTTCGGGCCGCAGTCGATCGTGTCGTCGAACGAGCCGCTGCTCTCGCCGCGCTGGTCGCCCGACGGCTCGCGCCTGGCCTATGTCTCGTTCGAGAACAGGAAGCCGGTCGTCTACGTGCAATCGCTCGATACCGGCGCGCGCCGCGCCGTCGCCAATTTTCGCGGCAGCAACTCGTCGCCGGCGTGGTCGCCCGACGGACGCAAGCTGGCCGTCACGCTGACGAAGGACGGCGGCTCGCAGGTGTACCTGATGAACCCCGACGGCAGCGACGTCACGCGCGTGCTCACGTCGCAGGCGATCGATACCGAGGCGATGTTCACACCCGATGGGCAGTCGCTGGTCTTCACGTCCGATCGCGGCGGCACGCCGCAGATCTACCGCGCCAGCCTGCTGGGCGGGCAGGTGGAGCGGCTGACGTTCGATGGCAGCTACAACGTTTCGCCGAAGCCCACACCCGACGGCAAGGGCCTCGTGTTCGTGCGCCGGGACGGTGGACGGTTCGAAATCGCGGCGCTCGATTACGCGACGCGGCAGGTGCAGGTGCTCACACAGGGGCCGAACGACGAGAGCCCGAGTGTTGCGCCCAACGGCAAGATGGTGATCTATGCGAGCGAAGGTGGAGGCCGCGGCATCCTGGCCGCGATATCCATCGACGGTCGCGTGAAACAGCGGCTCGTCGCACCCGCGACCGAGGTGCGCGAGCCCGCCTGGGGACCGTTTCCGCGGTCATGAAATTTCATCCTTTCGAACGCGCGCTTCGGTCGCGGCGCGCACGAATCCAAGCAGGAGGTGGCATGCGCAATTTTCTTTTTGTCGCGATCATCGCGACGGCACTGGCCGGTTGCTCGACGACGCCAACAACCGAAGCACCGGTGGAAGACCACGGTGCGGCGGGCGTGACCGCCCCCGGCGCGGAAACGGGCGGTGCGCAGGGCGGCAGCGTGAACGGATCGACGACGGGAGGAGCGCTCGGCAACGAATTGCGCAACCCGAACAGCATTCTGTCGAAGCGCAGCATCTACTTCGACTTCGACAGCTTCGTCGTCAAGGATGAATTCCGTCCGCTGGTGGAGGCGCACGCGCGCTACCTGCAACAAAATCGCAACGCGCGTATGACCATCCAGGGCAACACCGACGAGCGCGGCTCGCGTGAATACAACATCGCGCTCGGCCAGAAGCGCGCCGATGCGGTCAAGCGGATGATGGTTTTGCTCGGCGCCGGCGACACCCAGATCGAGACGACGAGTTTTGGCGAGGAGCGGCCGAAGAACCCGGGGCACGACGAATCGGCATGGGCCGAGAATCGCCGCGATGACATCGTCTATGCGGGCGAGTAGTCAACGTTCTCTCGACGCTCCCGATGGCCCCCTCGCCCCGCGTAGCGGGGCGCGACGGGGATTTCGCCGAGCGTGCTCGGCGCCCGTCGCGCGGCCGTCGCTTGCAAGCGGCGGCGCGCTCTGCACGAGCGGCCCGGGATGAGGGGCTCACGATGACACGATTCCACCGCACCACGCTCGCCGGCGTTGCGCTTTTCTTCGTCGCGCACATTGCGCAGGCAGCACTTTTCGACGATGACGAAGCGCGCCGGCGGATCGAATCGACGAACGTCCGCCTGACGCAATTGCAGCGCGAGATCGAGGATCGGCTGACGGCGCTCGAGCAGCAGGTGAAGGGGCAGGGCCTCGCCGACCTCTCCAACCAGATGCAGGTACTGCAAAGCGATATCGCGAAGCTGCGCGGACAGATCGAGGTCGTCACCTACGAGCTCGAGCAGGCGCAAAAGCGCCAGCGCGACCTGTACGTCGACCTCGACACGCGATTGCGCAAGATCGAGTCGTCGTCGGCAGGCGCTGAAAAGACCGAGCCGGCCAATCCCGCCAATGCTGCCGCCGGCGCTCCGCCCGCCGGGGTGCCTCCTCCGGCGTTGCCGCCGCCGGCCCCTGCGCCGCCGCCGGTCGCCATTGCAACGTCGCCGCCCACGCGAAATCCTGCGGAAGGCATCGCCGAGCAGCGCGCGTACGACAGCGCGCTCGACCAGTTCAAGCGCGGCGACTACGCCGGCGCCGTCGCGGGATTCAACGGATTCCTGAAGGCGTATCCGCGCAGCCCGCTCGCGTCGTCGGCGCAATACTGGGTCGGCAATGCGCAATACGCGCGACGCGATTACAAGGGCTCGATCGCCACGCAGCGCCAGTTGCTGAAGGAGTTCCCCGACAGCAGCAAGGCGCCCGACGCCTTGCTCAACATCGGATCCGCGCAGGCCGACATGGGCGACAACGCGGCCGCTCGCCGAACGCTCGAAGAGCTCATTTCCCGGTATCCGAAGTCCGACGCCGCGACGCGCGCACGGCAGCGCCTCGGCGTGCGCTGACCGAGCCTGACACCGACCGAGTCGTGGCGCGCAG
>Ga0070696_100002247_pt1 | contig 12727 bp, 8 predicted proteins | sample KBSK1253metaG_FD_65474 | JGI IMG/M metagenome (GOLD analysis project Ga0070696, IMG submission 65474) | Corn, switchgrass and miscanthus rhizosphere microbial communities from Kellogg Biological Station, Michigan, USA - KBS K1-25-3 metaG | ecosystem: Host-associated > Plants > Roots >... | reverse complement strand
CTCGACCTGCTTGGCTTCGGCATGTCGGAGCGGCCGGCAATACGATATTCGGCGCGGCTCTACATCTCCCTCATCTCTGACTTCGTGAGCAGGGTGATCGACGAGCCGACAGTGCTAGTGGCGTCGTCGCTATCTGCTGCCTATGCGATAGTTCTGGCCGCCCGCGATCCGCATCGGTTCCCGGCCGTGGCTCTCATCGCGCCATCCGGACTGGTACGGCTGAACGAGCCAGTCGGAATTGGCGGAGAGGCGGGGAGGCTCGCCGTCGATACTCCTATCGCCGGAACCGCGATGTTCAACGCGCTCGTCTCTCGACCCCAGCTTCGCCGCTATCTCAAGAGCGTGTACTCCAACGATGCGCTGGTCACCCGCGAGCTGGTCGAGATCTACTACACCACGTCGCATCAACGTGGGGCGCGTCACGCCCCGGCGGCATTCCTTTCCGGTAACCTCAATATCGATGTGCGCCACGCGCTGCGTCGTCTGAGCCAGCCTGCCCTGCTCGTCTGGGGTGAACAGGGATCGATGGCGCCGGTGGAGGAATTCCGCGGCTTCCGCGAGATCAAACGCGATTTCGAGATTTCGGTTTTGTCACCCGCTGGTGATCTGCCGCACGACGAGCGGGCAGATGACTTTAATGTTATCCTATCCACATGGCTGAATCGCCTGTCGCTCTCCTCCGCGCCCACGCTCGACACGCTCCCTGGAACGCCCGCGGACTTGCAGCACACGCAACAGCTCTCGTAGACGCGGCCGGAATCCGACCAACCAACGCATCCGCACGAGCGACACCGAGCGCTCGCGCGGTTCGTTTTTATGTGTCGAGCGGGTTGCTCGATCGCCCCGAGGGCACGGGCACCGGAGCGACCTACGGCTACCGGCATCTCCTCCAGCTGCTGTCGATCAAGATTCGCCAGCGCGAAGGCCAGAGTCTGGACACCATCCGCAACGAAGTGCGCGAGCTCACCGGCGACGCGCTGGAGCGGAAGATCGCGACTTCACTGGCGCCGGCTCTCAATTCCGGCGCTGACGAAGCTGTAACTCACGACGACGATATGGCGCTGCGCTGGCGGCGGCTGGCCGTCGCCAATGGTATCGAGATTCACGTACGGGAAGATTCTCCCGCCGCGAGGGAAGATGCCGTCATCGCCATGCGCGAGGCGGTTCGCGCTGCCCTCGGCCGCGCTGATATTCGCTGAAGCTCAGACCACATAGCGCGCAGATCGTTCACCGCGCAGATGCTCGGCCAGTGCCTTTTTCGCCGCTACGACTTCATCGGGCGACAGCCAGTCTGCTACCGTGAATCGCTTGCCGCGCGCTTCCACCGCGATCGCTATCCGGCCGCCGCGCGTTACCAGCACCGCTCCGGATCCGCGCGGTCGTGACAGCGGATCACGCTCGATCGATTCAAGAGGCAGGTTGTAGACGTTCGCCGGATCGCTTGCCGCCATCACCACGAAGCCCGCCGTCGACCGATCTTCGCCGGCAACCGCTCGCAGCCATTCCACCGCATCCGGCAACGCGAACTGGGCACCGCCCAGCCCTTTCACGAAATATCCGCGTCTGACTTCTCCTCGAAACTCGAGACGTTTGAGCTCACGATAGATCGCTCGCCACGAAACCGGTGGTCGCTCCCGTCGCCACCAGTCGCGCGAGACGATACCGTAGCGCGTAAGCCATTGTCTGGCGATGCGCTCCGCACGCTCCTCTTCCGGCAAATCGGGCCCCATGGTCCCGCGGCGACGCACCAATGACCAGCGACCCGTCCATCCACTCGGCGCCGAGCCGGGCTTGTCGGGCCGTCTCCATCGCGGAAGACGCCGCACGTTCGGCCGCGTCCGCGTGAACCGTCGATTGGGCGATGGAGTGTAGTTTGACGGCAGCCAGCTCGTCGGATCTGATCCTGTGCGCGGCATCATCGGCTTCCAGCGCGCGATCTCCCGCAACGCTTCGACTGTGTCGTTGGTCACCAGTCCCCACGCTACCAATTCCCGAATTGCTTCGCGCACCGCGAGCATGGTCAATCCTGTTATCGCCTGGATATCACCGATGAACGATGCTCCCTCTTCGGCAATTGTCTCTCTGACCTTCTCGGCGTTCTCGCTCAGCACCGGCTCCGATTCATCAGGAAGCCAGATCGATCCCGTCCCCCGCTCGAAAAACCGAACGCGAGCCAGTGGAATCGCGCCGGTCTCCGGGTCGTAGTTGCCCTCGCCTGCCCACACCGGCTCACCAGTGGCGGTGAATCGGGACAGCGAAGCCGGATCGTACGCCGCAACGCGAGCGCGCAGATAGTCCCGATCCCATGCGATGGGCGGGCGAGCTATACCATATAGTTGCCGCACCGCAGTCTCGGCGCCGATGGCGCTGTCGAGCCGGTCGCGCTCATCGAGATGCTGCCAGCGCTGCATGAACGCGGCAAAGATTGGAAGCTCGACTGCTTCGATCTGTTTGCGCAACGCGGCCAACGCTCGACGGCGGCCAATCTCCACGACGCGACGTGAGCACCACTCGATGTCCTGCACCTCTCGGCGGAATTTTCCGCGAACGAGCTTCCCCGTTCTCTCCCATTCGACGAGACGAGATTCGATCCACTCGCGCTGCCAACCGTAGCGCGCGTTGACCTCGGCGACGGTGACTGGCCCTGATTGCGTAAGGAAGCGCGCCAGGATTTCACGCCGGGCAACGCTGGGATTTATCGCGGCATGCCGAAGCACGTCGGGAACGAGATCCGCGGCGTCACGCTCGATTCGTTCAACGGTCCCCTGCACCCGCCCCAGTTGTTGCGGGCCGAACGCCGACACGTAGCGAGGAAAGGTCTCGGTCAGAATGAATCGCCACTCCCTCGCTTCATCCGATCCGAAGGGTATGGCGATCACGCGCCGGCTCTCCAGCAGCTTCGCCATCGGGTCGCCACGAGCGCCCTCCTCTTCGGAAGCAATGCGAGACCGTAGCTCCGCTTCCGTCAAATCGCCGGCTCGGTCGAGCAGGTGCGCCAGCTCGTCGTCGGTGCGAGCACGACGCCCGGCTGCGGTTCCCCTCCTCTCCGCCAGCGTCTGCTCGATTCCCTCCCGTGTGATGTCGTCGCTGCCCTCACCGCCCATTACTTCGTCGAGCAACGACCTGTCGATCGACAGCAGCGCGGCCCTCTGCTCGGCTCGCGGCGTGTCGTCGCCATAGAGCCAGTCCATCACGAATCCGAATTGCAGGCTCGCCGCAAACGGTGAGGGCACATCAGTCTGGACGCTGTGAATGCGGATCCCTCCCGAAGCAATTGCCGCCAGGGTGTCCTTCAGCCCCTGCATGTCAAATGCATCCTGGAGGACCTCGCGATAGGTCTCCACCAGGATCGGGAAACTCGGGAACTGCCGCACCACTTCGAGCAGATCGAGTGACTTGAGTCGTTGCAGCCAGAGCGGCATCCGTCGCCGAGGATTCCCGCGCGGCAGCAGCAACGCCCGCGCCGCATTCATTCTGAAGCGCGCTCCGAACAGCGAGGTGGATCCGACTTCCTCCATCACCAGTTGCTCGGCCTCGGTGCCGGACAATCCGAGCAGCGACTGAATCGGCGTCATCATCCCCAGATCGGGAAGTCGAAGCATGATCCCGTCGTCAGTGGTCTGCACCTGAAGATCCGTTTCGTTGATTGCCTCGCGCATTCGCTGCGCTAGCGCCATCCCCCACGGCGCGTTGATCCTGCCGCCGAACGCCGCGTGAATGACGATACGCACTGCGCCGGTTTCGTCGCGGAACTGCTCGATGACGATGTTGCGATCGTCGGGTACGATACCCGTCGCCGCGCGCTGAGACGCGATGTACTTGACCAGTGAGTTCGACGTCGCCGCGTCGCACCCGTACTCTACGCTCAGTCGTTCTTCATTCGGCGCCTCCGCCAGCTCGCGCCTCAAGGCACCCACTCGATGACTCAGCATCAGCGAGCGCGCCATGTACTCGCCGTGCCAGAAGGGCATTCTCGCCGGCGTTCCGGGCGCCGGAGTCACGACGACGCGATCGTGCTCGATTGCCGCGATGCGCCAGGTCGACGATCCAAGCTGGAAAACATCGCCCATCCGCGACTCGTGCACGAATTCTTCGTCGAGCTCACCGAGTCGCGTGCGATCGGGAAGATTCACGGTGTAGAGCCCGCGATCGGGGATGGTTCCCCCCGAGATCACGGCCGTCATCCGCGCCGCCCTGCTTCCGATCAATCTGTCATTGACGCGATCCCAGGTGATTCTCGGCTCGAGCTCCGCTGCCACATCCGACGGATACTTTCCCGACAACATCTCGAGCACTTCGCCGAAGGCGGTTCGCGACAGCTGGTGGTACGGATACGATTTCCTGACGAGCCGATAAAGGTCATCACTCACCCAGTCATCCACGGACACCGCGGCGACGACTACCTGCGCCAGAACATCGAGGGCGTTCTGCACGACCTGCGTCGGCTCGACATCGCCGGCTCGCATCGCCGCCACTATCGCCGCGATCTCTACCGCGTCGTCTCGAAACGTCGGCACCAGTATTCCACGACTGGCGACTCCGAGGGTATGTCCGGCTCTTCCAATCCGTTGCAAGGCGGCGGCGACGCGCTTGGGTGACTGAAGCTGGATCACCAGATCCACCGATCCGATATCGATCCCCAGCTCCAGCGAGCTCGTAGTTACCAGCGCGCGCAACGACCCCGCTTTGAGCCGTTCTTCCAGCGCAAAACGGCGCTCGCGGGCCAGTGACCCGTGGTAGGGCAGTGCTATTTCGGTGTCGGCCAGCTTGTTGACGCGCGCCGCGATTTTCTCGGCTTGCGCGCGATTGTTGACGAACACCAACGTCGTTTTCGACTCCTGGATGTGCTTCAGCACCAGTGGCGCGACCGCCGGCCAGATGCTGCCTCCGACATTGCCGAGATCCGCGACCGGTGATTCGACGGAGATCTGCATCTCCTTTGTCATCCCGCAATCGACGATGGTGACCGGACGAAAGGCTTGGGTCCCATCACGTTCATCGCACCCGCCGAGGAAGCGCGCGACTTCCTCCAGCGGTCGTTGGGTTGCCGACAGCCCGATTCTCTGCGGCGGCTTCTCAACCAGCGCCTCCAGACGCTCCAGCGTCAGCGCCAAATGGGCACCGCGTTTCGTTCCGGCGATGGCGTGAATCTCGTCGACGATCACCGCGCGCACGCCGCTGAACATCCCACGCCCTCTCAGCGTGGTCAGCATGATATTGAGTGACTCCGGTGTCGTGATCAGGATGTGCGGGGCTTTCCGCAGCATTTTCGCGCGCGCGGAAGCGGGCGTGTCTCCGGTTCGAACGCCGACTCGAATCTCCGGAAACTCTTTGCCCTCGGCGCTGAAACGCTCGCGCAGCTCCCGCAGCGGACGATCCAGATTGCGCTGGATGTCGTTGTTCAGCGCCTTGAGCGGCGAGATGTAAAGCAGATGCACCGCGTTGGGGAGCGCTTCCTTTGCCCCGCGCGTGATCAGCTCATTGAGCTCCCACAGAAAAGCCGCAAGAGTCTTTCCCGTTCCGGTCGGCGCCAGGATGAGTGTGTGCTCGCCGCTGGCAATGGCCGGCCATCCTTTCTGCTGTGGATCGCTCGGGTTACCGAATGTCTCCTTGAACCACTTGCGTACGAGCGGATGGAATCGCGTGAGAGGTGAAGGACTTCGCGTCACGACACAGGTCGGCAGACGCCTGGCGACCGGGTGCTAGAGCACACGGCGGAGCTTCTGCGCCCCCCACTCGAGGATTCTTCCCGAAAGCGGACGCTTCCTGAACTCGTCCAGTTTTATCTCCTTCGACCACTTCAGGTCGTCCATGAATATTGAATCCATTTTCGCTCCGACGTTTCTGTCGAGCGCTACCAGTATCGATTCGTTGTTGAACGACATTGATCTGTTGTCGAAGTTCATCGATCCAACGTCCGACCACATTCCGTCCACAACTATCGTCTTGGCGTGCATCATGGTCGGTTCATATTCATAAACCTTTACACCACCCTCCAGCAGTTTTTCGTAGTAGGTGCGGCCGGCGTACCAGGTTGTCTTCACGTCAGTCTTGCTGCTTACCGTCAGAACCCTCACATCCACGCCGCGTTTCGCGGCCGCCAGCAGCAGCTGCAGGAAGTTCTCACCGGGTACGAAGTAGGAATTGGTGATGTAGAGCGTCCGACGCGCTCCGGCAATCGACAGCGCCAGGAATCTTTCGGCCGGTGTGCTGCCAGTGCTGGGGATGCTGTGCATCAGACCCGCCTGGACGTCGCCGACATCGGCGAAAGAGATCTTCGGGAAGAACATATCGCCGGTGAGAAGCTCACCCGTCGATTCCGCCCAGGCCGATGCGAACGCCGCCTGCAGCGCGGCGACCGTGGGTCCCTCGAAACGAACGTTGGTTTCGCGCCACTGATCCTCGTGGTGGCCGTCCCCGAGCCAGTAGTCGGCGAGTCCAAATCCACCCGTGTATCCGACTTTTCCGTCGACCACCACCACCCTGACGTGAGATCTTTGGGCTGCCTTCTGCAGCGTGTACCATCTTAGGGGCCTCAGCCACACCACTTCGACGCCCGCGTTCTTGAGGCTTCGGATCCAGTCCCGTTTGAGCGGCTGGGACCCGAAAGCATCGAGCAGCAGCAACACGCGCACTTTGTGCTGGGCCCGATCGATCAGGTATTTCGCCAGCGTGTCCGCCACCGCGCCCGGCTGGGAGTAGTACATCTGCACGGTGATTGTTCGCTGCGCCGACGCCAGGTCCTTCCATAATTGGGGGTAGGTGCCGATCCCGTTCAGCAGGATTTGAACGTTGTTTCCCGGATCGATGTGCGTCCCGGTAAACAGCTCGATGCTCCGGGTGAAAAGCGGGTCCTCGATGCTGGGCGGTCCGTCCTTGTCGCCCTCCGCGATTACGCTCTTTACCGGCGTGTCGTGGGTGATCGAAAGAATGCCGATCAGGGCCAGGATCAGCCCGAAGAGCACCAGTGCGGCGATTGCGATGTACTTGATCAGTGACATATTCTCTCTGCATGACCTTCGTGGCCCGTCGGCGAATCCCGACGCGTGCTATCGTCCTCGACCGGTCTCTTGAGTCGCTTCCGATATTCCGCTTGAGCGATTCCGCCGAGGACACGGCGATTTCCTTCTCTCCCGAGAGCGGTGGGAGATGGCGCGTGTTGCCCAGCCCCGGCGATCGGCTGCCGGGTACATTCGATCAGGACGTCTACATCGAGTTGCTCCACCGCTACCACGAGGCAGGCTCGCCCGAGGATGGGGTCGTCAGCTTTACGCTACACGCATTCCTCAGGTCGATCGGCCGACGCGTTGACGGCCGAACGTACGAACAACTGCGCTCGGCGCTGACGAGACTCGAGCGAACGATACTCGAATCGAGCGGGGTGTACGTTGCAGCCGGGGAAGCACAGCCGCTAGAAGGCCGCTTCACCATACTCTCTTCGGTGTCCATCGCGCGCAGGCGCATGGCCGAGAGGGAGCAATTCACCCTGTTCCCGGTCCTCGCTGCTTCGGAACCGGGTGATGCCCGGGTCACCATCGGACCCGTTATCCGCGCAAACATTGCCGCCGGGCACACCGTCACGCTGTCCGCCGCAAACTATCTCTCACTGACTAATCCCGTCGCTAGAAGACTGTACCGTCTGCTTGAAGTGGCGAGAGAAGAAGGCATGGTGACCTGGAGGGTCCCCCTGTCATCGCTCGCCGAGCAACTGCCGCTGACACAGCGCTATCCATCCCATTTGCAACGAGTGCTCCAACCCGCTCACGAGATGCTGCTGGCAGCCGGACTTTTACGGGATGCAGCCTTCAGACAGTTGAATCGCGACTGGCTCGTGGATTACGTACTTGCCTCACGGGCCGCCTGAGGTGTTCCGCCCGGCGGCGCTTGGGCGTCTTTGGGGGAACACTCTTCGCGTCAGGACCGTATTAATTAGCTTAAAGTCAGGTCCCGAGCACTAAAGGGGCCGACCGCGGTCATCCCGGTGCGCCGAGGTAATGATGGCGCGCCTTCTTTTATCTCCAAGAGCGTATGTCCCGATCCAGAAAAAGCCTGCTCCTCGGCCTCGCGCTGATTCCGCTGATGGCCGGAGGCTTCGTGTTTCAGCAGCGCGAGAGCCAGCAAGGCGCTCGTCTTCTCGACCAGGTGCTGAACATCGTCTCCACCCGCTTTGTCGACACCGTCGACGCGGCCACCCTCTACGAGAAGGCAGCCCGCGGTCTGGTCCGTGAGCTCAATGATCCCTACAGCGTTTTACTGTCGCCGAAAGAGCTCTCGACTTTCAACGCGCAGACGAACGGTCGGTATGCTGGAATCGGAATGGAGATCGCGGAAACCCAGGGCTTCATCACCGTCCAGCGGGTATTCCCCCACACTCCGGCCGAACAGGCGGGCGTACAGGAAGGTGACCGCATCAACTTCATCGATACCACCAACATTCGCGGCTGGACCGTCTCCCAGACGTCAGACGCGCTGAAAGGAAATCCCGGCAGCAAGGTCAAGGTCAAGTTCTCCCGACCCGGCGTGCCCGAGCTGATTCCGATCACCTTTACTCGCGCGGTCGTCAACATCCCGGCGGTTCCCTACGCGATCATGCTCGATGGCAAGATCGGGTACGTCCCGCTTCTTCAGTTCAATGAGAGCGCCCGCGACGAGCTCGAAAACTCCGTTACACGTCTCTCACGTGAAGGCGCCAAGGGCGTTGTCATCGATTTGCGCGGAAACCCCGGCGGCATTCTCGATCAGTCGCTGAGCGTCAGCAATCTCTTTTTGAGAAAGGGTCAGCAGATCTCCAGCATCCGCGCCCGCAGCGGTGAGAATCAGACTTTCGTGGCGCAGGATGATCCCGTTGCTCCGACGATTCCGCTCATTCTGCTCACGGACGGTAGAAGTGCTTCAGCGTCCGAGATCGTAGCAGGCGCTCTGCAGGATCACGATCGCGCTTTGATCGTCGGAACGACTTCATTCGGCAAAGGCCTCGTTCAGTCGGTGTTCCCTCTCGATGGCGGGTACGCCCTCAAGATGACCACCGCCAAGTGGTACACGCCCAATGGCCGCTCCATCCAGAAGGAGAGAAAACTCCTGCCCAGCGGCGATTTCGTGGAAGTGATGCCGGATTCGCTCGAGACAGATTCCGTGCGCCGCTCACGTCCCGCTTTCAAGTCCGACGCTGGACGTGTTGTGTACGGCGGCGGTGCGATCACTCCCGATATCATCGTGCGGCCGGATACCCTGACGACCGCCGAGCAGAAAGTCTTCAACGCTTTTGCCCCCAAGACGGCGGATGTAAGGGCGACGCTGATGGACTATTCGCTCGAGTTGAAGAAGACCGTGCGTCCAGATTTCACCGTACCGGCGACCTGGCGCGAAGAGTTCTATCGCCGGCTCCAGGCAAAGGGCGTCACCATCGACCACGCGCAGTACGAGCAGGCCAGCTCGGAGATCGATAGGCTGCTCGGAAACACAGTTGCCCGGTTGGCATTCGGAGATTCAACGGCCAAGCGCCGCAGCGTTCCCGAAGACAACCAGCTTCAGCACGCGATTGACGTTCTCAAGCAGAGCACCTCGCAGAAGGATCTGTTCGTGATCGCTCAGCGGGAGCAGTCCATGGCTTCGGCCACGGCACGTCCTTAAGAGCTCCAGGCCAAAAAACTCCGGCGACCGAAATCGCCGGAGTTTTTTTTGGCTGTAAGCTGCCCGTTGCTCTTTAAGGCCACTGATGCTTGTCGGAGAATTTGTTGCCGAAGACCTCTTGCAGAACTTCTTTGGGATCCGCGGTGCGAACTATCACATCGAGTTTCTCCGCCAGCAGGATCGGCCTGGTGAACTGGCGGTACCGGCCATAGCCGTGACAGAAACACAGTGGGCCTTTTCGGTTGATGTCGCCCAGTAGAATGTCGGGCTCGCCGAAGATCGTCATGGCGTAGAAGAAGTTCAGACTCTTGGGTCTGGGCAGGTCGCTTTGCCGGACGTTTCGCGGCAGACTGCCGTGTTTGCCCCACTGTACGTCGACCGCAACCTGCGACCGCGGCCAGCTGGTATGCAGTATCGAGCCATGCCAGTAAGTCCAGAGGTCTGTGGGGGCGTAAGTCGTGTCGTAGCCTACCCATAGCACTTCTTCGTCGGTCGGGACCGTGAAGGGGATCCAGGCTCCGTGGACGTCGTCCCGCCAGAGGAGATGATAGGCAATGATCCGCAGGGCCGGGTGGAGAACCGCGACGGCCCGTGACAGCGGGAACGTTTCATCTCTTTGGAGGTATAAGACCGGTGCCAGGCGCCGTGCCAGGAGCGCCCCTTCATCTGAAGGAGCAAGTGCGCCAGGCAGATTGGTCGGTCGGAGCGGGATGTGGGCATGAGGACCGCAGGCTGTGACAAGCATTAGCGTCAGACCCAGGAAAGTCCGCTCACGAATCTGGATGGCGATTCTCCTCTAAGGGATGGCCGTCAACAAGTCACCTTACGCGACGCGAACCGCGCAGCGCCGTGTTCGTTGCAACTGGAGAGCTCATGCGCAAGCCACGTCCGAACGCGTACAATCCCGCTCAGGCCCTTTTCCTCATCAGCAACGACCGCAGTGGATCCCCGCTCAGTTGCCCTTCCTGCTCGGGATCCATAGAGCGCGACCCGCGGGAGGTGCCTCCCCCGCAGTTCGCTCACGTTACCCTGAGGTGCAAAAGCTGCGGCAGAACAGCGCATTACGTCGCCGGCGCGGCGTAATCTGACAGCCTGTTGCACAAAACTTGCCCTCCTGCTCGCTTGCCGGAGGGATAGTGCGTCACGCGGACGCGCATCCGGCGAAGCGGCAGCCGCAGCTCGATGTCGCTAGCTATGGTAGACGCTTTACAGATTGCCCTGCGGGGGAAGAGGATTAGTTCAATGGCACGCATCACGGGTACGGTCAAATGGTTCAACGACGCCAAAGGATTCGGCTTCATCTCGCGGGAGGGCGGACCTGACGTCTTCGTTCACTTCAGCGCGATCGGTGGCAGTGGTTTCAAGTCTCTCGCCGAAGGCGACAAAGTCGAGTTCGAAGTCGTGCAAGGTCAGAAAGGACCCCAGGCGGCAGACGTAACAAAAGTCAGCTGACTTCGAGCTTTCGCGGAAAGCCTCGCTTCGGCGAGGCTTTTTTGCATCATCCGCGTCACAAAACTTGTTTTCCACAGGCGGCATTTGATTTGCCTTGATGCACACCAGTGGAATCTCAACTCGCGTCGAGAGGAGTGCGCTGATGGCCGCAATCTGGAAGGGCTCGCTGACCTTTGGCCTCGTCAACATTCCGGTAGAGTTGAAGACGGCGGTGCGCGCGGATCATATCAGTTTCCGGCTGCTGCACGAAGCAGATCTGTCGCCGGTGAAGTATGAGCGCATTTGCACCGCCGACGGTGAGCCCGTTCCCTGGAACGAGATAGTGAAGGGCTACGAATACGAGAAAGGCAAATTCGTCGTGCTCACCGACGAAGATTTCAAGACGGCTGCCCTCGAGCAATCGAAGACCATCGACATACTCGATTTCGTGAAGCAGGACGAGATCGATCCGCGCTACTTCGAGACACCGTACTACCTGGTTCCCGCGAAGGGTGGTGAGAAGCCGTACGCGTTGCTGCGCGAGGCGATTCGGAAAACCGGCTCCGTCGGAATCGGCAAGATCATCATTCGGCAGACCCAGCACCTCGCTGGAGTAAAAGTGGTCGGCGAAGCGCTGGTGCTCGAGATCATGCGCTTTGCCAACGAGCTGGTCGCAGCCGATGAATTCAATTTCCCCAGTCGCGAGGCGGTGCGACCGCAGGAGCTGCAGATGGCCGAACAGCTCGTGGAAAATCTCGCCGAGCCTTTCGACCCGACACGCTACACCGACGAGTATCGCGCCAACCTGATGCGCGTCATCAAAGCCAAGATGAAGGGCAAGAAGCCCAAGCTCGAGGAGCCGGAGGGCGAAGAGCCCGATAGTGGCGTGCTGGATCTGATGTCGCGCTTGCGGGCGAGTCTCGAGGAAGGCAGCGGGAAGAAGGGCGCCGTGCGCGCGAAACGGAAAGCAGTCGCCGCCAGTCGCAAATCTGCCAAGCCGAAGAAGACGAAGACCGCTTAGAATCGCGCATGGCTGTTAAGTCGGCTGCTAGCCCGAAATCAGGCGCTCGCGCCCAGCTCGCCGAGTATCGAAAAAAGCGGGACTTCACGCGCACGCGCGAACCATCAGGCGAAAAGAGTCCCTCACCTGCTCGCGCCGGCCGGCTGCGTTTCGTGATCCAGAAACACGCCGCCAGTCATCTCCATTTCGATTTGCGTCTCGAGCTCGATGGAGTGATGAAAAGTTGGGCCGTCCCAAAGGGTCCCAGCCTCGATCCGTCGGTCAAGCGGCTGGCGATGCAGGTCGAGGATCATCCAATCGATTACAACTCCTTCGAGGGAACGATCCCCAAAGGTGAGTACGGGGGCGGAACCGTGATGCTATGGGATCGCGGAACCTATTCGTCGGATGTCGCCGCTTCAGCGGATGAAGAGGAGGACGTCATACGCGAAGGGCTGAAACGCGGCGATCTCAAGATCAGCTTTCACGGCGAGCGGCTTCACGGCTCGTTCGCGCTCGTTCGCATGAAGTTCGCCCGCGATCGATCGAGCTCGTCGAAGCCCCAATGGCTTCTCATCAAGCACCGCGACGAATTCGCGACGGACGAAGACGTCGTCGCAGACAACATGACGTCAGTCGATACCGGCAGGACAATGGAAGAAATCG
>Ga0070696_100002246_pt1 | contig 12728 bp, 11 predicted proteins | sample KBSK1253metaG_FD_65474 | JGI IMG/M metagenome (GOLD analysis project Ga0070696, IMG submission 65474) | Corn, switchgrass and miscanthus rhizosphere microbial communities from Kellogg Biological Station, Michigan, USA - KBS K1-25-3 metaG | ecosystem: Host-associated > Plants > Roots >... | reverse complement strand
GCACTACCATCCGCGTCGATGGCCGTCGGCTCCTCCAACGACTTCGACCTCGTCGTCCTCGGCGCCGGCACAGGCGGGTATACCGCGGCATTCCGAGCGGCCCAGCTGGGCCTGAAGGTCGCCCTCGTCGATCAGAGCAAGATCGGCGGCACCTGCCTCCACATCGGCTGCATCCCGACGAAGGCCCTGCTCGAATCGGCCGCGTTCGCCGAGCGCATCCGGCACGCCAAGGAGTACGGGATCGGGGTGGACGACCCGGTCATCGACTACGCGGCGATGACCGCGCGGCGCGACCAGGTCGTCAAGCGCCTGTGGACCGGGCTCAAGAGCCTCGTCGACAAGAACAAGGTCACCTGGGTCCAGGGGGTGGGCCGCCTCGACGGGCCGACGAAGGTCGTCGTCAAGATGGAGCCGGACGCCGACAACCCCGGCGGCGAGCGGGTCCTGTCCGGGACCGATGTGATCCTCGCCACCGGCTCGCGGGTCAAGTCGCTGCCCGGCCTCGAGCCTGACGGCAAGCGAATCGTCACCTCGGACGACATCCTCACCGGCGCGCCGCTGCCCAAGGACGTGATCGTGATCGGGGCGGGCGCGGTCGGGGTCGAGTTCGCCTCGATGTACCACGACCTGGGGGTCAAGACGACGCTGCTCGAGTACCTGCCGGCGCTCGTGCCGCTGGAGGACCGCGAGGTCAGCCAGGCGCTGGAGCGGAGCTTCACGCGCCGGGGCATGACAGTGATGACGAGCGCCCGGTTCGACACGAAGGCCGTCAAGGCGACCAAGACCGGCGTCACCCTCTCGGTCGGGCCGGAGGGCAAGGAGGCGAGCGAGCTCTCGGCGGAGATGCTGCTCGTCGCCACCGGCCGCGCCCCGAACGTCGAGGGCGTTGGCCTCGAGACGACGAAGGCCGAGATCGAGAAGGGCTTCGTCAAGGTCGACCTGAAGACGATGCGCACGCGCGAGCCGCATCTGTATGCAATCGGTGACGCCGTGGGCGGGCTCATGCTGGCCCACACCGCCGGCCACGAGGGCATCCTCGCGGCGCACACCATCGCCGGCGACAAGGACACGCACCCGATGGACTACACGGCCCAGCCCCGCGCGACCTACTGCCGCCCCGAGATCGCCTCGGTCGGCCTGACGGAGCAGCAGGCGCAGGAGCGCGGCCTGCCCTACAAGGTCGGCAAGGTGCCGTTCCAGGCGATCGCCAAGGCGATCATCGGCGGCGAGTACGAGGGCTTCGCCAAGGTCATCGGCAACACGGAGACAGGCGACACGCTCGGCGTGCACGTGATCGGCCCGCACGCGACCGACCTGATCGCCGAGGCGACGCTCGCCTTCTCGCTCGAGGCGACACCGTGGGAGATCGGGGCGGCGACGCACCCCCACCCGACGCTCTCCGAGGTCATCGGCGAGGCGACCCTCGCCGTCGACGGCCGGTCCATCAACTTCTGATGGCCGCCCCGGGTTTCGGCTGATGGCCGCGACGAAGCCGAAGGCGGGAGTCTCGGACCTCGCGGCATCGGTGGGGCTGACCGACGACGACCTGATCGCGATGTACCGGGTCATCTCCACGGCGCGCGCGGTCGACGAGCGGATGTGGATCCTGAATCGCGCGGGCCGGATCCCGTTCGTGATCAGCGGCCAGGGCCACGAGGGCGCGCAGACCGCCATCGCCTGGCCTCTGGAGAAGAAGAAGGACTGGATCGCGCCGTTCTACCGCTCGATCGCGACCTGCCTCACCTTCGGCATGGAGGCGCGGGACATCCTCACCGCGCAGTACGCCAAGGCGATCGATCTCTCGTCCGGCGGGCGCCAGATGCCAGGTCACTACGGCAACGTCGCGAACAACCTCGTCTCGCTGTCGTCGCCGGTCGCGACCCAGATGCTCCATGCGGTCGGGATCGCCCTCGCGGCGAAGCTCCGCAAGACGGGCCAGGTGGCGCTGACGACGATGGGTGAGGGTTCGTCCAACCAGGGCGACGTGCACGAAGGCCTCAACTTCGCCGCGATCCACAAGCTCCCGTTCATCCTGTGCATCGAGAACAACGGCCACGCGATCAGCGTGCCGGTGTCGAAGCAGCTCGCCGTGCCGGACGTGGCGGCTCGCGCTTCCGGCTACGGGATCCCGGGCGTCATCGTCGACGGCGCCGACGTGCTCGGCTGCTATCGCGCCGCGAAGGAGGCCGTCGATCGGGCCCGGCGGGGCGAAGGTCCGACGCTGATCGAGGCCAAGGTGATCCGGCTCACCGCCCACTCGAGCGACGACCAGCAGACCAAGTATCGCTCGGCCGAGGAGCTCGCGGACCTGCAGGCCCAGGACCCGCTGCCCCGATTCCGCAGGGAGCTCAAGGACGCCGGCGTGCTCACGGACGAGCTCGAGGCGAAGATCGCCGCCGATGTCAAGGCGGACATCGACGCCGCCACGGACTACGCGGAGAGCGCCGCCGACCCGGACCCGAGCACGGCCATGAAGTGGGTCTTCGCCGAGGACTGGCCGGGCGAGACGCCCCCGACCTGGGGCTTCGGCGGCAGCCACGGCCTCGAGGGCCACGAGGGCGACAAGTCGGCCGCCGAAGGCGCGGTCGACTGATGGCGCTCAAGACGTTCATCGAGGCGGTCCGCGAGACGCTCGCCGAGGAGATGCGCCGGGACGAGGCCGTGATCGTCCTGGGCGAGGACGTCGGGCTCAAGGGCGGCGTTTTCCTCGCGACCGACGGCCTGTTCGGCGAGTTCGGCGAGGATCGCGTGATCGACACCCCGCTCACCGAGTCGATGATCATCGGCACCTCGATCGGGGCCGCGATGAACGGCCTGCGGCCGGTCGCCGAGATCCAGTTCGCGGACTTCATCCACCCGGCCTTCAACCAGCTCGTGTCCGAGGCTGCGCGGATGCGCTACCGCTCGAACAACGGCTTCGGCGTGCCCATGACGGTCCGGGCGCCGTATGGCGGCGGCGTGCACGGCGCGCTGTACCACTCGCAGTCGGTGGAGGCCTTCTTCGCCCACGTGCCGGGCCTCAAGGTCGTCATCCCCTCGACCCCGTACGACGCTGCCGGCCTCCTGCGCTCGTCCATCCGCGACGACGACCCCGTGCTCTTCTTCGAGCACAAGAAGATGTACCGATCGGTGCGCGGCGACGTTCCCGCGGGCGACTACACCGTCCCCCTGGGCAAGGCGGCGATCACCCATCCGGGCACGCAGATCACGGTCATCGCGTACGGGCTGATGGCGCACTACGCGCTGGAGGCGGCCGACGTGGTCGCGGAAGACGGGATCAGCGTCGAGGTCGTCGACCTGCGGACGCTGCGGCCGCTCGACAAGGAGACGGTGCTCGGCTCCGTGCGCAAGACCGGGAAGTGTCTGATCGTGTACGAGGACAACCGGTTCCTGGGCTACGGCGCGGAGCTCAGCGCGATCATCGCCGAGGAGGCGTTCGACTACCTCGACGGGCCGGTCTCCCGCGTCGCGGGACCCGACGTGCCCGGGGTGCCCTACAACCACGTCCTCGAGGACTGGTTCATGGTCAACCCGGAGAAGATCGCCGACGGGATCCGCAAGCTCGCGGCGTACTGACACGAATGGACGCGACTGAGCTCGGGGCCGAGCTTCGCGCGCTGCTGGTCCCGTACGAGGACGTCCTCGAGTCGGACGAGCTGTACGGCATCGAGGTGCTGCACCGCCCTGGCTCCAAGATGCATGACTGGTTCGCGGGCGTCCGGCCGGGGAAGGGGACCGCGAAGCTGATGCTGCTCCCGATCAAGTCGCGCCCGGAGCTGCTCGAGGGCATCTCGCCGGCGCTGCGGATGCGGGTTTCGGGTGACGCCCTGTTCACGCTCAAAGCCGGAGACGAGGCGCTCCTCCCCGAGCTCGGCGGGGTCGTGGCCAAGGCATTCGATGCGTACGTGGGCACACCGCCCGACGGCGACGGATGACGGCCGCGACGGCAGACCTCGCCGCGGTCCACGACCGGCTGAAGGCGATTCTCGCGCCGTACCGCGACGAGCTCCACGTTGCTTCGGACGGGCCGGGCGGGATGAGCCTGGAGCTGCCGGCCTACAAGGGCGAGCCGTGGGGCTTTGTTGCCGCGACCCGGCTCGGCAAGCGCTACGTCAGCTACTACCTGATGGGCGTGTACGGCGACGCGGGCCTCGCCGGGTCCATCTCGCCGGAGCTCAAGCGGCGGATGCAGGGCAAGTCCTGCTTCAACTTCACCAAGATCGACGAGCCGCTCTTCGGCGAGCTCGCGGCGCTCACCGCGAAGAGCATCGAGCGCCAGCCGGCGATCACCGAGGCCGCGCTGAAGGCAAGGCCCCGCCGCTAGCCGAGCGGGCTCACTGGCCCGAGCTCTGCCCGAGCAGGGCCTTCAGGTCGAAGATCGTCTGGTTCCCGGACGGCAGGAGCATGACCTGGATCTTGTCGGTCAGCTTCTGGATGTACTGGTACTGCAGGATCTGGTCGGTCAGCGAGGCGTTGAGCAGATCGTTCGCCTTCGACTGGCCTTCCGCGAGCGTGACCGTCGCATCGGCCTGGCCCTTCGCCGCCGCAACCGCCTGCTGGGCCTGGATCTGCTTCTGGGCGAGGATCTGCTGCTCGGTCTGGACCTGCTGCTGGGCGACCTGCTTGGCTTCGATCGCCTGCTGGAATGCATCCGAGAACGCGATGTTGGCGATGTAGATGTCGTCCACGACGATGTGGTACTGCGCCAGGTTTGCCGCGAGCTGGCCCTTGGCCAGGGACCGGATCTCGTCGCGCTTGGCCAGGATGTCGTTGACCGAGTAGTCGGGCACGACGGTCTTGATGAAGTCGTTGAAGGCCGGGTCGATGATCTTGGCCGCGAAGTCCGTGCCGACGCGCTGGAACAGGTCGGAGGCGAACTGCCCATCGATGTGGTAGTTCATGACCCCGGTCAGCTTGACGGTCTGGAGCTCCTTCGAAGCGGCGTCGATCTCCTGGAACTCGTGCGGCTGGACGCGCGTGTCGACGTTGGTCACGTGCTGGTAGATCGGGACGACGACATGCAGACCGGGCTCGAGGGTCACCGTCTGCACCTGGCCGAAATTGGTCACGACGCCGACATTGCCGGCGGGCACCTCGACGAATGGCCCGGCCAGGCCGATGACGACGATGAGGGCGCCGATGAACCCGCCCACGAGCCCCCGCGCGATATGGGTTCCGCCGGCCGGTGCACGGTTGCCCTCGCGATCCGTGACGCCGCGGCCCAGCGGCAGGAAGATCCCGAACAGGCCGGACGCGATGACGACGAGCACGCCGGCCAGAACCACGAAGATGTTGAGCATCGGAAAACCCGCTCCTCCACCGCGCCTCCGCCCATCAGGCGGCCCTCGACGCGTGCCCTGAGCCTAGTCCGTTCGCGGCGAGGCGCATCCCGGGGCCGGCGGGTCGCGGCGCAGGCGCCGGAGATGCGGCAGACTAGCCGCCGAATGCGCGAGCGGAGGTAGGCCACGTGGCGAAGGTGACGATGCCCCAGCTCGGCGAGAGCGTCGCCGAGGGGACGATCGGCAAGTGGCTCAAGAAGCCGGGCGACCACGTCGCGAAGTACGAGCCGCTGCTCGAGGTCATCACCGACAAGGTCAATGCCGAGGTGCCGTCGCCGTTCGAGGGCGTGCTCAAGGAGATCCTCGTCGAGGAGGGCGCGACCGTCCCGAACAACGCCGAGATCGCGGTCATCGATGAGGGTGGCGCCGCGGCAGAGGCCCCGGCGAAGGCCGACCCCGCCACGGCAGCAGCACCGGCCAAGCCCGCGAAAGCCGCGGCCCCGAGCCCGACGGAGCCCGCCCCGACCCAGCCCGCTCCCGCCAAGACCGACACCGCGCCGCCCCAGGGCACGAGTTCCGCCGCCGCGTCGCCGATGGCCTCGACCACTCCCAGCGCCGCGCCTGCGCATGGCCCAGCCGGCTCCGACGAACGGGCGCCGCACGAGCTGCCCGGCAACGCCGACGCGCGCATGACCCCCGCCGTTCGTCGCCTGCTCCGGGAGCACGGCCTCACCGCGGCGATGATCGTCGGCACGGGCGGTGGCGGCCGGATCACGCGCGAGGACGTCTCGGATTTCGTCGAGAGCCAGCGCACCGGCCAGCCCGTAGGCAAGCAGAACGCCGGCGGCGCCCCCGCCGCGGCTGCGCCGGCAGGAGCCGCCGCTCCCGCCCCCGTTGGCCCGGGTCGCGCCTCCGAGGCGGCGTCTCCGCCCGCACCGCCTGCCGCTCCTCGAGCCGCCGCCCCCGCCGCCAAGGCAGGTGCATCGATCGCCTTCCCGGAGGGCGCCGACGAAGTCCTGGTGCCCATGACCCAGATGCGCAAGGGCATCGCGGCGCAGATGACCCGCGCGCTCCAGGTCCCGCACGCGTACGTGCAGATGGAGGTCGACGTCTCCAGCCTGGCCCGATTCCGCGACCGCAACAAGCGCGACTACCAGGCCCGCGAGGGGGTCTCCCTGAGCTTCGTCCCCTTCGTCGTCAAGGCCTCCGCGGAGGCCCTGAAGCGGAATCCGAGCTTCAACGCGCACTGGACCGACGAGGGTCTGCTCGCCAAGCGCCGGATCAACATCGGCATCGCGGTCGCCCTCGACGACGGCCTGATCGTCCCGGTGATCCGCGACGTCGACAACCTGTCGATCCACGGGCTCAACAGGGCGATCGCCGAGGTGTCGGACCGCGCTCGAGCCGGCCACCTCCGGGTCGATGACTTCGGCGGGGGCACCTTCACAGTCGACAACACGGGCTGGCTCGGCACGAACATGGTCATGCCGATCATCAACGTGCCCGAGGTCGGCATCGTGACCATGGACCGGATCACGAAACGCCCGGTCGTGGTCGAGACGCCCGACGGCGACGTGATCGGCATCCGGTCGGTCATGAACATGGTCCTCGGCGTCGATCACCGCGCCAATGACGGCGCCGGTGGCGCGGCGCTGCTGCGCGATATCAAGGCCTGGCTGGAGGCGGTTGGCACTGAGACGCCGATCTACTGATCGGCAGCGGCGCGGGAGGTGACGGCATGACCGAGCCGCGACCGCGGGCGCGCCGGGCGAAGGCACCGGCTCGCAAGCCTCCGACGCTCAAGCCGGCGAATGCCAAGCCCGCGACCCCGAAGGCTCGGCGCCCGCGCGCGAAGCCGACGACCTCCCCCGCGGTCGAGCCGGCGCTGACCTCTGGTCCGCGCAGGATCTGGGTTTCGGGCGCGAACGGCTTCGTCGGCATGCAGGTGGCGCGCGTGCTGCGGATGCGCGGCGATGAGGTCATCGCGCCCGTCCGCGACCTGCGCAAGGCCACCGACCTCGTGGACATGGGCGTCACGGTCTACGAGGACGACCTCCAGGACGTCGATCGCCTCACGGCGTCGATGCGCGACCTCGACGCGGTGATCCATGCGGCCGGCAGCTATCGCGTCGGCATCAGCCGCGAGGAGCGCGGCCCGATGTGGGACGCCAACATCGGCACGACGACGCGGGTGCTCGATGCGGCGGAAGCGGCCAAGGCGCCGCGGATCGTCTACGTCTCCACGGTCGGCGTGTTCGGCAACACGAAGGGCAAGGTCGTCGACGAGACGTATCGGCGCGATGTCCGCGATGGCTTCCTCGGCTGGTACGACGAGACGAAGTTCGGCGCCCACGAGGTCGCACTCCAGCGGAGCCGGGCCGGCGCGCCGATCGTGTTCGTCCTGCCGAGCCAGGTCTACGGTCCCGCCGACCACTCCGCGGTCGGCGAGCAGCTCGCCATGGCGTACGGCGGGAGGCTGCCGTACCGGGCGCTCGAGGGCGTCGGCCTGGGGTTCGTCCATGTCGACGATCTGGCAGTCGGCATCGTCGCCGCGCTCGACACCGGGACGGTGAATCGGGCCTACGTGCTGTCGGGCCCCCGGCATCGCCTCGGCGAGGCACTGGCCATCGCCGCCCGCCTTGGCCATCACCGGCTGCCTCGGATGGCGGTTCCGGACGCGGCCCTCCGGCTGATGGCGCCGATCGGAAGGGTCATCGGGCAGCCGAACCTGCGGGAGATCGTCAGCTCGTCGGCCGGCGTGACGTACTGGGCATCGAACGAGCGGGCGGGCCGCGAGCTCGACTGGCACCCGCGCGACCTCGAGGACGGCCTCCGGGACACGTTCGAGGCCCTCGCAGACCGCGCTTACACTCGATCCTGATGCAGCGCCAGCTCCCGATCTTCGAGCCCGACACCGGCGCCGGTCACCACGGCAACGCCGAGCCGATCACGATCGCGATGGGCGGGGGAGCGTTCGCGCCGGCGTCGGACGGGTCGGTCGCGCTCCGTCGGCACCCAGAGTGGATCCGCGCCAAGCTGCCCTCGGGTGAGAACTACCACGACCTCAAGCGCCTGCTCCGCGGCCTGAACCTCAACACCGTCTGCGAGGAGGCCCACTGCCCGAACATCGGGGAGTGCTGGGACCAGCGCACGGCCACGATCATGATCCTTGGCGACACGTGCACCCGGGCGTGCGGCTTCTGCAACGTCAAGACGGGCCGGCCCACCTGGTTCGACGAGGACGAGCCGCGCCGCGTTGCCGACGCGATCGAACAGCTGGGGCTCGAGCACGTCGTGGTCACCTCGGTCGCCCGCGACGACCTGCCGGACGGCGGGGCGCACGTCTTCGCCGAGACGATCCGGCTCCTCCGGGAGCGCGTGCCGGGCATGGGCGTCGAGGTGCTCATCCCCGACTTCAACGGCGACGAGGCGCCGCTTCGGGACGTGATGGCCGCCCGGCCGGACATCCTCAACCACAACCTCGAGACCGTTCGCCGGCTCCAGAAGCCTGTCCGGAAGCGGGCACGCTGGGATCGCTCGCTCGGCGTGCTGGAGCGGGCGAAGGCCTATGCGGCGGAGGCGCCGTACGCGGTCCACACCAAGAGCTCGCTGATGGTCGGGCTGGGGGAGACCCGCGACGAGCTCACCGAGGCGTTCGAGGCGCTGCGGGAGGCCGACTGCGACATCCTGACGATCGGCCAGTACCTGCGGCCCTCGCTCAAGCACCTCCCGGTCGAGCGCTATTACCACCCCGACGAGTTCGCCGAGATGAAGTCCGCCGCGCAGGCGCTCGGGTTCAAGCACGTCGAATCCGGGCCGCTCGTCCGCTCGAGCTATCACGCCCGCGACCAGGTCCCGGGCGCCGAGCTCAAGGCGATGCGCCGGCGTCAGGCGACGATCGGCGTGGATGGGCGAGTGGTCCCGCTCGCGGGCTGACAGTCCCGACTCCGGGTGTTGCCTGAATCGAACATCCGTTCTATTCTGCGGCGATGCGGCCCGAATACCGCGAGGAGCCATGCCGCTCGGCCCTGAACCGGGTCAAGGGCATGATGTTCGGCTGGTCGCTCAACCCGTACATGGGCTGCGCCCATCAGTGCACGTTCTGCTACGTCCGCGCTTTCGAGAAGCGTGCCGACCGCCCCTCCGACGACCGCTACGGCACCTCGATCCGCGTGAAGACGAACGTCGCCGACGTGCTGCGCAGGGAGCTGTCGCGGCGGAGCTGGAAGGGCGAGATGGTCGCGATCGGCGCGGCGACGGATCCGTACCAGCCCGCCGAGGGCCACTACCGGCTGACTCGCGGCTGCCTGCAGGTGTTGGCGGAGGCCGCGAACCCGTTCTCGATCATCACCCGCGGCCCGATGATCGTGCGCGACGTCGGCGTCCTGGTCGAGGCGGCGCAGCGGGCCAGCGTTTCGGTGACGTTCTCGGTGCCAACCCTCGATGACCGGATCTGGCGCCTGACGGAGCCGAACACGCCGCCGCCGCGGCAGCGCCTGCGCGCGCTTGCGACGCTTCGCGCCGCCGGGATCGAGGCCGGCGTGGGCATGGCGCCGATCCTGCCCGGACTTTCGGACAAGCCGGAGCTCATGGCCGACGTCGTGAAGGCGGCCCGGGATGCAGGTGCCACCTCGATCTGGACGAACGTGCTCTACCTCCGACCTGGGACGCGCGAGCACTTCCTCGACCACCTCGCGCGCGACTGGCCGGAGCTCGTGCCCCGCTATGAGCGCCTGTACCGCGGGCGCGCCTACCTCGGGAAAGCGGAGATCGAGCCCGTCCGTCGCGAGGTCGCCGAGCTCCGCCACCGCTTCGCCGTGGCCGATCCGGTCCATGCTCAGCGGCCGCCGAGGACCGTCGAGGCGACCAAGGCCAAGAGCGCGGGCACGCGGCGGGCGCCATTGCCCAGGCTCGCCGGCGCCGACCAGCTCAGCCTGGAGCTGTCAACCGCCGCGTAGCCGTGTTCGGCTTCGGCGGCCGCCTGCCTTCGCTATCCTCAGGCGCCACATGCCGCGGTCCCTCCCCCGAACCATCCCCCTCGCCGAGCTTCACTGCCACCTGGGCGCGGCGGTTACGCCGGCGATCATGTGGGGCATCGCCCACGCCCAGGGCATCAAGCTCCCGACGAAGGACTACTGGGAGTTCCGCGACCTGATCACGGTCGGGCGCAAGGGTTCGAAGTCCTTCGACGGCTATCTCCAGCTGTTCCACTGGACGGAGCTCATCCAGAGCTCGCCGCTGGCCGTCGAGCGCTCCGTGTACGAGGTCGTTGGGGGCGCCTACCGCAAGAACAACATCACGACGATGGAGCTCCGCTTCAACCCGATGAAGCGGAACCGCGGCGGCGAGCAGGACCTCGACCACATCATCGCCGCGGCGGTGCGCGGGATGGACCGGGCGGTGCTCGAGTACCCGATCAAGCCGGGCCTGATCTTCTGCCTCGATCGGGCGTTCCCGTACGAGCTGAACGAGATCATCGCGGAGAAGGCGATCGCCTGGCGGGATCGCGGCGTCGTCGGCATCGACATGGCGGGCCCGGAATCCGCGACCTTCCGCGTCGCCGACTACAAGCGCCTCTTCCGCCGCGCCCGGCAGTTCGGGCTGGGCCTCACGTTCCATACCGGCGAGGCGGGACCGGCCGAGGAGGTGGCGCGCGTCGTCGAGCTCCTCGAGCCGGATCGGATCGGGCACGGCGTGAAAGCCGCCTATGACCCCCGCGCGATGGCGATGCTCCAGGAGCGCGGCATCGTGCTCGAGGTGTGCCCGACCTCGAACTTGAACACGCGCGTCGTGTCGGGCTGGGACGAGCTGCGCTGGATCTTCGACACGTTCCGGCGCAACGGCGTCCGCTTCATCATCAGCACCGACGGGCCGGAGATGCTCCAGACCTACATCCGCGACGAGATGGCCACCCTCGGCCGCCTGGGCATCCTCTCGGTCGAGGAGCAGGAGCAGGTCGCGGCGACCGCGATGGCCTCGTCGTTCGTGCCCAACGTGTCGGACGTGTCGCTCAGCCAGCGGCGTCCCGCCGCCCGCCAGGTCGTGGAGCGCGAAGAGGCCTAGTCGGCCTGGTCCGGGGTCAACGTCTCCGCGTCGATCCGGTAGGTGCAGCAGCGATCGCCCGACGCGATGTGCGTCTCGCGGACGACGCCGTCGCCGAGGAGCTCGCGGAAGAGCGCGAGCTCGGCGTCGCAGGGCGCCGAGGTCCGGCGGGCGATCTTGTCGATCGCGCAGTTGTGCTCCCGGAGGCGCAGCGTGCCGTCGCCGTCGACGATCGCCTCGGCGAGGTAGCCCGCCTCGTCCTGGAGGACCGCCAGCGCCTGGACCCGCTCGGCGAGGCTGGCGTCCTCGGGCAGCCGCTCGGCCATGCGCCGCCGCGTCCGGTCACCGATCTGCCGCCGCCTCGCGGCGAATACCTGCTCGACGAGGTCGTCCCCGCCGACGGCTTCGATCGCCTTGACCAGCCCGGAGGCGAATCCGCCGTAGTCGGTCGGGAAGAGGCCCTGCGCATCGGCGGTGACGTCGTACACGTGGCGCGGTCGACCGACGCCGTGCTTCTCGGCGGCGTGGCTGACGAGGCCGGCGGCCTCGAGCGCATGGAGCTGCTGGAGGATCCCGGTTCGACTGGCGCCGAGCGCCGAGGCCAGGGCGTCGGGCGAGCTTGGGCCGGCCTGGCGGAGATGGACGAGGATTCCACGTCGAAGCGACGACGGGGTGCCCGCATCGGCATCCCTCCGCGTGACGTTGAGCGGAATCGAGCTGCCGCCGGTTTCGAGGCCGGCCAACCCTGCCTCGGGCATGGCCGTGACGGTAGCAGGAAACCCCCAATCGAGCCGCTCGCGCGCGACCGTCCCGCGCTCCTTCGACCTCCCGTCGCTGGCTCGCGTCGCAATGCTCTGGCGGCCGGCCGCGGCCCGCGCACGACGGTCCGAACCGACGCCGTCGCGGCTCGTCTCAGACTGGGTCGACAACGGAGACCAACCCATCGAGATCGTCGACGTCGACCAGCACGTCGTGCGCCGGAGCCGCCGCCCCGAGCGCCGCGACGGCGACGATGGCGACCGTCGCGAGCGCGCGCAACCGCGCCGGGTCATGGGGGCGCCCGTCTGGCCTCCGGGCAAGGAGGACCTCGCCGATCGGCGAGCCCGGGACGTCAACGGCGACTGTCTCTACCGGCACGCCCGTCCACTTGCCCGCGGTTGCTAGCACCGATCCCGAGGCGGACGTGACTGCCACGCTCGCGGCGCCCGTATGCGCGCGGGCTTCGCGAGCGAGCCGGGCCGCGGCGCGACTTGGCTCGACAAGGTCAAGGAGGTGGCGGAGCTCGTCCAGATAGACGCCGTACTGCTGGTCCTCGTACTTGAAGAGCCGGTCCACGACACTTTCAACGCGCTTGCGGACCGGTGCGTAGAGCGAGACGACAACGAGCGTCGTCAGCACCGCGGCACC
>Ga0070696_100002245_pt1 | contig 12729 bp, 11 predicted proteins | sample KBSK1253metaG_FD_65474 | JGI IMG/M metagenome (GOLD analysis project Ga0070696, IMG submission 65474) | Corn, switchgrass and miscanthus rhizosphere microbial communities from Kellogg Biological Station, Michigan, USA - KBS K1-25-3 metaG | ecosystem: Host-associated > Plants > Roots >... | reverse complement strand
GTCCGCACGCCGAGCCGCAGCCCGACGCCCTTTCCGCGCTTCTCGAGATTGGCGGCTACGTGACGCGCAGCGCTTTCGGTGAGTGTGATCGCCACGATGTCAGTCAGCGGCACGCAACGCGCCTTCGGGAGCTGCGGCCTCGCTCTGCTTCGCCCGGTAATCGGCAACCGCGGCCTTGATCGCGTCTTCGGCAAGGATCGAGCAATGAATCTTCACCGGCGGTAATGCGAGCTCGTCGGCGATCTGCGTGTTGCGGATCGTCATCGCCTCGTCGAGCGTCTTGCCCTTCACCCATTCGGTGACGAGCGACGACGACGCGATCGCCGAGCCGCAACCATACGTCTTGAACTTCGCGTCCTCGATCACGCCGTTTGCGCCCACCTTGATCTGCAGCTTCATCACGTCGCCGCAGGCCGGCGCGCCGACCATCCCCGTGCCAACACCCGCCTCGCTCTTGGCGAACGAGCCGACGTTGCGCGGATTCTCGTAGTGATCCAGTACCTTGTCGCTGTATGCCATTCGTTGTATCTCCTAGTGGGTCGCCCACTGAACGGTGTCCAGGTCGATGCCCTCCTGATGCATTTCCCAGAGCGGCGACAGCTCGCGCAGCTTCGCGATCTTGCGCTGGACGAGCGCGATCGTGTAGTCGATCTCCTCTTCCGTCGTGAAGCGGCCAACGGTGAAGCGGATCGAGCTGTGCGCGAGCTCGTCGCTGCGGCCGAGCGCGCGCAGCACGTACGACGGCTCGAGCGAGGCAGACGTGCACGCGGAACCCGACGACACCGCGATGTCCTTGATCGCCATGATCAGGCTCTCGCCTTCGACGAAGTTGAAGCTCACGTTCAGGTTGTGCGGGACGCGGCGCTCGAGGTCGCCGTTGAGGTACACCTCCTCGATCTGCGACAGCCCCGCCCACAGCTTGTCGCGAAGCTTGCGGATGCGCGCGTTGTCGGCGTCCATTTCGAGTCGCGCGAGCCGAAACGCCTCGCCCATCCCGACGATCTGGTGCGTGGGCAACGTGCCGGAGCGCATGCCGCGCTCGTGGCCACCGCCGTGCATCTGCGCTTCGAGGCGCACACGCGGCTTGCGCCGCACGAAGAGCGCGCCCATGCCTTTCGGGCCATACGTCTTGTGCGCGGAAAACGACATCAGGTCGACCTTGAGCTTCGCGAGATCGATGGCGAGCTTGCCCGTCGCCTGCGCGCTGTCGACGTGGAAAATGATGCCGCGCGCGCGGCAGATTTCGCCGATCGCCGGAATGTCCTGGACGACGCCGATCTCGTTGTTGACGTACATCACCGATACGAGCGTCGTGTCCGGCCGCAGCGCCGCCTCGAAACGCGTGACGTCGAGCAGGCCGTCGGGGGCGACGTCGAGATAGGTTACGTCGAATCCCTCGCGCTCGAGCTCGCGCATCGTGTCGAGCGTAGCCTTGTGCTCGGTCCTGACGGTGACGAGATGGCGCCCCTTGTCCTTGTAGAAGTGCGCGGCGCCCTTCAGCGCGAGATTGATCGATTCGGTGGCGCCGGACGTGAAGACCAGCTCCTTCGGATCGCAATGAACCAGCGACGCCACCTCCCGGCGCGCTTCATCGACCGCCGCTTCGGTGTCCCAGCCGAACGCGTGCGAGCGCGATGCGGGATTGCCGAACCGCTCGGTCAGGAAAGGAATCATCCTCTCCGCCACGCGCGGGTCGACCGGCGTGGTCGCGGAGTAATCGAGATAGATGGGCAATCGCATGCGGCTTCCGGAAAAAGTGCGGGTCGGTGCGTCAAACGTCAAACGGCCGTGGCGGGCTCGGGCGAGCGATCGCCGCTTCCGAGATGGCGCTGATCGTGCAAAACCGAGACTTCGCCACGCTGCGATCGCTGTTGCCGCACGAGCTCGGCGAGCGAGACGGAGCGCAGGTACGCGAAAATATGCGCGTTCAATCCTGCCCACAACTCGTGCGTCATGCAGCGGTGATCGTCGAGGCAGTTCTCGCGGCCGCCGCATTGCGTCGCATCGATCGGCTCGTCGACGGCGACGATGATGTCCGCGACCGCAACGGTTTCTGGCGCGCGGCCAAGCCGGTATCCCCCACCGGGACCCCGTACGCTGTCTACTAGTCCGCGACGGCGCAATTTCCCGAACAGCTGCTCGAGATACGACAACGAAATCTTCTGGCGTTCCGAGATGGCCGCGAGCGTCACCGGCCCCCTCGCGCCGTAGAGCGCGACATCGATCATGGCGGTCACGGCGAAGCGACCCTTGGTGGTCAGGCGCATGGCTTGGTCCCCGAGCGATCCTCGATGATCGGACCAACCATCGTAGAATACCCGAACGAATTAGTCAACTAAATGACGTGGAAGTTCATTCGAGCATCTTGTTGATCTGACCCGGATCGAAGGCGTCGGCCACCGCCTTCGCTTCCCGGCAGTCGACCCCTTCGTGCTGCAGCAAGGCCACGAGTCGATTGAAGCGCTCCTCGGTGACCGCGGCATGGTCGAGCAGCTTGTGGATCGCCAGGACGACGGGGTCGTCCATGTCCGACGAGATCGCGTAAGCCGAAAAGCCGATCCTGACCGCCTGCGCCTCGTGACGCTCCTGCTCGGCGGCGGTCACGATTCGCGCGGGAATACCGACTGCGGTGGCGCCGGCCGGTACGTCCCGCACGACGACGGCGTTGGAGCCGATCTTCGCGCCGTCGCCGACGACGATCGGTCCGAGGACCTTGGCGCCTGCGCCGATGACAACGCCGCGGCCGAGCGACGGGTGCCGCTTGCCCTTGTTCCAGGACGTGCCGCCGAGGGTAACCCCGTGATAGAGCGTGCTGTCGTCGCCGATCTCGGCGGTTTCGCCGATCACGATGCCCATTCCGTGGTCGATGAACACGCGACGGCCGATCCGGGCCCCCGGGTGTATCTCGATCCCCGTCAGGAAGCGGCTCCAGTGCGCGAGCCAGCGCGCGAGCCAGCGCAAGCCGTGGCGCCACGCCGGATGCACGACGAGACGATGCCAGACAAGCGCGTGCAGTCCCGGGTAGCAGGTCAGGACTTCCCAGGCGGTGCGCGCCGCGGGATCGCGATCGAACACTACCCGGACGTCTTCGCGCAGTCGGCTGAACATCCGACGATTATGGCGTTTCCGAGCGTTTTACTCAACTATTGTCGGGCCGGAGCTCATCGGCGTCTTCGATGCGCCGGACGCAGGCCCCATCGATGCGAGCGAGAATGCCTCGGAGGATGTTGACCTCTTCGCGCTCGAGCCGCGTTCGCGCGAAAAGCCGCCGCAGCCGCGCCAGCAGCCGGCGCGGACGCTGCGGATCGAAAAAGGACAGCGCCGTAAGCGTGCGCGTTGCATGCGCATACAGCGCCTCGATGTCGTCATGCGTCGCCGCTGCGAAACGCGGTGCGGTCCATACGACGCCCCCCAGCGTCGCCATCCGGAGCTCCCACGCGACGACCTGCACTGCGGCGGCGAGATTGAGCGACGTGTAGTCCGGGTTGGCGGCGATCGTCGCAACGAGTGAGCAGCGCGCGAGCTCGTCGTTGCCGAGGCCGGACATTTCCGTCCCGAAGACGAGCGCGACATCGCCTTCCCGCGCGGCGCCGACCGCTTGCTCAGACGCTTCACGTATCGGCAGCACGCGGCCAGCGAGCTTGCGCGGACGCGCCGAAAGTCCGATCGACAGGATCGCGCCGGACAGCGCCTCATCCAGCGTGGTTACGACGCGCGCGCCGTCGAGCACCCGCGTCGCGCCGGCCGCGAGCGCGGTCGCGTCGGCATGCGGAAAGTGCCTCGGCGCGACCAGCACGAGCCGTGTCAGTCCCATCGTCAGCATCGCGCGCGCCGCGGCGCCGATGTTCGCCGGCAGGCTGGTGCGAACGAGCACGACGCGCAGGCGACCGAGGGAGGTGTCCGGCACGGTTCTCGTAGAATACCCGAATGCATCCGATGCTCACCGCGGCCATCAAGGCCGCACGCCGCGCCGGCAACATCATCGCGCGCGGCGCGCGCGACCTCGACCTTTTGACCGTCACCGCCAAGGGTCCGAAGGATTTCGTGAGTGAAGTCGACCGCGCCGCCGAGGCGGCGATCGTCGAGACACTCCATGCGACGTATCCCGACCACGGCATCTTCGCCGAGGAGGGCACGGGCCGCGGCCGCAACCCGGATGCCGAGCACGTCTGGATCATCGATCCGCTCGACGGGACGACGAATTTCCTGCACGGCTTTCCGCAGTACTGCGTCTCGATCGCGCTCGCGCACAAGGGCGTGATCACGCAGGGCGTCATCTACGACCCGGTGCGCAACGACCTGTTCACCGCGACGCGCGGACGCGGCGCGTTCCTCAATGATCGACGCATGCGCGTATCGCGACGCGCGCACCTGCGCGATTGCCTGATCGGCACCGGCTTTCCGTATCGCGACGGCAGCACCGTCGACACGTATCTGCAGATGATGAAGACGATGATCCGGGAAACGGCGGGATTGCGCCGACCGGGTGCCGCGGCGCTCGATCTCGCGTACGTCGCGGCGGGGTTCTACGACGGCTTCTTCGAAATCGGACTCAATGCCTGGGATGTCGCCGCCGGCAGCCTGCTGGTGCTCGAAGCGGGCGGACTGATCGGCGATCTCGCCGGCGAAGGCGGCTATCTGTACGGCGGCGAGGTCATCGCCGCCACGCCGAAAGTCTTCGCCCAGATGGTGCAGGTGCTGGGGCCCTATCGCGCCGGCCTCGCGCGCGATCGCGCCGCGGCAGCGACTTCGGAGTCAGCGCTGTAAGTCGCTGCACTATTCGCCGCGTGCCTCGTCGTTCGCGTCGACCGTCGCGATATCGGCACCCGTGCGCAATGCCGCCCATTCCATCAACAGCGCGTACCCCACGGCGAGGAGCACGGGCCCGAGAAAAACGCCGATGAAGCCGAACGCGGCCGCGCCGCCCAGCACGCCAAGCAGCACGAACATGAACGGCAGCACGCTGCCGCGGCTGATGATCAGGGGCTTGATGACGTTGTCGATCGTCGACACGGCGAACGTGCCCCACAGCAGGACGAAGATACCCCATCCGGTCTGGCCATCGTTGATCAGCCACAATCCGGCCGGCACCCATACGAGCGGCGGGCCGACCGGTACCGGCGACAGGATGAACGTGAGCAGGCCGAGCAGAGGTGCGGCACCGATACCGGCAATCCAGAAGCCGATGGCCGCGACGACGCCCTGGACGAGCGCCGTTCCCAGGATGCCGAGCACGACGCCGCGCACGGTGATCGTCGCGACCGACGCCAGATGCACGCCGCGCTCGCCGGCGATGCGATGCGCGACCGCCTGCATCCTCGCGACGATCGCGTGTCCGTCGCGAAACATGAACCAGGCGATGAAGATCGACAGGGCGAGCTGCAGCACCGCCCCGAGAACCGATGCGCCGGACGCGACCGCGAACTTTCGCAACGGCTCGACGTACTGGCTCAGCACGCTCAGCATTTGCGCGGTGTCGTGCGCCATGCTGTTCCAGTAATCGGCAACCGTCGCGCCTATCACCGGCAGATGCGCGACCCAGGCGGGCGCTTCGGGCGGCCCTGCCTCGAGCAGTTGCCGACCCCAGGTCGCCATCCGTTCCGCATTGTCGGCAATCGTCGCGCCGACGACGATGAACGGCGCCAGCATCAGCAGCGAAAGGAGCAGCACCATCGCGAGCGCCGCAAGCGCATTTCGCCGGTCGAGCCGCGCATGCAGCCGCAGGTAAAGCGGCCACGTCGTCGTGCACAGGATCGCCGCCCAAACGAGCGCGGTCAGGAACGGCTGCAACACGAAGTAGCAGCCGATGATCAGCATCGCCAGCACGGCGAGCGTCAGCGCCTGATCGAAGCGCGAGGGAGGTGGCGGCATGGCGTGCGGCGAAGATGTGCTACGGCGCGTCCGGCGCATTGCGCGCGGCGGCGTCGTGACCGGTGCGGCGTCAGCGCGGCGCGGCAGCAGCGTCGCTCCGCTCGCCGGCCAGTATCGCGTGGATGCGCGCGCACAGTTGATCGAGATCGACCGGCTTCACGAGATAACCGTCGAACCCGGCCGTGCGCGCTTGCTCGCTGCCACCCGCCTGCCCGTACCCGGTGATTGCGATCAGCTTCGCGCGTGCCATCGCCGGATGCGCGTGCAGCTTTCGCGCGAGCTCGAAGCCCGTCATCCCCGGCAAGCCGATGTCGAGCAGGATCACGTCGGGAACGAACGCGATCGCCCGCGCCATCGCCGCGTCGGGATCGTGCGCCGTCGCGACGTCGAAGCCGTTGAGCGAGAGCAACGTGCCGATTGCGTCGGCCGCGTCGACGTTGTCGTCGACGATCAGAAGCCGCGCCGCGCGCCGCGCGGCGTCGCCGTCCCCGTCACCGGACGTCACGTCCGACGAGGGCGCAAGCGCCGGAAGCCGCAACACGAACCGGCTGCCCTGGTCCTTTCCGGCGCTGTGCGCGCTCACCGTGCCACCGGAAAGCCGCGCGAGCCGAGCGACGATCGCAAGCCCGGTGCCGAGCCGCTGCTGCGCGTTCGCGACGCCTGCGCTCGCCCGGTCGAACAGTTCGAACAACAGCGGCTGCATGTCGTCATCGATGCCGACGCCACTGTCGGTGACGATGATTTCGATCGCCTCACCGCTCGTCCGCGCGCCAACGCCGATCTCGCCGCCGCTCGGCGTGTACTTCGACGCGTTGCCGATCAGGATTCCGAGCATCTGCTCGATCCGCTCGGCATCGCCTTCGATGCGCAATCGCTCGCGCGGCAGATCGACGCCGAGCTGCTGCTCCCGATCGCGAACCAGCGCGGCGTGCCGCGCAACCGCCCGCTCCACGATCGGAGCGACGTCGAGCGGGTCCCGGCGCATATGGATGTCGCCGCTGTCGATGCGCGACAGGTCGAGCAGGTCGTCGAGAAGCCCCGCGAGGCGCGCGCAGTTGCGCTCGATGATCTCCCGTGCGCGCGCGACGCGTGGATCGTCGCCGACCGGCACGCGTTGCAGCAGTTCGACCGAGCTCCTGATCGGCGCGAGCGGATTGCGCAACTCGTGGGCAAGCGACGCCAGGAACGCATTCTTGCGCTGCTCGAAAATGCCGAGCGTTGCCGCGGCTTCCTTGCGCTCGGAAATGTCGAGGCACACGCCGATGTAGCCGGCAAAGGCGCCATCGCCATCGAAGCGTGGCGCGCCGTGATCGAGCATCCAGCGATAGACGCCATCGTGCCGGCGCAGCCGGTATTCAAGCGTGAACGATTTTTTTGCCTCGAACGCTTCGGCGAACGCGGCCTGTCGAGTGCCGAAGTCCTCCGGATGGATGCCGGCGGTCCAGCCGTCGCCCAGCTCATCGTCGATCGTGCGGCCGGTGAATTCGAGCCAGGCGCGATTGAGGTAGACGTAACCGCGCGCCGCATCCGACATCCACAGCGGCACCGGCGTCTGGTCCGCCATGACGCGAAAGCGGGCTTCGCTCTCCTCGATCGCTGCGCGAGTGCGGCGCGCCTCGGTCGTGTCGCGGAATACGAGCACGAAGCCGCCGGGAGAGCGGTTACGGCTGCGAATGGCGCTCACCTTCGATTCGACGGCGCGCTCCGTACCGTCGCGCGCAATGAGCATCATGCCGGCCGTCGCGTCCTCCTGCCCTCCCTCGAGCGCGACGCCGGTGGTCTTGCGCGTCTGCTCGTCGAGCGTCCGGAAAATTCGCGCGAGCGGCTTGCCGGTCGCTTCGGCTGCCGACCATCCGGTCAGCGCGGCGGCGCAGTCGTTGGCGAAGGCGACGTTGCCCTGCGCGTCGGTCGCGATGACGGCATCGGCGATGGACTGCAGCGTGATCTGGAACCGATCGCGCTCCGCCGCGAGCTCGGTACGCGTGCGCTCGAGCCCCGCCTCGCGGGCGAGCACTTCACGCGTCAGCGCCTGGGCACGCTCGCGCGATGCACGCAGCGCCGACGCGATGCCGCCGATGCACAGCGCGGCGGCGCAATAAAGGCCGAGCTGCACCGCATCGTCCATGTCGAGCGCGCCGAAGCGATCGCGCGGGCTCAGGTAGCCGTACCAGGATATCGCCGCGCCGAGCAGCGTCGCAAACACCGCCGGCCCGAGCCCGCCGTACCAGGCGGCGAACGCCACCGACAGCAACAGCGGCGCATACGTGATCTGCGCGCCGAGCAGCGGATCGAGCAGCGCGCGCAGCCCCCACGCCGCGATGCAGGCGAGCACTGCGACGGCGTAACCCCACGCCGCGCTCGTCAGCGCCGGCCGCTGCAGCGGCAACGCGCTTTCGCTGATCTCGACGTCGCCGTCGGCCTCGACGTCCGGATGACCGAGCGAGTTCAGGATCCACGCGACGACGAATGCCACGATGGCCGGAAGTCCGAGTCCGAGCCCGGCCACCGTCAATGCGACGAGAAGATCGTCGACGCCCACCGTACGGAAAACCGCCCATACGATGACGGCCGCGCTGGCGAGCAGGAACGCGCCGCCGATCCACGTCAGCCCGCGTGCGATCTGGGAAAGGGTCCTGTCGTGTTCCAAGCGTCCATTGTATCGGGGGCCGCGGGCAACCGCCGCGCAATGCTCCGGCGAACGCGGGTCAATGCGACCCGTTTGTGCCGGCGATCGGTCAGGCGCTTTTTGCGGCGGCGCGCGTCGACACGAGGCGCTGCGCCGTTTCCACGGCCCGCTTGCCGGCTACGAATGCATGATCCGAGCCGTGGTGCTGCCATTCGGCGTAGCGCCCGGCGAGGATGATGTTGAAATCCGCGAGCCAGTCGCGAATCAGCGCGACGCGCCGAGCGCTGCCCTTGTCGCGGACGACATACGCGTACGGGATGTCGACCTGATTCGACGTGAGCAACGCATCGGAAGGATCGAGTAGCTTCGCGCGAATGCAGTCCTCGATGCAGCGCCCGATCAGCGCCGCGCCGGTAGACGCCAGCGGCTTTGTCGGCGAATAGCCGATCTCGCAGGTCAGGCCGAAACCGCCCGGAGGATTGCAGTGCGGGCTCGCGTTGCCCTGCAGGAACACCCGCTGGAAAACGCTGCCCCCGGGAAAATGAATCCAGTGCTTGTCGGAGAGATGCGGCCGGGCGACACCCAGGTTGACGCAGCGGATCGACATGTGGCGCAGCTCGCTCGCCGCGCGGCGAATCGCGGGCGGCGCTTCGTCGCCCATCGCCGCGATGAGCACCGGCAGCGGCAGCGTGCTGATCAACGTCTCGTAGTCGACGCGCCGGCCGTCCTTCAACGTTACCGTGCGCAGCAGCGGCGAGACGCGCTCCACATCGGCCTGCAACCGAAGCTCGCCGCGCAACAACGGCAGAAAGCCGTTCATCAATGCCTGGAACCCGCCGCGCAGCGGATACCCGAAGCGGGCATTCGGGGCCATCGCCTCTTGCACCGACTGCAACGCGGGCCCGCCGAGGTCGTCGGGATCGGGAAGCGGCATGCATCCGTCGGTCCACGACATTTCAAGGCACTCGCGCAGCCCCTCCGGCGGCGAGCCGCGGGACGGATACCGCGCATACGCGCCGTCGCTGTAAATCCACGCCTCTCGCTCCTGCCAGTGAATGTTGTCGCCAAGCAGCAGCCGATAAAGGTCCTGCACGAACGGATCGCAGGAGAACATGACGTGCCCGGCACGATCGAACGTGAATCCGGTGTCCTCGAACGAGCGGCACCCTCCGCCGACCCTGGTTTCGCGCTCGAGGACGATGCTGCCCTCGCCGTAGTGAAATGCCGCCGACAGCCCCGTGGGACCTGCGCCGAGAATCACGCACGGCGCGCCCGTGGACGACGTCTGCGCTGCCGCCGCGGCAGGCGGACGACTCACCGGCTCGAACATGATGCGGGCCGCCTCGGTCAATCCGCCGCGGGACGCGCGGGCGACGATCCTGCGCATCCCGCAGGCGGTTTCATCCCACGATGTCGACGCGACGATGCGCCGCATCTCCGACAGACGTGCGGCACGCGCAGCATCCGCCTCGACGAGCGCCGCTTCGCACGCAGCGATGAATTCGTCGGGCGTGTCGGCGAAGCGCACCACGTTGCCGTAAAGCCGCTTCACCTCGCGAATGGACGTCGAGACGATCGACCGGCCCGCCGCCATGTACTCGAGCGTCTGCGTCGGACTGACGAAACGCATCGCTTCGTCGCGCACAAACGGCAGAATCGCGAGATCCCAGCCGGCGAGCAACGCGGGCAGGTCATCGTACCGGCGAGGCCCGAGGTAATGCAGGTTCGGCAACTGCGGCAGCGACAGCGGGTCGATCCTTCGCACCGGCCCAACGATGCAGATTTCCCATTCGGGCCGGCGCTCGCCGATCGCGCGCAGCAGATCGACGTCGAGGCGCTCGTCGAGCGCGCCGAAAAAACCGAGGCGCGGCCGCGCGAGCGCCTTCACGTCGGGGTGCGCGATCGCACCGTCGCCGGCGCGCGCGAAATGCTCGCGCTCGACGCTGTTCGGGAACAGATGCACGTTCGCGTGTCGTGAACGACGCGCATCGAAGAGGCTCGAGCCGACGGTAAAGACGACGTTCGCGACGCGCATCAGCGCATTCTCGCGTTGCAGGAGCTGGCGCGGCGCGGACTTCGATGCGCTCGGCTCCTCGATGCAATCGTAGACGACGATCCGCGGCGTAAGCTTCTGCAGGAGCGGCAAGGCCATCGGCGTGTACAGCCACGCGCCGTAGTCGGCGAACCCTTCGCGCGAAAGCGCTTGCCCGACGAGTTTTTGCAGCACCGGGATCTGCGCGTCGTGGAAGCCGGGCGCGGTAATCGGGGTATGCGGCGTCATCACCGTCACGCCGGTTTGCGGCGCGCAAAGCGCCGCGTGAGGGTCGCCCGTCGAATACAGCGGCTCTTCGATGAACAACACCCGCCAGCTTCGCGCAAGACGGGTGAGAATCTGCTGAGGACGCCGACAGACGCTATTCCAGCGCACATGCGAGAACACGACGATCTCATTCATGGCGCACGCTCGCGATTCCGGCCGGCGAGCAGCGGACTGGTGCTCGCCCGTACGTCGCGCAGCGCCCGCCCGTACGCGGAGCCTGGCACGGCGCCCCGCCACGAGGGGATGCCGTGGTGATGGCGGACGCCGACGAACGCGCCGGAGCGCATGTCGATGCCGTCGGGTGCATGCACAAACTGCTCTTCGCCATCGAAGCCCGTCATCCGGAAGGAGCGGAACAGCGGCAGGCGCTCGCCCATGTTTTTCATCGTGCCAATCCTCGCGCGCGTGTCCAAAGCCACGTGCATGACGCGGCCTCGTGGCGCTGCAATGTCCGTGCCGCCGCGGACTTTGACCCCATGCCGGCGCCCCTCTCATTTTGGAATTGCGAAGGACATCTCACTCGCGCGTCAACGCCTTCGCGCTTTCGTAAGAATTACCGAGACGGCCTGCAATTGCTGCTGCGCGTCTGCGATGCAATCGGCCTGCATCGACGCGGGCGCGAAGACGAATATTCGCGCGCATTCGATCGTGTCGTTTAGCGCGTGTGCAACGGTTGGACTCCGCATTCGGCACGCTTGCTGCTAACCGTCGAGCACGATCGGCCTTTCCGCAGACGCATGCAATGAACCCCCATTCGAATCCAGCGCGCCGCCGTGTCGTGCGCGCCGTTTTTCCCGTCGCCGGTTTCGGCGCGAGCTTTCTGCCGGCGACGAAGGCGTGTCCAAAGGAAATGCTTCCGATCGTCGATCGGCCGCTGATTCAGTACGCCGTCGAGGAAGCAGCGGCGGCTGGTCTTACGCAGATCATTTTCGTCACCGGCCGACACAAGCGCGCGATCGAGGATCACTTCGACCGCGCATACGAGCTCGAGCACGAGCTCGCGGCGCGCGAATGTCCGGATGCGCTGCGTGATCTGCGCTCCGCCGTTCCGAGTGGCGTCACGTTCAGCTATGTGCGCCAGCGCGAGGCATCGGGTCTTCCCGACGCATTGCGAAAAGCGCGCCCGTTCGTGGGCGAGGAGCCGTTTGCCGTGATTCTGCCCGATGACCTGATCGATGCAGATCGCCCGGCGATCGCGCAACTGCTCGATGTATTCGACGAGCAGCAGGTGAGCGTGATCGGCGCGCAGCGCGGCGGCGCGGACGCGGGCGAAGATGCTCGCTTCATCGCAGCGGATCTCGGCACGAGCGCGCTGCATTCGGCGCACGCATTCGTCAAGGTGCCGCCAATCGGCGCGGCGTCGTGGCCGGTCGCCCTTTGCGGGCGCTACCTCTTCACGGCGGCGGTCTGGGACGCGCTGGAGCGCGGTCACGATCCCATGCTTGCGCGGACCGTGCATGCGTTGATGGAGCGCGAGCGTGCGTTCGCATGTCTCGTCGAGGGCCGGCGCTTCGATTGCGGCTCGAAGCTGGGCTATCTCGAGGCGCAATTCGCGTTCGCGCAAAAGCGCCGCGAATTGTGGCCGGGATTGCGGCGCAGCCTCGGACATCTTCTTGCCGACGACAAGATCCCGCAGCGCGATCGGCCCGCCGTGACGCTGCCCGTATCGGATGCCAAGGCCGCGATCATGCGTTGACGGCGCTGCGCGAGCGTGCACCGAGGTGCGCGAAACGCCGCGCTGCGGAGGCGCCGCACGGCCGACGCCGAAGTTACGCGCAAATTCTACCGGCGGTCGCCGTATCACAGCCGCTTCGGACTTGATTTGGCGTGATTTACGCCGATGGCATGTCGCTTGCGATCGCAGTCGGGTCGCCTTTTGACGGGGATCTCCGATGCAATCCGGAATCGAACG